>Ga0210387_10001924_pt1 | contig 15755 bp, 6 predicted proteins | sample IncBWC7OmetaG_FD_160108 | JGI IMG/M metagenome (GOLD analysis project Ga0210387, IMG submission 160108) | Forest soil microbial communities from Barre Woods Harvard Forest LTER site, Petersham, Massachusetts, United States - Inc-BW-C-7-O ...
CCAGGAGGAGTTCACCTATAACGGTGATACCGGCCCAGGGTATTGGTCGGATCTCGAAAGTGACTTTTCGGCTTGCGCCGCATCGCCTTCGGGACACCAGTCTCCGATCGATATCGACGCTGTGATGGAAGACTCGCGGCTCGACACTCTGAACCTCCTCTTGAGTGAAATGCCATTTACTCTGATCAACAACGGTCATACGATCATGGCGACACCGAAGTTTGGGGGAACGCTGAGGCTCGATGGCGACACCTACACTCTTGCCCAGTTTCACTTCCACACGCTGTCCGAACATACCGTAGAAGGAAATCGTGGCGTGATGGAGCTCCACGCAGTATTCACCGATGCAAACGGTAACAATGCGGTCATTGGAATGTTGTATAAGATCGGCAGGCCAAACCTGTTCGTACAGCAGTTGATCGCCGCAGGGTTACCGAAGCTAACCACCTCCGCACCGGTAACAATCAACAGACTCAGTCTCGGCGACGCTTTCACCGACACCTCACGGTACTACACCTATGCGGGCTCTCTGACGACACCGCCGTGCTCCGAGAACGTGAGCTGGGTCGTCTTGAAGCAGTGGGCCGAGTTGTCGCCAGAACAGTTCGAAGCGTTTCGGACGATTCTCGGCAACGATTTTCGTCCGCTTCAAAAACGCAACCAACGCGTGGTGCGTGCGACGGCAAGGTGAGTGGCGCTTCAAAGCAAGAACAGGAACAGCCGCCAAATCAGCAGTCGGAAGCAAGTGCCGGATGCCCCATTCATGCAGCTACATCGCATGAATGGGCATTCGAGCTTCCAACTCGAACCGCCTTCGCTCCAGTTGAGAGCGGCCAGCTAACCCTTCAACAATCTGAAGATCCTAAAAACGGGCCCAGCGGACAATCGATTGCAAACGATACCAAAGTGTGGCCCAATATCTTGTCCAATTGTTTTGCCTTTCCTCGTCAGGCTTAATTGTGGCTGGGTCATCGATAGGAATGGACCGGAACAGCAAGTGAGCACGGTTTATCAGAATTGGAGTTCGCCAATGGACAGCGTACAAATCGATCAGAAGAGCTATGAGATGCCCCCGCGGGACGGGATGAGCATCGCGCATTTTCTCACCGTGAAGGACATCGAGCGATCGGCCCGCTACTACGAAAAGGTCTTCGGCGCTCACATTCTGAGCCTGGGCGACGGCAACGCGCCTGGGTACCTTCAGCTTGCGAATATCTGGATGATTGTGAACGTGGGGGGCGGGCCGACTCCGGACAAGCCGACGGTATCGCTCAGCGTCCCCGACCCGAACCACATCAGCAGCTTTATGAACTTCCGGGTCGCGGACATTAAAGCGTGCTATGAGCTATGGAAGAGTCGAGGGGCCGAGTTCATCACGGAGCCGCAGCCCAAGTACGGCGAGATCCGCTGCTACATCCGCGATCCTGACGGCTATATCATCGAGGTCGGCCAGAGCACAGATGTTACGTACGGTTAACGCCTAGCCCGGGCGAGTGCGATACCAGCTTTATGTAATTGGCGCAGCTGCGCGCCGTTTTCTACTATCAAGACGAGCCAGAGACCGATGACCCAGGTCCATCAAGTTGCGATCGTCACTCCATTGATCGTGGGTGCTGGCGCGGTCCTTTGTACGATCTTCATCCACGGTCTGGCTGTGGGCTCAACAGTAAACTTCTTTCGTCGTGAGGCAAGACTCGGCCGTGCCGGCATGAGGTACTTAATCGATCTCACGATCGTTGTACTGGTCATGTCATTCGCATTCGTGGCACATGTGATTGAAATCGCCGTGTGGGCGTTGTTATTCATGATCTGCGGGGAGTTTCAGGAGTTTGGAGCCGCCTTTTATCACTCGGCGGTGAACTATTCAACGCTGGGCTATGGTGATGTAATCATGTCGCCTTCATGGAAGTTGCTGGGACCACTCGAGGCAGCAGATGGATCATTGATGTTCGGGGTATCGACTGCGATGATCTTTGCCGTCATTCAGCGCTTGATTCAGACTCGGTTTGCAGATCTCAGAGGCTGAGTGATTGTTGGGGTGGGTGGAGTCTAAACCGATCACCTCAGTAACTTGCCGGCGAGCCAGTAATCGACGCTGAACTTTCCGGGACCCGAGCAGATCAGCCAGATAAAGAAGAGCACGTACAGGACCTCCGGAAGGTAGAGGAGATCGTCGAGCCAGCTAAGAGGCGAGAGTCCTTTCGGCAGGGTGGAAAGCGCGGAGGTCAGGGTGGCGACAACCATATCGATCAACAAAGCCAGGCTGGCCGGGCTCGAAAGAAACCCCACGGCCAGCAAGGACCCGGCAACGAACTCGACACCCGACACGAAATAAGCCGTCTGGTGAGGAAACGGGACGTTGGCCTTAACGAGCGTTTCGTAAACAGGTTTCGTGCCGCCGGCGACAAACAATTTGTTTGCCCCGGAGATGGCGAAGAACAGCCCGATCGAAACGCGAACCAGCAGGATGGCATATTGTTCCAAATTACTGCTACCCAGCAGCGCAAACTGGACCAACCGTTTCCAATCCATCTCTTGTCCCTCCATCGCGAACTCTCGCGCCTCGAGATTATGTATCCATGCGTTCGACCCATTGAGCGCGGAATGCGGGGGCCGGGAATGGATCCGCAAAGTACTGTGTCTCCCGCGCGACCTTGTCGCCCCTGAACTCCATGATGCTCACAGTGTAGGAGGGCTTGGCGTCATATGTCAGGATGAATTCGGTGACCCAAAGATCACCGCTGCCGATGATTCGTCTGACAGAAAACCGCTTGTTGCTCGGCTGATTGGCGCGCTGGTTCTGTATGTTGGTTCGACCGCGGGTCCGCTCGCCTGACTGCGGGTATTCCAGCACCGCGTCCTCGTGATAGATGCGGTGCTCCGTTTCAAAATCGTTGGCATCGGACGCCGCCCAATGCTGATCGAGTGCCGCACGGACCGCTTGATCTCGCAATCCAGAATACTGTTCCTTCATTTGTTGATCGTTCATCTTGAGCCCTCAATTTGACGAGAAGCTAAATGGACGTGGCCCAGACCTAAAATTTGAATGCCCCTTCTCCGCGCAGCCTCATTGCGCTAGGTGGGCATTCGAGGGGAGCTCGAACCGTCTTCGCTCGAGTTGAGAGCGAGCGGCTAAACCCCCTCAGCAATCCGAAAGTCCCTCTCCACACCAGGACCAAGCGAAGCCAACGCCTTCTTATGATCGTCGCTCTCATATGCCGACAGAGCGATCTCGTAGCTATCGAACTCAACGACGACCGTCATCTGCTCGAAGCCAGCCTCCTCAGCCGTAACCACGCTCGTCGGCGACACCAGCAAGCGTCCGCCCAACTTCTCCAGCGCCCGTATAAGCAGCGCAGCATATTCTTTCACCGTCGCCTGGTCATGGACCTTCCGGTACGCCACCACCCAATAACCCTTATTCATATCGTTTCCCTCTCGAATGTCTTCAACCGTAGCACGGTGGATGTGGTGAGCGAAACCACGCTCCCAACCTCTCGCCGATGCATCTAATCAACAAGGGAGGGCCCATCCCATGCGCTACGCATTCTCCGTACCGTTCATCGCGTCTTTCACCTTAGCCTTCGCAATCTCAGCCCAGAACGTTCGCGCCCAGAACCCCCAGAACCCACCCGCCTCACCCCAGCCCCCGACCCAATCCCGCAGCCCCGGCGGTGACGTCGGCAGTGGAGCCGGCGACATCGGCAAAGGCACCGGAAAAGGAGCCGGAAAGGCGGCGGAGGGCGTCGGTAAAGGCGCCGGCGATCTCGTCACCCTCCACCCCGCCGAGGCCGCAGGCAACGTCGGCAAGGGCGCAGGCGTCGCGGGCAAGGACGTCGGCGTCGGCGCCGCTAAGGGCACAGGCAAAATCACTAAGGGCACAGGTCGCGGCATCGGCAAAATCTTCCACCATGGCCATCACGAGGAGACGCCGCCTTCAACTAACCCGCAAAACTGACCCGGGGCCATCTTCGCGCTGTTACGAACATCTTCGGGGTGGTTACAGTGACCACAGCGGCTAAAGCCGTGCGCATTCTCCCTCCTAAGCGGCACGACTGAAGCCGTGCCCTTAAGCAAAACTGAGCTATGACTAGCCACCGAATTCGTGCGCTTCGACAAAACTGAGCTTGAGTGGCAACTGATGGCGTGCGCTTGGGCAAAACCGAGCTTTGAGTCGCAACTGAGGTCCTGCGCTTAGACAAACTGAGCATTGAGTGGCAACTGAAGCTGTGCGCTTCGACGAGGCGCGGGCAGGTCGCCATTAGGTCAGACCAAAACCAATCTAAAAATAGTAGTGGTGGCCCATAATACCTGTAATTTCATGGCTTTCCGTCCAGGGACAGGGACCGGAAACCGATGCGGCTCGTTTCGTTATCCGCGTCGCGCCTCTCCATCGAGCCGGATTCCTTCTCATCTTGTGGGGAGACGGCGTCCCTGTTGATCGATCTATCGTGCAATGGCACTCGTTTCCATACCGGAACGGAGCGATCCGGGCAAGAGCGAAGACGGTCCGCGAATGTAATGGCAAACTTTTTTCTTGACACGTGTACAGGTGTGCCATGCATAATTGCGCGGTTCCCTAAGGTCAGACCAATTAGGTTGTCGAAATTCGCAGGGCTAAAGATGTTCTGCGCGCTCCATCCACTTCACAGAGTTCTGGAGAACCCGATGTTGATCGGATTTCGTCCTGTTGTTGCCCTGCCACTGCTCTTTGTTCTTTCTTCCTTAACTACGGGAGCACAGCAAGCTCCTATTGCGCTGCCGTACACCATGACGACGGTGGCCGGGACCTCACCGATGACGGCGGCGTCCGGAACGCAGTGCCCGAACCTGGCGCCAGGCGTGAAGTCCACGGACGCCTTCGGCGACGGATGCCTTGCGGCCAACGGTGTCTTTGGAGCGGCCGCACGCGGCGGCGTGCAAGTTGATTCCTTCGGCGATGTGTTTGTCGCCGATGACATCAATTCCATCATCCACGTGATCGATCCCACCACTGGAATTATGAGCGTGCTGGCGGGCGGCGGTACGGTCTGCTCGGGCAAGGTAGATTCCGCTGGCGACGGTTGCCTTGCGGCGACGCAGACCGTTGCGAAGTCGCAGCGCGGTATCGGCACCGATCCCTATGGCAATGTCTTTCTGTCCGGCTACGGCGACAATCTGAGTCACATGATTTGCCGTGCCGCCTCTCCGTTATGCACGCCGGCGCAGGTCGGCTACATGGAGTTGGTCGCAGGATGCGTGGCCACCGCTGGCGGAGGCGGCACTGGGGGCAGCACCAGCGTTATCGGCAACGACAATGTGAAGGCAGTGGAGGTGGGCGCAGGCGCTTGCGCGACTGCAAATGGAATCGTGGACTCTCCGCGCGGCATAACCGCGGACATGTATGGAAATATCTACTTCGCCGATACAAATACGTCGCGTATTCGTGTGGTGGTGGGCCCGCTGAGCTCAAGTTACTTCAACGGCAATAATCCGCTTTATGCGGCCCTCGCCGTTTATTACGCGTCGGTGACCCAGGGCTACATGTATTCGGTCGCAAACATTACCAATAATCCAGCGTCTTGCTACAACACCTTCGGCGGTGCTTGCGGCGGCACCGCGACAACGAAGGCCAGCGCTTGCTCGAACACCGTGAACAATGTCACCTATACAGGGACGGCGCTGGATACCTTTGGCGACGGATGCCCGCTGAACTTCAGCTCCGTGAATTCGTCTTCCGGCTACACCAGCGGAGTGGCGGTTGACGCAGCGGGAAACATGGTCTTTACCGACCCCGCGCACGGGCTGCGCGTCTTCTACGTAAGCGGTGCCGGCACGGCGGGCGCAAAGATGGAAGCGGCGATCGTCGCGAACAATGCAGGCGTTACCCCGCAGCCTGGGTTCATTTACATGCTTTGGGGCGGCGGGGCGACGTCTCTTGGCACCAAGCCGACGCTGGGCACCAGCACGGCCGCTTCGGACACGACGATTGTGAAGGTGGCCGTCAGCCCACAGGGCAATATCTTCATCGGCGACAGCAGCAAGGTGCTGTTCTACGACATGAATACCGGATATATCCGGCTGCTGTTCACCGGATCAGCCAATGCGACGGCCGGCAACTACTGCACAGGATCGTCCGGACAGAAGTCCCTGAGTGCGTACAGCGACGGCTGCTCGGCGGCCGAGTCTCTGTTTTCCAACAGCAACGGCCTGGGACTTGCCGCAGACGGACAGGACAATCTGTATCTCTTTGATGCGTCCAGCAACTCCAGCGGAATGCTTGTTCGCAAGGTGCTGGCGCAGGGTTTCGCTCCGCAGACCGTGGGGACAACGCAGATCCAGAACTTCCAGTTACATGTTCCGGAGACGATGGCCGCGAGCGTGACCTCGCCGATGGCGACGCTAACGACGACGCCAGACGCAACGGTTGGAACGCTCAGTTGTGGCGCGCAGAACGCCGACTTTTCTTTTGATTGCAACGTGCCGGTGACGACAACGCCGTCGGCGGCGGGTGTGCGTTCTGCGACATTGACCGCTACGGTTCCGACCTCCAGTTCCTCCGAAGCAGCGGTCATCAATTTTGGGTTGGGTGGAACGGTAACAGGGTCTGTGCTGGTCGTGGACAGTGCTACCTCGATGTCCGGAAGCACGACGACGCCGATCGCTCCAACGACAAATGCGATCTTCAGCGGCATTGCTCCATCGGGTGTGGCCCTGGACGGCGCGGGAAATGTTTATGCGATGGATAGCTCCAGCGGACACCTGTTGGAATATGTTCAGGGCGCCGGTAGCGCGACACTACCGGGGACTTTGCCGGTCAATCCGGGCCAGATCGCCGTCGACCAGCAGGGGAACGTGTTCGCTGTTGGAAATGGGACCCCCTCGATTACAGAACTTGCAGTAAGCGGCGCGCCTTCATCCTCGGGCGGCCCATCGACCTTCACCAGCACCACTGTGGCCTATGTCCCGGTGAGCGGGACAGCAACTCCGCAGGCAATCGCCGTGGATTCTGCCGGAAATCTTTTTGTGGCCGATCTCCAAAACACGGCGGCCAACACCGCCATCTACCGGCTGTCTCTCGTCCCCAATACAGCGGAACCGCAGGTGACAGTCGGGACGGGCTTTACCAATCCGGTCTCGCTTGCAGTCGATCCCAGCGGCAATGTGTATGTCGCAGACAAGGGCGCAAGCGCTGTCTATAAGTTGACGCCGGGCCTGGTAAGCGGCGTTCCGGGTTATGTTCAAACGACAGTGAGCAGCCTGACGGGTGTGGTACCTGTCGCGGTCGCTACCGATCCGGCGGGTAATCTCTATGTGCAGGACGCAGTCAGTCTCTCGGTAATCGAGGTCCCCGTAAGCGGGCCAAATACCACCGTACTGACTGGGTTGCACATGCCAACGGGTCTTGCGGTAGATGGCAAGGGCAACGTCTACAGCGCCGACTTGAGCAACACAAGCGTTATCCAGATTGTGCGCGATGCTGTCTCGTTCAACTTTGGCACTGGATCCAGCGCAGCGCCGACATTTGCAGGGACGCTGACCAATGTGGGCAATCAGTCCATCACCGGCTCGAATACTGTCACGAACACGACCAACTTTAACGTTGTTGGCGGTACCAGCAGTCCTTGCACCTTTAGTTCGAGCATTCTTGGCGCCCAGGCGGCCGGCAACGCCTGTACTCTCGTCGCAAACTTCGTTGGTGCGGGCACGAGCACAGTCAGCGATGTTCTCAGTTATCTTCCAGCAGCGTCGACGATCGGCAACTTGACGCTGACCGGCACTTTGACGGGCACGGCCGTGGGCACGACCACAACGATCAGTAGCCCAACGCCGGCGAACCCGTCCTATAGCGCCACTGGCACGGAGGTGACCTTTACGGTAACGGTGGCTGCAACCGCAGGCACTGCCGCACCGGGAGGGACGGTCGCTGTTACGGTAGATTCGGCGACGACGAACCCAACGCTTGTGGCGAGCGGCGCGAGTGGCGTTGCAACGATAACCCTCACTGGATTGTCGGCCGGCACCCACACCATCTCCGCGATCTACGGCACGAGTGGCAGCTTCACCGGCTCCAACTCTGGTTCGCCGCAGAGCTTCAGCATCGCGCAGGACGCGACGACGACCGGTTGGACTCCTGGAGCAGCGACCATACAGTTCAGCTCACCGATCGGCACTTCGGTGCTGAATGCGACCGCGACTTATGGCGGCTCACAGGTCCCCGGTGCCTACGTCTACACCGCGAATGGCACGGAGGTCAACGCGGCAACGTACCTCGCTATCGGTTCGTACACGCTAGGCGTTACCTTCTACCCGACCGATGCGGTTGATTATGGAACCAGCACCGCGTCGGGCGGGACCCTTACAGTGACGAAGGCGTCGACGACTGCAGCCGTCGGAGCTACCCAGAACCTAGTCGCCGCGGACGGTTCGGGTAACTACACCTCACTCCAGACGGCCATCAACGCTCTGCCGAACACCGGCGGCAGCATCTACATCAAGCCCGGTACCTACACTGGGTTTGTTACGGTGGTGAAGCCAAATGTTTCGCTGTACGGTCTGGGCGGAAACCCGAACAACGTCGTAGTCACCAACGAGGACGGCGCGTTTTCGGCACCGTTCCTTCCGGGGCAGGGAGTAGGCAACAACGGCAGCTCGGGTGATCAGGGATCGGCAACGGTGGTAGTTGCCAGGGGCACGATCAACGGCTTCACTGGCACGCCGAGCAACTTCTACGCTGACAACTTGACTGTCAGCAACACCTACAACACCGACAACGTCGGCACGACGACCAACGCGGTGGTTGGTGGCGTCTGCACCGCCGGTCAGGCTGCTCAAACATTCTCGGCTCTCTACAACGCGGGAACAGAGTGCAACTCGCAGGCGCTGGCCATCTGGATCACCGGCGATCAGGCGGTTATGAACAATGTCTATGCCGCCAGTCTTCAGGACACCATCTATGCCGGCAGCATCAGTGCGTCCAACGCCTATGCGGCGCGCCAGTACTGGTTCCGTGGCAAGGTCACTGGGGATGTGGACTATATCTTTGGCGACGCGGCAGCAGTGTTCGACCACACAAGCATCTACACGACCTACCATGGAAATACGGCGACCGGCACGGAGACCATTGAAGCCCAGAACCAGGCTGACGAGACAGGGGCCACTCCTTCCTATCTAAGCGGCTACATCATGAACAGCGATGTGTTCACGTCGCAAAGTTCAGGTATGACCTCGTTGTACTTCGGGCGGCCCTATGGCCATTACTCCACCTGGATAATGTTGAACTCCTTTGTCGATCAGGTCGCCCCCGCTGGCTATATTGAGTTCTCGGGCGACACGAACCTTCCCACCTCGACCTATGCTGAATACAACGACATGACCTACACGGACCCTGCTACGGGTTCGCCAGACTCAAACGGAGTCATCTATCTTGGCGCCGGCGGCAGCAGCGGTTCGGGCGTTACAGGTACACGCGAAACCACATCGCAGGACCCGGGGACGCCGGAGGCGGCAAACACTATCAAGACCTCACTGACACAGGCCCAGGCGCAGCAGTACTATCCGGTCGCCTTCCTTGGGTCAACGGTGCCGACCTCACCGTACAACACGGTCACCAACTGGAGCCCAACCGCGGCCATCGCCTCGGGCGCCAACGCCTTCGTCCCCTCGGGCAGTGCGTCTACTGTGGCCGGCGGTAGCAGCGTCACGATCGTTATGCGTCCGCAGACCCCGGGTCTTGGCGCGGTCACCAACGGGACGTACACCATTCCGACCGGCACCTACACTCTCTCCGATTCGTTCAACGGTTCAACCACAACGCTCGCGTCTGGCACACTCGATGCCTCGGGCGAAGCGTATCTAACTACCAGCACGCTGCAGGCGGGTGTTCATAGCATCACGATGAGCTATAGCGGCGACAGCAATTTTTCCGCCTCCACGACCTCCACTCCTTATCTTCTCGAGGTCGCTGCAAGTGGCACAACGGTACCCGTCGTCACGCTCCAGACGTCGGCGAACCCAACGTACGGCACGCCTGTCTCCGTTACCGTCACTGTCTCCGCGAGCAGCGGAACCACTGTCCCCACCGGACAAATTCTGCTCTCAGTCGATGGAGGGGCCGCGCTGACCGGCACGCTCTCGAGCACGGGCACGTACACGTTCCCGCTGTCTTCTCTCTCTGCAGGCAGTCATAGCCTGACCGTGATTTACAGTGGCGACAACACCTTCGCGGCCACCAATGCAAACAACGCCATCCTCGTAGCAAGGAGCGTTCTCCAGGTCGCTGCAAACAATATCACCGTCATCGCCGGTCAGCCTGTTCCTGCCTACACCGCCACCATCACCGGATTTGTGAATGGAGATACGCAGGCGAGTGCCTTGACCGGCTCGCCTTCGCTGACCACAAACCCAACCGCTCCTACTGCGGTCGGCATCTATCCCATCACTGTGTCGACCGGAACGCTCGCGTCCGGCAACTATACGTTCACCTTTACCAACGGCGTCCTCGCCATTCAGTCGACCGCGCAGGCGCCCCCCGTGGCCACTGGTGACAGCCGGACCGTCACCGAGCCGGTCTTCCCGGCAGTCTGCACAGCGCTGACTGCGGCGCTTACGTCGGTGAACGATGACATCCCCACCTCGGTCGACGCCGCCGTCACCAATCCGGACGGCGCACGTATTCAGAGTGCGCTCAACAGCTGCGCCAACACCAACCAGGCTGTCCGTCTCACGGTTGACGGTGCCGGGCACAATGCGTATCTCACGGGTCCGCTCAATATGCCTTCTGGCGTTACCCTGCTTATTGATCCCGGTGTTGTTGTGTATTTTTCCCGCAATGTGCAGGACTACGATCTCGTCGCCGGCACGCACACCTGCGGTACGGTCAACTCCAATAGTGCGACCTCTTCCTGCTTGCCATTGATCAACATCAACAATGTCTCAAACGTCGGCATAATGGGCTTCGGAAAGCTCGATGGCCGCGGAGGCGACACTTTGCTCAACGCGTTCCCAGCGAGCTATGCGGGCCAAAGCTGGTGGGGACTGTCAGCCATCGCCAACAGCGGCGGGAACCAGCAGAACCCGCGCTTCATCCAGGTGGGTAACGCAACCAATGTCACACTCTACAAGATCACGCTGCGCAATTCGCCGCTCTTCCATGTTTCCACGACCGGTTCGGGAGTCAATGGCCTGACCGCGTGGGACATTAAGATCGTTACGCCGACGAGCTCGCGCAACACGGACGGCATCGACCCCGATCAATCGCAGAACTTTACGATTACGCGGTCCTGGATCTCCGACGGCGATGACAATGTCGCAGTCGGCGCCTCGGGCAGTTCCAGTTCTGCTTCGGTGAATATGTCCATCACCGGCAACCATTTCTTTGCGGGTCACGGCGAGTCCATCGGTAGCTTTACGTCCGCAGGAGTGAGTAATATTCTCTTCGACGGCAACATGCTCGCCGGAAACAGCAGCGTCGACTCCAACTCGACCGGCATCCGCATCAAGTCCGCAAATGATCGCGGTGGCGTGGTGTCGAACATTCAGTACTCCAACTCCTGCTTCCAGAACCACGCGACCGAAGTACAGTTCACGCCCCTCTACGACACCACCCCAGGAACGCTCACCCCCAATTTCAAGAATATTCTCATGCAAAACCTCTCCTTCCTTACCGCGGGCACGGTGGGGCTTACAGGGGCCAACAACAACGGAGTTATCAATCCGCTCGGTGTCACCCTCGACAACGTGAGCTTTGCCACGCTGCCGTCGTCCGATCTCACCCCCGCGCCTACGAATGTCGCTCTTACGTACGGCCCGGGGCAGGTTTCCAGCAACTTTATTACGGATTACCAGAGCTACATCGGCGCCGCCAACGGCAACACTCTCACTGACAACCGCACAGCAACGGGCCTGCTTCCGCCGGCATGCAGCTTTACCTTCATCGCGCCGGAGCTGACCGGTCCCACAGGTCTGCCGCAGACCATCATCTCCGGTCAGACAGCAACGGCGATCGTCATCCTTACTCCTGCAGTGGGAGGCAGCGCCTATCCCACCGGGACCGTCACGCTCACCGATGGAACCGGCACCACTACCACGGTTACGCTGTCCGGCACTGGCGATACTCTTGCCATCCCGCTGACGAACCTCAACGTCGGCACCCATACCTTCACTGCAACCTACTCCGGCGACTCCAACTACGTTCCCACGGTGTCGGGCACGCCATACTCCACGACCGGACCCTATCTCATCACGGTCAACCCTGGCAGCCTCGGCGCCACCACGACCGTTCTGTCGGGCGTCCCCGCTACTACGACCTTTGGCGCCGTATTTCCTGTCACGGCAACTGTCGTGGGAGGCAACCCGACCGGTACGGTGCAATTTGTCGTGAATGGCGCTGTCTATGCCTCTGCAGCCCTTGGGTCCTCGGGTGTGGCCCAGGCCAGCCTGAATCTTCCGATCGGGACTTACACGATCTCCGCAATCTATAGTGGAGACCCACTCAACGCGGGCTCCTCGTCGTCGGCGAGCGCCCTCACCGTCACTCCAGCCGTGACCGTTACTACACTTTCTGTGAGCAGCACCACCACTACGCTGGGCGCTCCCGTCACACTTACTGCTACCGTCTCTTCTGTTGCTGGAACACCTGCCGGAACGGTCACCTTTGCTTACACGACACCGGGTAATAGCACCCCAACGACCGCAGCTTCAGCCACACTCACCAATGGAGTGGCCGCTGCCTCGGTCGACTTGCCTATCGGTACCGACAGCGTTACGGCGATGTTTGTCGCGAGTGGAAGCTTCGCGGGGTCCTCTTCGGCATCCGCTATCGCCATCACCGTGAACCCGCCGGTCAATATTCCGCTGCCGGGCAACCCCATAGCATTGCCTTACACCATCTCCACGATCGCCGGAGGTTCCACGGCGAGCAGTGCCAACACATCTTGCACCGGGTCTACTGACAGCTTTGGGGACGGTTGCCTGGCCACCTCCATCGTCTTCAATGGTTCGGTCGACCTGCGTAGCGTCGTCGCCGATCCCTTTGGCAATGTCTACCTGACCGACGCGAACGCGAGCATGGTTCACCGCATTGCGCCCAACGGCATCATCAGCAACTTCGCAGGTTACGTCTCGGGGACCGCCTGCGTCCCTGGCGCGACTACAGGCTGCACGCCATCGCTGGTCAAACTCAACAAGCCCCGCGGCGTCTCGTCCGATCCGCGAGGCAATATCTACATCGCTGGCTATAGCGACAATAAGGTGTATAAGTTCAACGTCTCCACTGGCCTGCTCTATCTGCTCGCGGGCACCGGCACCAAACCATCCTCACCGACCGCTACGAATGGCGATGGCAGCACAGCCACCGCTGCACAACTCAATCAGCCTCGTAGCGCATGGGCAGATTCCGTCGGCAACGTCTACATCGCGGACACGGCCGATAACAAGATTCGTGTCGTCGACTCGACGGGCAATATCCAGACCGTGGCAGGCACGGGCGTCGCCTCTTCTACCGGTGACAATGGCCCTGCGACTGCGGCCACGATAAACAATCCTCAGGGCGTACTCACGGACGTAAATGACAACGTCTATATCGCCGATTCATCGCGCATTCGCGTGATCTGCGTCACCTGTGAGCCGGGCTCGGGACTCTATCAACTTTTGATACAGGTCGGCATCGCATCGCCGCAGAATGGATTTATCTACACGCTTGCGGGTGGCGGGAGCACAGCATACGCCGGCCCGGCGCTCGCCAACACCATTACGATGAGTCCACAGAAGCTGGCGATCGACAACAGCAGCAATCTCTATATATCCGACGGCAATGGCGTCGTCTGGTTTGTAGATAGCCGAACCGCCTTCATCCGGCCTATCGCGGGCAACACCACTGCGAACTGCTCCACCGCAACCGACAGCTTCGGCGATGGCTGCCCCGCGACGCAGGCCATCATCGGGGACGGCGGCAATGGAATTGGTGTTGGCACGGACACGCTCGGCAATATCTATATCTCAGATACTCTCAACGCGCGCATCCGTAAGGTCTCTACGGGTCTGCAGTCGCCGGCCACCGCGACCGCTGTCACTACGACCCAAGCCATCCAGATCCACTACATTGCCGGCGACAGTCCCGCCGTCGCTAACGCGCTCGCGTTCACATCAAACGAGTGGCAGTTGAACACTCCCACATGCACCATCAACATCGACACCACGGTCGACTGCCTGATCTCCTCGAGCTTCACGCCTGCCGTTCCCGGCGCTCGCTCAACGCCGCTCGCCGTCAATAGCTCCGCTGGCAACACTGCCTTCCTGGCCCTTACCGGGACCGGCGTCGGCGCCGGAGCCACGCTCGATCCTGCAAGCCAAACCAGTTTTGCTTCCAACCTCCAGATCGCCGGCCTCGCCACCGACAACGCAGGAAATGTCTACGTTTCGGACGCCAACAGCAAGCAACTGCTCCGCTTTGCTCCGGCTGCTATCGCGCAAGGCACCAGCGCGACTTCGACCACCCTCGCAACGCTTACTGCACCTGGGGCCGTTGCCGTCGATGGACGAGGCTTCGCCTACGTCGCCGATACCTCCACTGGCCGGATCACCCAAATCTCACCTGCCGGTACTGCAGCGACACTCCCGTTTAAGTTCACCAGCCCTGCCGGTCTTACCGTCGACGCGCTGAACAACCTGTATGTGTCGGACTCTTCCGCACAGTCCGTCTATCAACTCAGCGTCATCACTGGAGCGCAGCGCACGCTCGCCCTCACATCACTCGTCGCACCCGCTGGTCTCGCCATCGATCCTTCAGGCAACCTGCTCGTTACTGACCCTGGTGCAGCGACTATTTACCGGTTCAATCTGCAAAGCAACGCGACCACAACCGTATCTTCCTCGGCCGCAGAACCGTTTGGTATCGCGACGGACGCGGCCGGCAATCTGCTGATCGCCGACACTGCGTCGGTCCTCGCTGTGCCGGCCAGCCCCAACAGCGCGTCCTTTACCGTTGCCACCCTCACGCCCTCGGCACTCACGATCGACGCAGCGGGCAATCTCTACACCAGCTCTGGCGGATCTGTCCTCAAGCTCACGCGCACGCAGGGATACGTTTTGTTCGCCAGCGCCACCGCTACACCACAGACGGTCTCTCTCCTTGAGTCCGGCAATCAGACGCTGCAACTCAGCTCGGTCAGCCAGAGCGATACGACGGACTATAGCCTCACAGCTTCTGGATCCACCGACTGCACTCTCGCGGGCCCACTACCCTCTTCTGTGGCAGTAGGTGGTGCCTGCTCATTGACCGCTTCCTTCACGCCCACAACCTTTGCCAATCCTACTGACACCGCCACATTCAACGGCAATCTCACGAACGCCGCGCTCTCCACACCGTCGGCGGTACAGCTTGTGCTCACGGGACCAACCGTTCCTCCCACGGCTACGATTACGCTGGGCGCCTTCTCGCCGGCATCGCCTGTATATGGGCAATCCGTTGCAATCAGCGCCACTGTTTCCGGCCCATCGGTGACCCCGGCCGGAACAGTGGTCTTCACAGTTGATAGCAACACAATCAGCGTCAATGTCGTCAATGGTGTCGCAACTACCTCGCTGACAGGCCTCACCGTCGGCACCCACACGATCTCCGCTGCGTACACCAGCAGCAACGGATTTGCCTCAGCATCTACCCCAACTACAACACTCACTGTGGCACAGGCGCCAGCAACCGTTGTGTTGAGCAATCTAGCGCAGACGTACACCGGCTCCCCACTCTCAGCAATAGCGGCGACAACTCCCACAGGTCT
>Ga0210387_10001926_pt1 | contig 15749 bp, 10 predicted proteins | sample IncBWC7OmetaG_FD_160108 | JGI IMG/M metagenome (GOLD analysis project Ga0210387, IMG submission 160108) | Forest soil microbial communities from Barre Woods Harvard Forest LTER site, Petersham, Massachusetts, United States - Inc-BW-C-7-O ...
AGCCCGGCCGGATCGGGATGCTAGCGTTCGGTGTGGTCCTGATCGTCGGCGTGATCTTCATCGGCTACAGCCTTTCGCGCGACCTTGCCGGTCTCGAGCTGGGTTCAGCGTTGCCTTACATACTTTTGGGCACGGCGCTTTTCGTGGCCCTGGGATTTGAGTTCGTAAACGGATTTCACGACACCGCCAACGCGGTGGCGACTGTGATTTACACGCATTCCATGGAGCCGCACATTGCGGTGGTATGGAGCGGATTCTGGAATTTCGCGGGCGTGGTGACATCCACGGGCGTAGTGGCGTTCACGATCATTTCCCTGCTGCCGGTGGAATTGATCTTGCAGGTGGGAAGCGGCGCCGGCTTTGCGATGGTGTTCGCACTCCTGGTGGCGGCGATTCTCTGGAATCTGGGAACATGGGCGCTGGGGCTGCCCGCTTCGAGTTCGCATACTTTGATCGGGTCGGTTATAGGCGTGGGCATAGCGAACCAGCTTATGCAAGGCAGGACGGGGACGAGCGGAGTGGATTGGGCACAAGCGATAGGCATCGGAAAATCGCTGCTGCTCTCGCCGGTATTCGGGTTCATCCTCGCATCCGGCTTGTTCCTATTTATGAAGGCGGTCATCAGGGATAAGCGGCTGTACGAAGCCCCGAAAGGCGCAGAGCCGCCGCCGTTTTGGATCCGCGCCATGCTCGTTTTTACGTGCACGGGGGTAAGCTTTTTCCACGGTTCGAATGACGGGCAAAAGGGTATGGGCTTGATCATGCTCATCCTGATCGGCACGGTGCCGACCACGTACGCGCTGAACCATGCCGTGACGGCGCAGCAGTCGCAGGACTTCATTGCCGTCTCGGCCCAGACCGCGGAGACGCTGAATAAGTACGTGCAGAACAGCGCGGCAATTGGAGATCCGCGCGAAGACGTTACGGAGTACATTCGAACAAAAGAGTTCAAATCGAACACCATGCTGGCATTGCGCGAGCTCGTGAATGGCGTCGGGACGGAAATGGCGATCTTCAAGGAACTGTCGAAGGTGCCGCACACGCAAGTGCGCAACTTCAGAAATGACATGTATTTGGTGAGCGAGGCAATCCGGCTGATGCAAAAATCGGGGAAACCGGAAATTGCTGCGGCAGACATGGCGGTGCTGAAGAATTACAAAAGTCACATCGACAGAGCCACCCGGTTTATTCCGCTGTGGGTCAAGGTTGCGGTGGCGCTGGCGTTGGGCCTCGGCACCATGGTTGGATGGAAACGGATCGTGGTGACGGTGGGAGAAAAGATTGGCAAGAACCATCTCACCTACGCGCAGGGGGCGGCTGCGGAAATCACCGCCATGGCTACCATCGGCGCGGCAGACGGCCTGGGGTTGCCGGTCAGTACGACTCATGTGCTGTCGTCCGGCGTCGCTGGGACGATGATGGCGAATCATTCGGGATTGCAATGGTCGACGGTACGGAACCTGCTGTTGGCGTGGGTGCTGACATTGCCGGCCGCAATGACGCTGTCGGGATTCTTGTTTTTTGCGTTCCGCAAACTCTTTAGTTAAACCGGTCAAGCCCGCACAGGCGAAGCAGCACGGGCGCTCCTGCCTGTGCGGGTATATCGCCTATCGGCCGTCGCCGGATTGATAAGCAAAAAGAAGACAGCCACGCGCGGCGGTATTATCTCCAAAGAATTCTCGCGGACAAGGTGAACAGGTGCGATTCAGGGGCATATAATCCCTCTGGCTGGTGTTTGCTGTCCGCGGAGGATTGATGAACGCAACTACTGCTCGTTCTGAGCGCGATCTGTGGCCCGAACTTCCCCTCGCCGCCTGGCAGGAGACTTACGCCACGCTTCACTTGTGGACGCAAATTGTGGGCAAAGTGCGTTTGGCGCTGGCTCCGAACATAAATCATTGGTGGGGTGTGCCCTTCTACGTGAATGCTTCGGGGCTGACCACGTCGGCCATTCCCTACGCCGGAGGAAATTTCGAGGTCCAGTTCGATTTCATTCATCACCAGCTCGTCATTCGAACCAGCAACGACGCCATCCTCTCGCTCGTTTTAGCGCCGCGCTCCGTCGCCGATTTCTACCGCGATTTTATGGCGGCTCTGGCCTCTCTGGGTATTGCGGTCAAAATCTGGAAGATGCCGGTCGAGATTCCTGAGCCGGTTCCATTTGATCAAGACACCAGGCACGCCGCCTACGACCCAGAATATGTCAATCGCTTCTGGCGAATTCTCGTTTCCTGTGACGAAGTCTTAAAAGAATTCCGCGCGGGATTCATCGGGAAAGCCAGCCCGGTACATTTTTTCTGGGGCAGTTTCGATCTGGCCGCAACGCGTTTCTCCGGGCGGCACGCTCCGGAGAGGCAGGGAGCCGACTCCATCACGCGGGAGGCTTATTCCCACGAGGTGATCAGCGCGGGATTCTGGCCGGGAGGCGACGATATCAAAGGAGCCGCGTTTTACGCCTATGCCGCGCCGGAACCAGCCGGCTTTGCGCAGCATCCGGTCCGCCCCGCCGAAGCGTTCTATCATCCGCAGCTGAAGGAATTTATTTTGATGTACGACGACGTGCGCTGCGCCCTTTCGCCGAGAGAAACTCTGCTGGCATTCCTGCAAAGTACCTACGACGCCGGCGCGGACCTTGCAAAGTGGAATCGCAAGGAGCTGGAGCGCAATTCCGCCTAATAATACATGTGCGCCGCCCAGGCGTGATCGTGTGGACGAAATTTAGTCCGCCGTCAGGAAGTAAAGTTTGACTCCAGGAAAAGAGTATTGAGCGCTTCTGAAAGATTGGGGTGAGCGAATACCGCGTTGTAGAGAGCTTTGTACGGCAGCTTGCCCATCATGGCCAGCAGAATCATGGACATTACTTCCCCGCCTTCGAGTCCAAGCACGGCCGCACCCAGAATTAGTCCGCTGTCGGCATCCACTACGGCTTTCATGAAGCCGCGCGTTTCGTCGACCTCGAGAGCGCGCGCCACGCGTGACATTGCCATTTTCGCGACGCGAATCCTGCGATTTTGCGCGCGCGCTTCCGCTTCGGTCAGCCCCACCCGGCCCAGCTGCGGATCGATGAAAAGGGTATAAGGAACGAGACGATTGTCGGTGCTGGCATTTCCCTTCTCAATAAGATTCGCTCGGATGATGCGGAAGTCGTCGTAGGAAATGTGTGTGAACGCGGGTCCGCCCTTGATGTCTCCGAGCGCGTAGATTCCAGCCACATTTGTCTCGAGCTTCGCATTCACCTCAATAAAGCCTCGTTTGTCCGCGGCGATTCCCGCGGCGCCGATGTTCAGCGAATCTGAGTTGGGCTCACGGCCCGTGGCAACAAGCAAATGTGAGCCAGTGATCGTATGGGTTTCGTTTTCGCCGTCCACGACGGCAAGCTTGATTTGCGGGCCTTCTTTCGCGACGCGCTGTATCTTCCTGTTGAACAAAACATCGATGCCATCCTCCTGCATGATTTTGAGAACTTCGGCAGCGACGTCGGCGTCCTCGCCGCGCAGCAATTGCGCAGCTTTCTGGACGATAGTCACGCGGCTGCCGAAGCGCCGGAACAGCTGGGCAAACTCAAGTCCGATATAGCCGCCGCCCATCACGAGAAGATGCTCAGGCACGGCATCCAGCTCCATGATGGAAGTGCTGTCGAGATAGGGAACGCTCTCTAGCCCCACGAGAGAAGGCACGGACGCGCGACAACCCGCGTTGATGAAAAATTTATCGCCCGTAAGCGTGCGATGCGAGCCGTCCTTGAGCCGGACCAGAATGGAGCGCGGGCCCGTAAAGCTGGCTTCGCCGAACAGGAGATCAAGATTGGGAGTTTTTTCGATGCGAGACTGGCTGCCGTTGCGAAAGCTGTCAACAATGTCGCGCTTACGCTGGCGAACGCGATTCAGGTCAACGGTGATGCTGCCAGTGCGGACGCCGTAATCCGCGCCACGCCGCGCAAGATAGGCGACGCGCCCGCTCGCCACCATTGTCTTGGTGGGCGTGCAGCCTTCATTCACGCAGGTTCCGCCGACGTGTGCGCGCTCCACGAGCGCCGTGCGCCGTCCGGCATTGGCCAAGGCCTGGCACAGCGCCGTGCCCCCCTGGCCAGAGCCGATGACGATGGTCTCGTAGTGATCCGATGCGCCCATGAATGGTCCTCCGGCCGCTAGGCCTCGACGCCTGCCGCTGATTGGATGCACGAAAGGTAGCGATAATTCCAACCAATCAGAAACAAAAACACCGCGTTGCAGGAGAACCCGCTGCCGTCATCGCCACTCAGGAAGCGATTTGCGGACTCGCCGGTTCAGGCACCGCTACGCGAGGCTCCGGGAAAAGCCGCTTGGCACGCAGCGAGCCGACCAGCAGCGCAAGATTCGTGATTAGAATCACCGCAAACGCCAGCGACGGAAGAAACGCAAAATCCGCGCCGCGAGCTTCTACAATTTCTATGCCCAGCACCGCAGTGATCAGCCCGCGCGGCAGAAACCAGATCATGAGCTCGCGCTCGTGAGAGGTGAAGGCCCGCCATGCGAAGCGTCCGGTCTGTACGGAAAGCCACCGCGCAATCAAGAGCGCTCCAAAACAGCCGAGCGCCAGGACTGCGTGTTTGCGCAGCCCCTCGAATTCGACGAGCGCTCCAAGCAAGACAAAGAAAAATGTGCGAATCAGAAAAGCCAGCTCGCCGTGAAACGTGAGCATCTGCCCGTGATGTTTCGCCAGCGAGCCGCCATGCTCTTGCTTGACGGGCGTTTCGGAAAACCAGTCGGCGCTTTCGGCATCATCACCCAGATGAAAGCGCTTCTGCGCCGCCGGATAGTTGGAAAGCGTCAGGCCGAAGACCAGGACGGCGACGAGATCATTGCCGTGCAGAGCGTGAACGCCGGAGTAGATCAACAAAACAACGGCAAACGTTAGCACATGCCAGAAGCGCTCCTCAGAGAGCAGCGGCAACAGATAGGACCACAAGATGCCGATGAGAACACCCGATGCCACCGCCACGATGACGCTCGAAAAGAGACTCCAGGTGATGATTTTTGCCGAAGCGCTGCCGCCAGCTGCGATATCGAGAAGTGTAGTGACGGCCAGAACCGCGAGGGCGTCTCCGAGCGTCGCTTCGACAAGCAAAGTGACTTTCACTTCGCGCCGCAGCTTCACTTGCTGCAGCACCGGAAGAATGATCGAACTGCTGATGCAACCGAGCGTCGCTCCCACAAGGAGCGAGGGAATCCATGCGAAATGAAGCGCGTGGCGGCAGACGAGCGTGACTCCCAACACGCTGAGCGCATAGCTGAAAATGGCGAGAAACACGCCGCCTGCAAAGTGGCTGATAATTTCGCGTAGCTTGAGTTCGAGGCCGCCTTCGAAAAGAATGAGAATCAGCGCGAGAGAACCAAAACCTGGCGTGGCGCCCCGAAAAACATCGGGGTTCACCCAGTGCAATACGGGGCCGATGACCACGCCCGTGGCCATCAGGATGATGACATCTGGCACGCCTGTGAAGCGCACCAGGCGATTGGCAACGAACGCCAGAACAAGCAAACCGCCGAGCAGCGCGAAAAAGAAATTCAGGTTCATGGAGGCGTCCGGCGTGCCCGGAGTGAAGAAATAGTCGCGGAAATACAGAATCGAAGCAAATGAATAATTGGATTGGACGAAACTTTGGTGCCGCCAGATGAGCACGATTTTGCGAGCGGCCCTAGAATTGGTACCGGAATTGGTACCGGAATTAGTACCGGGAAACGATAAAGAGGCCGGCGCCAATCGCGATGGCGTCCTCCAGAAGCGCAATGACGAAGTCGGGAACCTTGAACGCTTTCACGAGACCGGTGCGCCATTGATAGCCAGCGAATGCTCCTGCGAGGCCGCCGGCAGCGCCGAAAAGGGCGCCAGGTGCTAGAGTCTGTCCCGCCGATACGCCAACGCAAGCGCCGGAAAGAGCGCCGCATACAAAGCGGGCGATCAATCCCACCGGCGCGGTCCGGCTGGGCGTTGAGGGCAGTTTGTCTGCGATCAGCTCGGCGATGGCAAGCACAGTAAAAATAGCAACAGCCGCCGTCGATCCCATAAACGCGAGCTTGGTTCCGGCAAGATTCAGCCAGTGGCGATGCGCCGCCCAAGCCGTGACCGCAGGCGCCGTCAAAGAGCGCATGCCGGACACGATGCCGATAGCAAAGGCCAGAAGCAAAACGAAAGTAGCACTCATGCAAGAGATGTATCTCCGATGCCGGCCGGCGTCAAGAAGTTAAGACAGAAAGCTGGCCGCTGGAGCTATTTTCCCGGGGAATCGCAAACACCGTTTTTATTACGTGCAAAAAAAGACAGGAGAACTCTTGACTTTCGCTTTTTATTCGCCTATAGTGCGGGGCGGTAGAGGAAACGGGAAACGGGTGGCGTTCAGCTCCATTGCCATTTTTGGCTCTCACGAACTGGGCGCCGTCCGTTGAACATTCCGAGCCCTAAGCGGGGTGAGGGGTCTCGTCTAAAGAGGGATCCCTCGACTTCCGAAGAGATTCTACTAGGTCTGTTCCTTTGTGCTGACCGCTGTGCGGTCACGGTTAATAGGAGCCGTTATGGACGTCTGTATCGAAAACGTATTTCCCGCAGTGGCGATGCCGTTCCATCCTTTCCACGAAGACGCGCGTGAAGAAAAAGGGCACGGAGCGGACACCTCGCGCCCGAAGGCGATTCCAAATATTGTCCATGTGGATGTGGACGCCTTTTTTGCTTCGGTCGAGCAGGTGCTCAACCCGAAGCTGCGCGGCAAGCCAGTGCTCGTGGGCCGCGGTGTGGTGGCGTCGGCGAGCTACGAAGCAAAAATATGCGGTGTAAAAACGGCTATGTCGTTTCGCGATGCGCTGCGCATTTGCCCCCAGGCGATTGTCGTACCGGGGCGGTACGAGCACTACGCGGATTTTGCGGAGCGCGTGCGGCGCACCCTCGAGACCTACACACCCGCGGTCGAGACGGCGGCGCTCGACGATTTTTATCTCGATTTTGCGGGGACCGAACGGTTGTACCCGAATTATGAAGCGGCGCTGCGGCGTGTGCAGTCGGACGTGCTGGAGCAGACAGGACTGAGCGTGAGCGTAGGCGCGGCGCGGACAAAAGTCGTGGCGTCGATCGCGTCGCGTCTCGAACGCCCGCGCGGCTTCCGCATGATTGCGCCGGGCACAGAAGAAGACTTTTTGACGCCGCTGCCGGTCGAAAAGCTCCACGGGATCGGGCCTGTCCACGCAGGAATGCTGGCGGAGCGCGGAATCGCCACGATCGGGGAGTTGAGGCACGTGCCGCGAGCCGCTCTAGAAGCTGCGTTCGGCGAAGTGATTGGCGGACAAATCTGGGAGCGCGCTCGCGGGCTTGACGGACGCGAAGTGATGCTGCCCTCGACGCCCAAATCCGTCTCGCGCGAAACGACCATCGAAGGCGGAACAATCGACACGGAGTTTCTCGGCGGCCTCATCGAATATTTGAGCGAGCGAATCGGCTCGACGCTGCGCGAATATGGCCGCCAAGCGCGAACGATCGGTCTGCGCATCCGCTATGTAGACCATTTTTCAGCGCACCAGACAGTCCGCTTGACGCGTCCATCCAATGACGAACGCGAACTGCTCGCGGAAGCCAAAGATCTTTTTGCAAAACTATTTACGCGCCGCGTCGCCGTGCGCCTGGTCGGCATAAACGTGACCAATCTCGAAGCCGACCGACGCCAGCACGAACTCTTCGACACCGACGCCAACCGCCGCTGGTATCTGAACCGCGGCCTAGATTCCGTCCGCAGCCGCTACGGCTGGAACGCCGTCTTTTACGGCAATGGGCTCGAGTTGCGCGAGCATTACGCCACCAAACCTGGCGGGCTTGTGCTTTCAACGCCGTGTTTATCGCGATGAAAGGAAGGCCTGAGCACAACATTTTGACGTTGTGCTTCCAAGTGGCGCAGCATGCTGCGCCACTGCAAAGAACCGACCAAACGTTGCTGAGTTTCCCTTCCTGTTCCCTACCCTGATTTGACGTTACAAAATGTCCGCCTTGTGGCGGGCATCGGGTTCTTCCCTCTCGATCGGGGCACTCGTGTTCGTACATTTACATTGTCATAGCCACTATTCGTTTTTGCGGGGCATGGCGCCGCCGGAAGAAATCATTACGGCAGCAGTCGCGCAGAAGATGCCTGCCGTGGCGTTGACGGATACGAATGGGTTGTATGCGGCGGTGCCGTTTTATCAAGCGGCGAAAGCGGCGGGCGTGAAGCCGATTGTGGGAGTGGTCATTGACGTCGAATTTCGCGTTTCGCATTTCGAAGCTGGAAACTCGAAAAACGAAAACCGGAATTCGCAGAGTGTGGCGATGGTGCTGCTGGCGGCGGATATGGAGGGATACAGCAATTTGTGCCAGCTGGTGACGCTGCGGCATTTGGGAACGGCGGAGTTGGCGAAAAGACAGGCCTCCGGCGAGGACGACAGGCGCCCCGTAGAAAATGAAGGACGGCCGGTGACATTGGAGGAATTGGCGGAGCATTCCAAAGGCGTGATTGCCCTGTGTCCTTTGCCACCCGAAAGGCACGACGCAAACGGCCGTAGGGGCCCGGTACGTCGTGACCCTGCAAAAATAGGGCAGCCGCAAGAATTGTGTGGCACGAACCACGAGTCACCAGTCAGTCACTTCGCGCGATTGAAAGAGATTTTCGGCAAACGGCTGTGGATCGAGGTACAGCAACTGTCGCCGGGAGACGGGCGGAAACTACGGGAAGTAGAACGCATTGGGCGCGAATTGAATGTTCCTCTTGTCGCAACAAACAACGTACATTTTCTGAGACCGGAAGAGCATTTGCATCATCGCGCAGTAAACGCCATTCGTACTGGGGGATTACTGACAACCGTGGCTCCTCCAGAAATCACCACCGGCGAAGCTTGGTTCAAGCCGGCAAGCGCGATCGAGCGGTTATTCCCGGATCATCCGGAATTGTTACAAGCAACGCTAGACATTGCCGAGCGTTGCGATCTTAAATTGGAATTGGGAAAGCTGATCCTGCCAGAATGCGCGGTCCCAAAAAACAACACTCCTGATTCCTATTTGGTAAAACTGAGCCTGCAGGGATTGGTCAAGCGCTACAACTCGCTGAAACCTGAAGCGATATCGCGGCTGGTGTGTGAACTGAGAGTCATCAGCACAAAAAAGCTCGCGCCGTATTTTTTGCTGGTTTGGGAAATCGTGGAAGAGGCCAAGCGGCGCGGGATTCCGGCGGTAGCGCGGGGCTCGGCAGCCAGTTCGATGGTGACGTATTGCCTGGGAATCTCCTGTGTGTGCCCGCTGCGCTGGGGGTTGTATTTTGAACGATTTTTGAACGAGCAGCGCGGCGATTGTCCGGATATCGACATCGACATTTGCGGCGCGCGGCGCGATGAGTTGCTGGACTACGTGTACGAGCGCTGGGGCGAAGCGCATGTGGCGATGATCGGAAGTTTTGTCACCATGCACGCGCGGCTGGCCATCCGCGAAATCGCCAAAGTCTTTGGCGTGCCGCCGGGCGAAGTGAATCATTTTACGAAGCGGCTGCCGCACCGGCCGGTGCGCGAGATTTTGCAGGCGATTCGCGATTTGCCGGAGTGCCGCGACCTTCCTGTCAACGACGAACCCTGGAAAACGATTCTGCAAGTGGCGCTGCGGCTCGACGACGCGCCACGGCATATGGGGATCCATCCGTGCGGGACGGTGATTTCCGCGCGGCCGTTGACGCGGTTGACACCTCTGGAACGCGCGACGAAAGGAATTGTCGTGACGCAGTACGACATGAATGCGATCGAAGCGCTCGGCCTGATCAAGATGGATCTGCTCGGCCAGCGCGGGTTCACGACCATGTCGCTGGCACTGGACAACATTGAGAAGGAAGCAGAGGAGATAAAGGAAATAAGGGAAGTAGAGGAAAAGAAAGACAAGAGCCCAGCCCCCTCGAGGCTCCGGGCGAGCAGGAGTGGGTGTGCTCCCGCGGCGAGCATAGCGCCGGATGGAGTAACACCAAGGCCCAAAGCACGGGAAATTGATTTTGATGCGATACCGGAAAACGATCCGGCGACATGCGACGTGATTGCCGCCGGAAGAACGATGGGGGTGTTTCAGATCGAGTCGCCGGCCATGCGTGGGCTGCTGCGAATGATGAAGGCGCGGACGCTTGAAGAAGTAGCGCAAGCTCTGGCGCTGATCCGGCCAGGAGCGGCGGAGTATGGGTCGAAAGAGCTGTTCATAAAACGGCTGCGCCGAGAGGAACCAGTTAAATATCCGCATCCCGCGCTCCAACCAATTCTGGAAGGCACACTTGGCGTATGCATTTTTCAGGAGCAGGTGATGCAGATCGCGCAGGTGGCCGGCGAGATGTCGTTAGCCGAGGCCGATATCATGCGGCGATCTTCCGCGAAATTCTCCGGTCGTCGCGACCTCGACCGATTACGCGCTAAGTTCGATCTGGCCTCGGGAATGATGGGGCTGACTGCGCAGCAACGCGAAGAAACCTGGATGATGGTGGAAAAATTTGCGGGATTCGGTTTCTGCAAGGCGCACGCTGCGACGTATGCGGATATTTCGTACCGCATGGCGTATTTGAAAACGCACCATCCGGCGGAGTTTCTGGCGGCGATGTGCAGCGCGGGCGCGGGTTTTTATCACGTGTCGGCATACGTCGAAGAAGCGAAGCGCTGGGGGATCGAGGTACGGCTGCCGTCGGTGAATCATTCGAGGATGGAGTACACGGCGGAGAGAAGCCGGCAGACAGGAATGACTGTCCCACCTTTGACTGCGAACGGGAAGCGGGCGCTGCGCGTCGGGTTGATGCAGGTGAAAGGCCTGCGTGTGGAGACGATGACCGCGATTGTGCGCGCGCGCGATGAAAACGGAGCGTTTCGGTCGCTGGAGGATTTTCTGCGGCGCGTGCACGTGGAGAAAGATGAGATCGAAGCGCTGATTAAATGCGGGGCGTTTGATGAGGTCGGCGATCAGGTTGATGATCGAGCTGTTGATAAATATCGCGGCATGACGCGGCCGGAGATGTTGTGGCGATGGAATTTTTTGCAAGCTGGGAGTAAAGGCGCACAGCCAAGATTGGCGGTGCCGCCAAAAGCGCCGGAAACATTGTTTGGTGATGCGAAAGCCGGTGATGCTATTGGGACGGTGCTGGCGGGGATGCCTGCGGCTGCCTACACGCAGGAGCAGAAGCTGCGGTATGAGCGGGAGATTCTGGAAGTGTGCGTCAGCGGGCATCCCTTGGATTTCCTGCCGCGGAATGGCGAGGTCTGGAGCGACGAGTTGGACGGATTGCGGGGAAAACGCGTGACGCTGTGCGGGTGGGTGGTGACTTACCGGCATGTGGGGACGAAAAATTACCAGAACATGATGTTTGTGACCTTGGAGGATCAGCGGGGGCTGTATGAGGTGGTGCTTTTTCCGGATGCGTATGACCGTTATGGCGGGCTGGTGTTTGAAACGCGGGCGATGCGGGTGACGGGGCGCGTGGAGATGGGCGGACAAATCAATGGGGAAAAGATGGAGGCACTGAAGAAAAAAAAGTAACACAGCGCTTTCAGAAAACACAGAAGGCACGGAGAAGAAAACAACAAGAACACGGGCGTGCGGAGCCATAGAGAATGCTATTTCGCATAAGAAAGCCAAATACGGCGGCGACGACTTCGACGGAGCCGGAGGCGGGGCGGCCTGCGGGGACCGGTGACGAGTGGCTCGGCCGAAACCGCAGCGCGAAGCGGCGGCTGTGGGAGAGGCTGAATCCGCGGCACCGGAAAGAGCTTCGCCTGATCGCCGAAGCGCTGGCGATGCAGCAAACGCATGCAAACTTGCCAGAGCCCCTGCGAGCCAGGTTGAGCGAGTCCATCGAGCAGGTGGAGCGCCTGGCGCGGCGGATTGGGGCGCTGCTGGCGGAGGTAACACGGCGGACACCACCGCGCGCGTGAATGTTGCTAGGCTGGAGGAGCGACCCCATACTGAAAATATGGCTGTCCCCAAAATGCGCGGCTCCCTCTACGTTGCGGCGTTGGCTGTCCCCAAGAAGCGCCGATCACTTTGCACTGCGGCATTGACTGTGGCTATGTGCTTCGCGGTCACCGCGGTGCGAGCGGATGAAATCCGGCTGAAAGACGGCAAGAAGCTTTACGGCGTCATCGTGGCGTACGAAGACAACATGTTCAAAGTCAAAACGGACTTTGGGTATGTGCTCGTCGAAAAAGACAAGATCGCCTCGATTGTCCCGTCCACGCCGACCGGCGAGACGGCGAAAGCCGAGAAGACGCCTGCAGCGAAGAAAGCTCCGGCTACGAATGCGGAGCCCACAGAAGGAACGGCGACGGCAACGAATGCCAGCGCGAAATCCACGGACCCGGTCGCGGGAAATCGCGAAAAGTCAGCTCCCAAGATTACCAACGCCGTAGTGAGGCCCGAAGTTCCGCCGGCAACGAAGACAAACGTCGTGGCACCGGCCATCACTGCACCGGCGGCGGCGCCGAACACAACGATCGCAGCCTCCACGGCGCAACCTGCGGCGCCAAAAGAACCGGAACCGCCGGCGATTCGGGAAGACGTCCAAGGGAATCTCTACACGAACTACACGCACGGCTTCCGGATGTACAAAGCGCCGAGCTGGGTATTGAACGGTGAGGCGCGAAAGTCGCTGCCGGACGCGATCGTGGCCCTGGGCACGCTGAACCAATCGACGCTGATGGTGATCGGGCAGGAACAAACGAAAACGGCGCTGGAGCCGGCCGCAGCCACGGTGGAAAAACGGCTGAGCGAAATCTACGAAAACTACCGGCGCATTTCGCAGCGAAAGACGGTGGTCGGCGGTTTGCCGGCCGTGGAATATCACTACCGCGGGATGGCGGACGGCCACGATTGGTCAGGCACGCTGGTCGTCGTTTCGCGAGGGACCGATGTGTTCACAGTACTCGGGATGACCTACGGTGAAGATGACCTGATTCAGATCCAGGAAAACGTGATATCAAGATCCATCGCCAGCATGGACTTCAACGTACATTAAAAGCCTTAAGCAGTGAATTGTGAGAAGTGGTAGTGGCAGGCCACTGGCTAGGATCGTAGTTGCAGGTTAACAGTCCTGGGGTCTGAGTAACGGTGACATCCCCTCCGCAGGTTTTTTCGTAAACACCGTCAACTTATTGGAGCCGCATGGGTGTCTCCGCCCCCCGGTCCGTCCATTGTTCGCACAGAATATGGACGCACTTTCAGAATCCCGGAATGCCAAGAAAAGCGGGCAGGGGCTTGCCCCTGCGGATTCCGTTCGAGACACGATGGTCTTAGTCAGAGGCTGCGGCGGTCGTGGCGACGTCGGGGAATTTTTTGTGCTCGCGGATTACAGCGATTAGGGCTTGGGCGGCGCGGGGGAGGCTGCGGTCGCGGCGGTAGACTAGGCCGAGTTCGCGCCAGAGGTCGACACCTTCCACATTGAGGAGCTTTACTTCGCCAGCTTTGACCTGGTCGCGGGCGAAGCTTTCGCTGATGAACGAGACGCCGGCGTCGGCTGCTACAAAGCGCTTGATCATGCCGATGCTGGGGAGCTCCATGGCCACGCGAAGCCGGGCGCGATAGGGGCGGAAGAGTTTGTCCAGCACCTGGCGAGTGAAGCCGGTGCGGGGGAAAATCAGAGGCTGCGCCGCGACTTCTTCGAGCGTGATCTTCGAGCGATGGGCCAGAGGATTGCGAGTGCTAACCATGAAACGCAGGCGGTCGCGCGAAAGGTGGTGAACTTTGAGAGTTGGCGATTTGATGGGAAGCGTGACGATGCCGACATCGACCGAGCCATCTTCCACACGCTGCAAAATCTTGTGGCTGAAATTGCGATAGATGCTGATGTGAACTTGCGGGTAGCGGCGCTGAAAATCCGCGAACATGTCGGGCAAGAGATAGAGACAGGTGGCTTCGTTGGCACCGAAGACGAGCGGGCCCTGGACGACGTCACCGCGGTCGGCAACGACCTGGATGGATTCGTCGCGGAGGCGGAGGAGGCGCTCGGCGTATTCGAACAGGACCTCGCCGGCGGGAGTCAGCTCTACGGACTTGGCGGAGCGGTCGAGGAGACGCGCGCGGTAGGCCTGTTCGAGCTGGCGAATTTGTGCGCTGACGGCGGATTGCGAACGGAAGACTTTTTGCCCGGCGCGGGAGAAGCTCTTTAGCTTGGCAACGTAGACGAAAGTGGCAAGTTGGTCAAAGTCCATAGGCGGGTGGCTCGGCAAGAATTATAGCGAAATGTCTTCGCTAAGTAACCGGAGAAACTTGCTCCTTTCAGACAGGCGACGTGGCCCGGGAAAACGCCGCAGTTTGCGGCGGTGTGAAAACTGGTTCTTGATGCCTCAAGCGGGCCAGCAGGGGCTCCCAGGTGGCTTCTAATGTGCCTTGGAAATGGAGCGGCTGCACCCGCAAGAACGGGAGGACGCCGCGGCGCGAGAGAAGGCGCGAGGCACGCGGGCTGGCAGTGAGGCGCAGATGCTTCTCGAGGACGATGCGCAGCCAGACTTCTTCTTGGGAGTCGATCTCGGAAAGAGTGACAAAATCGCGATGAATCACTTCGTCGGCCTCGCCGCGGAGAACGTAGGAGAGGCCGCCGGTCATGCCAGAGCCGAAATTGAGGCCTAGAGGGCCGAGGACGAGAACGACGCCGCCGGTCATGTATTCGCAGCCGTGCTGGCCGACACCCTCCACGACGGCGAGAGCGCCGCTGTTGCGGACGGCGAAGCGCTCACCAGCCCGGCCGGCCACGAAGAGTTGGCCGGAAGTGGCGCCGTAGAGGACGGTGTTGCCGGCGAGGACGTCTCCGCGACGAGATGCGGCGGAGCTTGCGGCGATGGAGATCGTTCCACCGGAAAGACCTTTGCCCACGTAATCGTTGGCTTCGCCGGAGAGCGCCAGAGTGATGCCTTCGGCCAGGAACGCGCCAAAACTTTGTCCGGCACAGCCGTGGAATTCCTTGGATATTTCTTGCGGGGCGGCGTGGCCTTGGCTCGAGGGACGGCGGCGGCGCATGAGTTCTCCGCTCATACCGGCGCCAACGCTGCGGTCGGAATTTTGAATGGGCTGAGATTCCGTTTGCAGCTCGAACGCGGGGCTGAAATGCAGGGCGTCTTCGCGCGCAGCGGCGTGCAGCGCGGGAGACTGCTGCGGCGCGACGCGGTTGGAGTCGGTGATGGGGACGATCAACAGAGGATCCATGCCGGAGCGGGCGCTGAGACGGTCGTACCAACCGGTGAGATCGCTGAGAGAATGGGCGCCAAGTTCGGCGAGACGCTTGCGGACTTCTTCGGCGAGGGAGCGGAAATAGGCGACGACCATTTCCGGTTTGCCATTGAAGCGGGTGCGGAGCTTTTCATCTTGCGTCGCGATGCCCACAGGACAGGTATTCAGATGGCATTGGCGCGCCATAACGCAGCCGATAGCCAGGAGCGAGGCGGTGCCAAAGCCGAATTCATCGGCGCCGAAAAGCGCGCCTACGATGATGTCGCGCGAAAATTTCAGGCCGCCGTCGACTCGGAGAGAGACGCGGGAGCGCAGGCCGGCGCGGACCAGCGTGTCGTGCGTTTCACGAAGGCCAATTTCCCAGGGCAGGCCGGTGTTTTTGATCGAGGTGAGAGGCGACGAGCCCGTGCCGCCGTTGTGGCCGCTGATGGTGATGACATCGGCGCCTGCTTTGGCGACGCCTGCCGCGATGATGCCCACTCCTGCGCCGCTCACGAGTTTGACTCCGATGCGGGCGCTGGGATTTACAGCGC
>Ga0210387_10001928_pt1 | contig 15747 bp, 25 predicted proteins | sample IncBWC7OmetaG_FD_160108 | JGI IMG/M metagenome (GOLD analysis project Ga0210387, IMG submission 160108) | Forest soil microbial communities from Barre Woods Harvard Forest LTER site, Petersham, Massachusetts, United States - Inc-BW-C-7-O ...
AGTAATGTCGCAGTTGTTTTGGGGTATGGTGCAGACATACTGGAGTAGTGACGGAAAGTCAAGGAGTGTTTGTCTGAGCGAACATAAGCGGATAGAATAAATAAACACACCCAGAATAAACAAACGCGCCCAATAAATAAATGTGCCCAATAAATATTTTTCACGCCCAGATAATATTTTTAGTGAGCAATCTAGAATAATATACTGGAATTCTGAAATAATTATGTATAATATTAAATGTGCACTATGACCGCCATAAATTTGTAGAAACAGTGTTTTTATGAGATTTTCTATTACATATAGAATATTATATAATAGCCAACTGTTTTTCATATATATATATGATTGTCATCTCTATTACATTTTTCATATTAAAAAAAAAATCGGGCGGCAACGGTTTCCCATAACAAATCTGTATCAAGAGATGACACAATTTTTTTTAATATGAAAAATGTTATAGAGATGACAACTATATATGAAAAACAGTTGGCTATTGTATAACATTCTATATAGAAAAGCACATAAAAACACTGTTTCTAAAAAAAAGATAAACCTAATTTTCATGTCAATTTCTATATCAAATAAAATAATCACATATAAAAAAAGAATTTATATTCTGGAATTCCCGCAGCTCTTCAAGCAAGTTGATGTTCTTGAGATCTGGATCAAATAAGACCCATCAGTGGAAGTTGTAAATTTTGTGGTAGGTCAAGGATATCAATTAGCTATCTTACAAGCACTGTTCAATAATTCATTCAGGACAGTAAATTGTCTTATACAATACTACATGGGTATAATTCACATGATTTTGGATTCAGGATGTGACAATGGATAGACCAGAAACTCGGAATACAGCTTATGGAGACAACGAGAAGAATACAAGAAATGAGGCGGAGGAGAGGTCTAATATGGGCTGTTGACAATATTGGACCTGCTTCGGAGATTCCCAGCTGGTGCACCAAGGGAGTGCCGGGTGGGTTTCTTCAGATTCTTCTTGTTGATAGCCAGAACATTGTTTTGCAAAGCAACAATCTGTCACGAATGATATGATGAGTATTGGCCACCCCCGCACGGCGAAATACGCACAATCTCTTTATCATCACCAAACTTGAAGTTGTCTTGAACAACATGGTCCTCGTACTTCTTGATATCGTATTTATCAAGATGACCCTTCTTGACCTTCGCGAAGTCCCATGCAATGACAAACTGCCCAGTCGACGTGACAATAGCATTTTCTTCCTGGTCTTCTCCCTGGTTGAATCTGAAGAAAAAATGTTCAGCATCATAATCATGAATAGTCAGAGCTAGATCCCTTACCTAGCAGGCGTAAACGTAATATCATGGTTCATATACGCGACATGTTCACCGCGGAGCTGCAGCCGACGTGGTATAGGTTTCGCCGCGGCAGGGAAGCTACGGTCAAAGCCCAAACTCCCTTGATAGCGCCCCTCGCCAATAAGAGTGTCAATGAGCAAGAGATAAGTCTTTGTCGTCGCCACAATCCAACGACCATCAGATGTAACATCAATACCAAGAATGGGGTCTCCCAGCGGAGGGAGCGCCGTCTTCGCATTCTTCCCGATCGAATCAAACAGCCGGATGTCGCCCTTCTCACTGGCAACCGCAAGTTTTCCAGACGCAGTCGTAACGACACCCGAAAACTTATTCTTGCTGACGTATTGTTTGAACTGGCTCTCGACCATCTTGGTGCCCGAGATACGCGGGTCGATGCGGAAGAGGGCGTTATGGGAGGCTCCGACTAAAGTCTGTTCCCGGGTAGTCTGGGCGAACTTGGAACCGGGGGCAATGTGGTCCACGTTAATGTCATCGTGGACTTTCCATTCCTCCACGACCTTTCCACGTTCAATGTCCATGCTGTAGAGCGACTTTGGATCGGTGGGATTCATCAAGATCATCTTGGTATCTTGGTCGTGCAACATAACCTTGAATACGATAAATTGCATATCCATAGAAATGGTCACCATTCGTCAATACATACCTGCTTTGGTTTGAATTCCTTCCCTTTGGTTGTGGCAATCTTACTGATGGTCGCATAATACTTGACTTCATTGTCCGCGGAGTGATTGAAAACACCAATGTTGTTTCCCCGAACGACATACGACCGATCGCCCTTGTATCCGACGGTGAGCTGAGAATTGCGGTCACCATTGGCCAGTGCGGGAGGCAAGTTTGCGTCGTCCTCCTCATCCTCAGGCTCTGAATCATCACTTGGCTCTGCGAGTCTCTAGTCACGATTTGCATGGAGTAAACGATTAGGGTGACAGACCTTCATCGGGGTCCAACTCCGACAGAACCTCTTCTTCATCCTCTTCTTCATCCTCTACATCCAACATTTCTACATCTTCATTGTTTGAGCTAAGAATGTAATTTTGCTCGTCGGGCTGAGGAGGGATTTGAGGAACGAAATCGAGGAGTATACAACATTTTACACACCTTGATATTTGTCCATGAAGCTTGATGGAGTGCTTCCCACAAGGATTGCATAAATGTGCGGAGAAAAGTATCGTATGCAACCTGTTCGCCAAACCTGAACAGCCAACTACGTTGTGAACCATTATCACCCAGATGGTTCCAGGTGAGTGTGAGCATCTTATTCGACCAGCGCTGGTTCATATCTTGAGTGATTTTGTGCGCGAGTAGCTGTCCGTTGTCGCTTGACGCAGTCAACCAGTATTCGAACCCACTCCCCTTTTGTTGCACGATCTTGGCTGTGACGATGCCTTGATTAAGGAATTCTTCATTCTCCATATCCCAAAGGTATAGCTCGGCTTCATGGGCGACAAGAACCGGGAGAGAAGACATGGATGAAGCCTCCTCAGAGACGGCCGCAGCTGTCCCTTTGGCAAGTCTCTTTGATGATGGTGGTTTGGCAACGGAAAGGGAATCCATTGCAGTAGACAGGGATACAGGATCTTGCTTTGCTGAAACTTTCCGCCTTGGAGAAGGTTTGCTCTTGGTGGCAGGAGACCTGTAATACATCGAATGAACGAAACTCGAAATCGCCGCGAATTATCGTCACATACTGCCAAGTAAATTCTTCAAAGGCAGCATCATCTGTGCCGTCTGCATTTGTTTTGTACTTGCGCTCATACATAGCTCGGTACATGCAGGTTTCAAAGAACGCACGCGTCGGCCCATTGGTGCCAGGGGCAACATATTCGTAGAACTCATCGACGTCGCCTTGCAGATCACGCCACACAAAGTTGGGCTCCCCATCTGTCTCTCCAGTACGGAACTCGAGTTCTTCACTGACAAGGAAGACTCTTTCTTCATCGGCTGTGGCCCCCAACTTGAATGTGAATCCAGAGTTGGACGTGAATGGACCACTCACTTTCATCCTCATCCTCTAATAGTTCTTGATCTCCATCTTCGTATACTCTGGTGATCACGAGTTGGAAGTTGTGCTCGACCGAGGGTACACGGCGGATGGTGGCCATCGCTTCATTATATCTGGAGGGAATTTGTGAAGTGAATGAAAGGATTTGAGAATGAGGACGTACATGCATTCTCGGGATGTGCGAATGTTCCCCGGCCGAACAATATAGAGGGATCCAGTAGAAATCTTGACGACTTCGGCAGCATTGGGATCCTCTGGTGGTGACTCGGAGGTCAGTGGCAATCAATTGGATAACAACTTGATAACGGACGCCAAACTTTCCCGATAACTAAGTGGATGAGCGTGAAAAAGGTGAAACATATGGGTTGTAGAACTTGACTTACGACTTCTGAAGATGTTCATGGTTGGGATTAGAGACGACTCGGAGCTGGTAGTACTCAGGCTATAGTACTAGTACTAAGTAGCCACTGCCATTCACGGTGTGACAGGTTCACGACATTGACGTCACAGTCACAGTCCATTGTTTTCTAGTTCAACTTGAAGGTTACTCTAAGGTTACTCTTCAAGTCGTTGCCAGTGCGGGCGTAGTTCAACCATTGTCTAGTCTCATCAATATCCGATAGATACTCTCATCCATCTCGCTATTAAAACGTGCACTGTCATGTCTGATTCGTCCCCATTACATCTTGCCTCGTCCCCCTTTGCAAGTTCAACGGGTATGTTGTACAGAAATATCGCCACAGAACTTGGACGAATCTTTTATTCAGGACAATCTGCCAATGGGCCTGTCACACCTTTGTCCAATCTCCGCAGTCGAAGTTCCAACTTCAATGGCTCGAACTTGCACATGGCAGGGGAGGAAAGCGTCATCTCTATTTCTGTTCATGTTATACAACTTACATTCACCGCAGTTTATCCCAGGAAATAATCCTTCTCCAACCTCCACGTTCTCAGACTCGACACCGGCCAGTGCATTCCGTTTGAATGATTCCTCTCGTTCGACTTTCCGTAATGTACCGTGTTCAACAACACCCACAGGCACTCCGAATAGGAAGGTCATAATACGGTCGGACCCGTCCCTTTTGACTTGCTTCGATTCTTCAGACAGAGAGCTCTATGATCTTTGGGCACCAAAGAAATGACGACGGAGTTGGATTTGCCCAGAGAGACTGTAACCGTGGTATGCCTATTCCACGTCTATTTAACACAGCACATGGCACCCAGCCAATTCGTATGCAACATGTGTTTGTAATTATTGATTCCGGATGATAATGCCAACAGTACTTCCTTCGACATCTTGATGCATTGATCGACCGGGCCCCGTTGCATGAAGGGAATGACCCTCCCCAACAATCTGCCGATACGACGCATACAAAGAAATGGCTATGGGATGGTGTAAGACCACACCAGTCATAATACTTGTTCCCCCTTTTTCCCGCTGGCCTATCGTCGATAACGGACTCCAGTTCCCATTTTTATGTTGTCTCTGCTGATGCTTCTGTTCCTTACTACACCGATTTCAGCAATCAGAGGCGGTCGACGGCCTCCTCCGCCAGCGGATCCATTCGCAGATCCCCAAAACGACCCTTACAACCCCCTAAGGTATATCGCTTCCAATGCCCTAACGGCTGTCGCATTCAGTAAGTACTTTCTTCCGGAGGACTCGACTACATGAGGCTTCTCACACCGTCAAAATGCCCGAGTCCGTGGAATGAAATTGAAATATCTTCTGCGCAGGCCTGATCCTTTTAGTTGCTTTACTCCAAACATTTTCCGTACGGAAATGGGGAGCAAAGTGGATGTTGTCGATGGTAATCGGGGCATATGGTGCGTTCTTTCGCCTCCTCTCAGCAGCATTCATGTATCCCATGTATTCAGCCTACTAAATGACCTATTCCTTAGCCTTCGCGTTGGGAATTGCTACTCGCTTTGGTTTACACTCCCATCCCGAGTCAAAGGGATTATATATTGTCGAATATCTCTTCGTGGTATTATCCGTAAGGTTTCATTTCTTCCTCCAGACCTTCAAAAGTGCTGATTATTTCAGCCATGCGCTTTCATCGCTGCGACGTACATACTTCTTGGTCGTCTAACGCGGCATCTTGATTGTGACAAGCATCTTCTTGTATCCCCACGTCGGATTACCATCGTCTTCCTTTCTTCGGATATAACTACGTTCTTGATTCAGGTATGTTGTATCCTCGCCAATTCTGCATGCAGGGAATCAATCATATCTACCAGGCTGCCGGCGGAGCGCTTTCAATATCAGCGGACAACGTCAATATGGCCATAGTCGGCTCTCGTGTGAATGTTAATATCTTGTTTCGGGTGTATTTTTCTAATGTTCGTTCATCTCTAGATCTTTCTCGGTGGCCTTGCATTACAACTCTTGTCTTTCTTCGTATTCACCTGCATATACGCCACATTTTTGTACCAAGTGCGCACGCGCCAACCTGAAACTTGGAACATGGACCAAGCCAAACCTTGGTACCAAGACTGGCGCGCGTTGGCTGGAGCCCTTGGCGTCAACTGCATGGGTATTCTGGTGCGTTCCGTTGGCAATACAATACCATCTCATCGCCATTTACATTTACTTGTCAGGTTCGCTCGATATACCGTACAGTTGAACTTTCAGAAGGATTTGCAGGACATCTTGCCACTGTAGAAGCCTACTTCTACGGGTTGGACACTCTGCCACTCTTCATCGCGATAGCGATTTTTCTTCCATTTTGGCCGGGGCGGTTTATTTCAAAAGACTCAGCAACATCAACTGCGGAGGAAGATCAGTCTGGCAGCAGTGGTTCGGAGAAGAAATGACACCCCAAATAATACGATGTAGACTTTAATTTTAGTTATTCTCGTACATAGAGATAGTTTATCATCATATCACGAACATTTTGACTAAGCACTACTTCAAGTTGGATGTGACGAATAACTGAAAAGCTTGAACTACAACATCAGCTCCCTATCCCTGCCATCTCCTTGGTAAGAGAATGAGTTACTTGAGAAGGACAACATGTACGTGCCCAATTTGTCCCAGGTTCTGACGCCATTCTGTGTGGTTGGACACTACCAGTTTTTATTCCAATATTCAGAGTCGAGATTGCCATAGAGGGGGGAAACTGTCTCTCTGAAACTTTAGGTGAGTTCCAAGAGGTGGGGGATAGGCTGGGAAGATATTAATTCTATAGTCAGGATTTAGTACTTCACTACAAGTATGAGAAGCAATCACTAGTACTGTTGACTGTCCATCATCACAAGCCATTCAAAAATGCGGCAAGTCCCCCGCCGGACTGGCTTTCCAGTTTCCTTAACCTTTCCTTCTCCTCTGTCTCCCGGTTACGTGACAGCATATGGTGTAAACCGGATCGCTTCTTTGGTCGACTGTTGGATCGTGCGGGCGGTGGTGTGAAAACTCTGGCTGGGAGAGCGGAATGAGGAAGTACGGGTTGAAGTGACGAAGAGGATGAAGGACAACCGCATTCTGGCCTTCCATCCCAGCATTCAGAACCACTGAGATAGTGTTCCTGACCTTTGACCTCAACATTTGCTGCAGGATGCTGCATAGAGACCGTTGCACCCTTGAACTGCCTTGTGAATAAAGCAGCATTTCCGCGTTCCATGGGTATGTCATCTATCCAACCACAAGTCCGACAAGTCCAGCGTGAGATGCGGAAAGAACCTTCGTCTTTGCGCAGACCCCTCTTGTTTCGCCGGATAGCTCTGACCTTGCCGTCGCCATTGAGTAAAAACGAGCCGCATTTTGAACAATGGGGTGAGTTTGGCACGCAGGAGTCTGGTGACAGACGGCGAACACGGCTTTTGTGAAGAGCAGCAAGGCTCGGAGATATTGAGAGGATTGCGAATGGCAGGTATTGCTGGAATTTTATGGTTGCAGAGTCCATACTCACGTGCACGTGGCTCCTTTGTTCTTTATAGTCCAAAAAAGGAAGGTGTTGTGGTTCAGACAACTTTGTTTCGCTTTTCTTTTGTCTCGAGGAACAAAAGCACTTGGTCAATATGGCGAACCGTCCACAAAGACATTTAAGGACTTCTCGGGTCGTCTCCTTATCTCTACTAACACGTTCACCATGCTTGCCTCTCAGCGTCCTCACTCACCACACACCACAAACACGCACCCTCTGCCACCTATACTATCCCATCCTATCATCTCTCCTCCACGCCCTTCTTCCCAAACCACCATCACCGCACCAGCATCACCCCCGAAAACTCCTCCCCGCGGTCGTCGACCTTCACTCTCAAATACTATGCATTGGCTCTCCCGTAGTCCAACGCAGTCTTCGTCCTCCTCGTCTCCCTATGCCCCTACGAAACCCATGCGCATTTCCGAGCCCAAACTCCTTCGTTCGATTGAAGTCTTGAGTCAACGCAGTGGGGCATTGGGTTCAGGAGCGACTGTCGTCAGAACTCCAGACGAAGCCTTGAGGCATACTGGAGTTCGGTTGACTTATGACGGAAAATCTCAAGACGAAAAGCCTGGAGAAGAATTTGAAGATGATGCGTCTGCATATGAAAGTGGCGAATCTTCGTCTCTCCGGGATGAACTTCCGTCACCGCCAAACAGTCCTCCTCTGCCTCCACTTCCGTTCCCTGAAAATGGGGATTCGCGCATTCTCCAGTCTGAAACTTCGACATCGCCTCCTCGACGCACTCGCGCGCCTCCGCCACACATACCACCATCACCTCCGTCTTTGCGCACATCTTTAAAAATGGCCCCTCCATCGAGTGCAGGGGACGCCCCTCGTGTACCATCATTACCAGCTAACATCGCGGCTTCACCACCGCCACCTGTTTTCAAGCCCATTTTAGTTTCAGAGGTGCCTACTAGTGCTATTGATACTTCCAAGATCATCGTCACACTGGAAACGTGCACAGTCTCCTACCGAACAACCGTGGACACACTTACATCACGTCCATCGCATCTGTCCAGTTATATCTCCTCACTCTTCCGCAAGTCTAGACCTGAATCAGACACTTCATCCGTCTATTCTACTGCGAGTGATGACATGTCCGCGTTCCGACATCACCTTACGTCCCAGGGACTTCTCCCTAAAGCATCGTTTAGCATGCACATTTTCCTCGATAGGCCAAGCACCCCGTAAGTCCTAGCTTACCTAAGTTCTAAATGATGTCTGACCAAGGTCTATTCAGATATTCACACATCTTAACGCATTTGCGATCTTCCCTCGCCTCCCCAGATGCTCCCGATACACTTCCACGAGCCGCCCACCTCCAATCCTCATCTCAATCTCGCCTTGAAGCCCTTATCGAGCTCCGAGATGAAGCAGCTTATCTCGGCTTAGACGGACTACACAAACTCTGCACCGATGAGCTCCGCCATCGCCACGGTCCTCGTCTACACACTCGCGGACACAGTGCCAGCAGCGCCGGTTCTGTCCACAGCCTCCGTGCCTCCGTGCACAGCTTGCACGCTTTACTTGGACGCGTCGAAAACGATTTGCGATCGAATCAGCCCGACTCGAAAGCAGCCGACGAGAAGAGCATTATTAAGGACATGACCAACGAAGTGGCGGTCCGTTCCCCGCCCACACCGCTGTCCTGGAATGGGCATGGACGTGCAAGAAGTCAAAGCCGTCAGAGCTCTGTACGATCTCCTCCAGCGGGCTGGATATGATGATGACCATCTGTTTCTTTCCGTTGGACAACAAATTTTCCTTTCCTTTCCTTATTTTACTCTCATTCCATTTGTGTAACACTAGTATCATGAAGTATCACATCTCCTCACGCAATGTTCAAGTATCGATCACATATGTTTACATTTATCAATACAATTATAATTTTGACCTGATGATCTGGAAGTTACCATTTGTTCTACAATTGGCCGGGATGCAGATGGTAACTATTGCTTTGATATATGCACGTCCGCGTTCAAGTCCTTGCAGCAAGGGACAAAAACAAGCATGAGGGCATGAAGTGTGTGTATACGATAAAGATCCTTAGGTAACTTTCACTGACTCGGATGAGGCGGGTTTTAACCAGTCGGTTAGGTTAGGAAAGTTGGAAAGTCTCTACTAGTAGCTGACGGAGACTTGAAGCTGAGTCATGATTTTCGGTAGGCAAATCGTAACCTAAACCAGTCCTAACCGTGATCCCGTATACAGGCTTGACTCGCCCTCAAAATTGTCGCCGCATTTGTTTCAAGCTAAAGTTTCAGCAATTTTTATGTCACGTTCTGAAACTTCCAGAACAGTAATATTATGGTGGAATTTCTCGTCAGAAACAATGTACATGATGAAATACAATTTACGCAACATGGATTAGGACGCTAAAATGAAAAGAGGAGCATTTGTAGGCTGACTTTATCATAATCAGCATGAAGGAAAGAAGGAGTAAAGGAAGGCATGGTCAATTCGGAGATAATAGTACAATGTGTCGCGCCACTTGTGTGAAGCCATCACCGTTCATCTTTTCTGCTCAGCGTAGGGATTGACGCTATACACCTTGATGACGGGAGGGCTTTTGGTCAGGTCTGCAGTAACAATGACCTACGAGGAAGTAGCGTTAAATGCAGTAACGTGAATGGCCATTATGAATCACATACCGGAACAGTCATCAACTCCCGAATGTCTTGAATTTTGTGACCAGATATCGTGATCCTCAACCCTTCAAATTCGGGCTTGACCTTGGCTAATGACAAAAGCCTTTGCTTCGAAGTTTCCCTCTCATCTCGTCCATTATCGCTGCGGCCCAGCACAATCTCGTCTTCGTCTGCATCATCCTCATCGAACAAGGCCTTTTCATCATGGAAGGAACGGGAAGCGACCTCCATTTTCAGGGCATGCTGCTCGGCATTCTGTTTGACCTTTTTCAAATGTTCATCGTCGCTGTTTTCTGCCAGCCAACTAATCACGTCACGGTTGGACCAGTAAATCTGAAGTGTGTGAGAATGCTCGTCATAGACGTGATTCTACAAACCTGCCGTTAGAAGGATACGAAAGAAGCAGAAATTACTCACGTCGATGGGCATTTGGTCTACATGTACTCGCTTCTCAATGCCAAATTCAGGCACCAAGACGTCGAATGCAGCGTCCAAGACGCCTACAACTTTGGCTTGACGAATGACCGGTCCGAAGCGTTGGGTGAGATCAGAGATCAGAACACATAGGAACAGATGGGCTGATTGTTCTTGAGCGAGTGTGGCGGAATCCCGTTTGCTAAGGAGGTAATACGCGGTTAGCTTCAGCATCTACTTACAATAGCAATATACCAACATGTTACATTGCTGAGCCACCTTGGCGACAGCATCACGATCCATGGTGAACTTGGGGTCAGCTAAAGGGACAATCGGTTAAAATGAAATACCAAAAATAGCCATAGAACACACATGTGCCCTGCAAGATAGACTCTAATTGACGATGTACGAGCACGTCAGCATATCGGCGGATAGGTGAAGTGAAATGGGTGTAAAGAGGGGTGTTCAGGGCATAATGGTTGTATTTTGCGATGTCCAACATTCCGGCACAAAAGTACTTGGCCCGATGAGTAGCCTTGAAGGAGAGTAATTCGAGCAATCTTCGAGCAGCGGGGTCTCGGACAGCCTCGAAGGATCGCATAAGGGCACCAGAGGACGATGTGTCCATTTTGTATCCCAGTCGCTCGGCACGTTCCGTGAATGCATTCTATCCAAACCGCGAGGGTGTGAGATGTGAATTCAACGAATAGCAAGTAGACTCACAAGTCGACGCTCAATCGGATTGTCATGACGACGGAGAAGAGCTTGCTCGGGGAGATGTACGGCAATGTGCTGAGCAACGGCGATATTGCTCAGAAGCATAAACTACAAGAATGTATCAGCACGTCATCATAATCGAGCGCAAACACGCCGTCACCTCCTCAATCAGTTCGTTCGCATCCGTGCGCTCGTACTGCCAGCAATCTACTGGCAACCCATTGTCATCTAATTTGAAGGACAGGCGGAGAGAGTCAAGACCCAGTGTCCCGTTTTCGAATCGCTGGACACGCAATTGCTTCGCGAGGCTCTCCAGAACTTTGATGTCATGCTCGATGGCCCCCACATCGTGCTCAGGAATGATAGGCACGCCACCCAAGGCTTTACCCTCAATGACATTTTGAGCATCCTGATAAGCGAGTTTGGCAGCGGACCTGGAAGAACGAGTGAATGGAGCCATATTGATAAAAGATGGAATGACGAGAACCTTATAATGGTCTTGCCGAACCACTTCTTCACCACCTTTGCGTCCTTGGTCAATGTAAATATCACGGAGAAAGCTAGGCGGTCATGCCCCGGGACAAGACTACAAAGTTGCTCGCTAAGTGCGGGCGGCAACATGGGAACAGCACGTTGGACGAGATAAACGCTAGTGGCCCGTTTTCGGGCGTCGCGATCCAAAGCAGTGTTAGGCTTGACAAAATACGAAACGTCGGCAATGTGTACACCGATGTCATAGGTTCCGTCTTCATTCAGCTTGACGGAGACAGCATCATCCAAGTCCTTCGCGGTGTCCGGATCAATGGTGAACACACGCTCACCGCGCAAATCCTTGCGGACTTCCAACTCCCTCTCAGGAATGCTGAGGATCAACCGTGAAAAAAAACCAAACATGGAGTAAGGGTCACTCACGTCCATGGAATGGGAGGCAGACACTTAAGCACGTTCTCCGAAAAGTCCTCCGTAGGGAAATTACAATCCTTAAGTAAAGCACTGGTTTCGACTTCAATGTCTCCAATAGGGCCAAGTTCCTCTACCAATGTACCGAAGGGATGAAGAGAACTAATGGGCTGAAGGATGGCTAGTGTGAGGCATACTCGCAGGAGTTCAAAGACCAGACTTACGTGACGCTTGATGCAGGCTACAAACAGCTTGTCTACATAAGCCTCCGAGTTCTGCACAAAATCGGGAGGTGCCTGCTCCGTAGGAATAGCGATGAGTGGGACACGCTTATCAGTTGGCTTGAACCAGACGATCTTGGGACGTTCGACAGGTGCACGTCTGGGTTCATCGCCGCGGTCACCCTCGCGCTCGCGGCGTTCAGCTTCCTGTTTCTCCTTCGTTGCCGCAGAAGATGGGCGCAAAAGACCCAGGGTACCCGAAAAGAGTTGACCAGGCATCCTCTCGACGACGGCTACGACATGACCTGCGAACTGAGGCTTCACGTCGTCAGTAACTCTGAGGAATTATATAATAAGCACATGTTTTCAAAACAAACGAAGAAATGCATACTCCTCATCTTCGAATAGCATGAGGCCTTGTCCCTCGACTTCCACATCGTCTTTCTTCTTGTCATCTTTGCGTCCAGCGCTGGATTTGAGATCGTAAGCAGCATTCTCCTCCTTCTTCCTCTTTTTCTCTTCCTTCTCCTTTTTCGTGCCCCACACTTCATCGACGTCGAGGAGCTCAACGGCAACAATGTCGCCTTCAAGTGCGCGGTTTCGATCCTTCGAGCCACAAATGTATATATCGGCATCAAGAACTTCCGTTGCAACATAAGCATCGGACCGGTTGCGCTTGTTGACTCGTAAGATACCAACGACGAGCTTTCCGGCAGCAAGAAGGGGTGGTAGGGAAGCCTGAGGGAGGTAAGGTGCAAATAGAGACTTCCGCTGTGGTTGATTAGACTGCTGTTGAAGCTGCGATTGAAATTGTTGTTGCTGCTGTTGAAGTAAATTGATGCCGCCAAGTCCCAGACCCATCATGTTTGCAGCCATCATATTAGGCAGCATGTTCGGGAAACTGAAGGATGGCATTTTGTGATGATGTCCACCTGCCGCAGCACGAAATTGTTGGAGACTCTGGAGCTGCGCCTGCGCTTGGGCAAGGTCTGCAGCAAAAGCGTTATTGCCTTGGACGCCCCCAACGCCCCCATCTAGGATGGTAATCATTCAGATTTAGCACGGCACCTTTCGTACAGTAGTAGGGTGCTTACTGATACGCCAGCTGGAGTCTGCACGGGACGCCTGCCTGGAGTGTCCACCGAAGGGCGGTGGAGCAAATCCGTCGTCAAAACCTTCTTGACCAGCGTACGGGTTTCCGTAGCTAATGGAACCCATACCAGGTTGTCCGCCTGCCTTGTTCACAACGTTTACGCTGTGCCTTCGACCATGTCCTCGTGGGACGCCTTGAGGTTGGCCATCGAGGCCGAGATTAAGACTGGCTATGTTCCCGAACTGACCCATGGGGTTCTGTAGACCACCAAAGACACCACCAGTCCCAGGACTAACAGGAACTGTACTCTGGACGCGTCTGTGAGCAGCCCCCCGGTTGGGGGCAAGTCCGGGAGTTTGGAAGGACAAAACCTGGTTCGAGGCGAGCTGTTGCTGATACAGAGCCTGCTGCTGCTGCTGCAGGGCTTCAATTTGGCTCTGCAAGGCGATCTGATTGAAGAATTTTTAGCTGGGTTCATCTACAGCAGTATAAATATGGTGCACCTGTTCTGCCATTATACCGGTGATCTCCCCACTATCCGACTTCCTGTGAGTTTGCTCATGAGGGGGAGCTTCGGGCTGGAAGTTTGGTTGTTGTTGCTGAGGGAACTGGAACCCAACGTCCTCCTCATTGATAGGGGGCCCCATGGGTCCACCGCGTTTCCGAGCTCCAAACATGAAACCGGGCGCAAGCTGCGGGCGACCGGTCGGACCTACAGAATCTACTTGTTCCTGTTGCGCAGCAAGGGCGGCAAAGCGTGGTGCCATAAAGCTTTGAGACTGCGAGCGAGGCTGATGCCCAGGCTGAGAATAATAGTTCTCTTGAATCTCGCCGTCCTCAAATGGCGCACTCCCGGGCCCATCCTCGGCATCTTCCATCATCGCTCCAAGATGAGGGGAGAAAGAGTTGAAGTTACCAGAAAGGCCTGAGGCGCCTAGAGAGGCAGCCTTGCGATGCTTTGGATCGGCTGGATTCCCAGGATAAGCCGCAGCCCCAGGCTGGAAAACAGGTGCATTGGGAGGAAGGTTGGAGGAAAGTCCCTGCTGGGCAGACATGACAAAAGCGTTGCTATTGTTAGACGGAGGTTGGGTCGGAGAAGTCGTCTTAAGGTCTGCAATGACCCTCTGAAGCGACGAGAGAGCGTCGCTTGCTTCCTTGCTAGGAGCAGGGGCAGGGGATGAGGACTTCTTAATTGAAGTTTGATCCTTTGAATTGATATTACGTGCTCCTTGAGAAGCAGGGGCTTGCGCTTTCCGGGGAGCCGTGGTACGTCCGCTGCCGCCTTGGTTCTTGTTTCGTTGTTCCGGCTTCCTGCCACTCTCCGAACCCTTTCTGGAGGTCGTATCAGAGCCTGATTCAGCGGCCGGGGCATTCGAGGGCGTCTTCTTGTTACTCGTTCTCGAGGAAGGACGAGGGCCGCCTTGAGCGGTTCCACCTGCCGATGGTCTAGCGTTGGACACGTTTCTCTTGGGACCACGGTTATTAACAGAACCAGGCTTCTTCTCGTCCTTCTTGGGAGGAGGTTGCTGGGTTTGTGGCGTAATTTCGTCGGTCATGTCGTTCGTAACGTAGTTTTTGGACGAGAAATGTACTGAGTTTTGAAATCTTTTTGTGTTTTCGTTTTCTGCGTGAGGTGATTCCTGACTAGAACTGCGATGAGTGCAGTCAGACAGATAGTCTTGGAGTAACCAACCTGGAGTTGGAGTGTTGAGTGAATTGAACGGCTTTGCCCTGTAGGGCGAGTGAGGAGAAGGAATGCGAGTTAGGGCTTATCGGGTGGTGTAATGAAGGACACTGATGGGCGGAGCCGTTTCAGTTCCAGTGACCAGAGTAGCTGACTGTCTTTCCCACGATGGCTTGTTGCCGTCAGTTGCAGCCGAACTTGAACTTGTGAACTTGCCCCCTTGTTCCTTGGTAACGTATGGTGCAGAAGAAGTTGTTTGCTATCACCTGCTCACCTCTCAGCATAGCACAGCAATTTATTTGATGCCAACTGTTGTTTGTTGCACACTACTAGCAAATCAACGCGCCTATCAACAGCACCACTGCCAGTGGCAGTTACTACAAGATCAAATCCAAGTCAATTTCAAAATCCGACAGATTCTTATGATCATGGTGTCTGTCTACGAGGATACTAAATACCGGGCCTCTAGAGGGTCATGCCTTCCCGAGTTTTTGAATAATGGCGTTGGTATATTCTGAAGTTGATGCCTTTCCTCCCAAATCGCCAGTGATTGCTTCGCCTTCTGCAATAGTCTAGAATCAAGCATTTCGATGTAAGCGTTAATCCTGTGTAAATGATAATCTTACGTACAGTCAGTGCAGCTTTCTCAATCTTGTCTGCATGATCGAACAGATTCATATGCCTGTCAAACCAGAAAACTTGTCAATACTGCTACATGTCCGGCATGCATTGACAGACCTCAACATCATGAGGGAAGACAACAAGAGTGGGTGGGATTGG
>Ga0210387_10001930_pt1 | contig 15741 bp, 17 predicted proteins | sample IncBWC7OmetaG_FD_160108 | JGI IMG/M metagenome (GOLD analysis project Ga0210387, IMG submission 160108) | Forest soil microbial communities from Barre Woods Harvard Forest LTER site, Petersham, Massachusetts, United States - Inc-BW-C-7-O ...
TCCTTGTCAGTTGAGGGTGTTTGTCATGGGAAATTTGCACTCGCCGTCCACCAAGGGCAACCGCATTGCAGCGTCGCGGTTTGGCGATGAAGACGGCTTTGATGGTGATCTCGATCCCGGCGTGATCCGCCTTCTGGAAGAAAATGCCCGGCTGCGGGCGCTGGTGACACAGCTGTCCTGCCTCGTGCTGAAGCACGTCGCCGATCAGAAATAGGCAGAAGGCCGGCCCTGATGCGAGGCCCTCCGGCCGCGCCGGAGGCTTCCGGTCGCGCGCCCGCTCTGCTATGAAGCGGCCGAACGCGGGCGCCATGCGCACGCGTCGCGGTCCCGTAGCTCAGCCGGATAGAGCGGCGGTTTCCTAAACCGTAGGTCGGATGTTCGAGTCATCCCGGGATCGCCATTTTCTTCCTCGGTCGCAAAAGCGTTGAGCGACGGTGATATTCTCGGGCACGTATCAGAGGTCGAGAAGCGATAACCCACCGATCGAGTCGATATGCCGCACGCTGAAGAGAAGACCGCCTTGGCGTCCTGCCGCTGCGGCCAGGTGAAACTCGATATCATTGGTGCGCCGATCCTCGGCGCCATCTGTTACTGCACAAGCTGCCAGCAGGCCGGCAAATTGCATCAGGAGCTGCCGGGCGCCGACACGGTTCTGGGCGCCGACGGCGGCACCAATTACGTGCTCTACCGGAAAGACCGGGTGCGCTGTGTCGCGGGCGGCGAGCAACTGGAAGAGAAGCGGCTCAAACCGGAATCGCCGACACGGCGCATGAATGCGCGTTGCTGCAACACCGCCATGTTCGTCGATTTCACCAAGGGGCATTGGCTCACGGTCTATCGCGGCCGCGCTCCGGCCGACACGCCGCCACCCACGACGCGGATCATGACCGCGGAGCGGCCTGAGGGCGTGGAACTGCCGGATGACATGGCCAATTATGCCGGGCACTCCGGCAAGTTCATGTTGAAATTGCTGGGCGCATGGCTGGCGATGGGGTTTCGCAGGCCCAAGGTGGAAGGCGTCGCGTGAACGCGTTTTTTCCAGCGCAGATCAAATAGCGCCGGTCGCCTTCAGGTCCTGCAGCTTCTGCACGGACATGGCTGCTCGCCAGGATTCTTCAGCGCCGGGTTCCGGCAGAATTCGGCCGAACTCCACCATCTGCGTTGCCGCGATATCCTGAACATAGACCCAGATATCCTCCGCCGTGATGCCGGCGATGGCGTGCACCTTGGCAGTGATATCCTTGACCAGTGCAGCTTTCATATCGGCACTTCGGCCGGCGCGGATCAGCCCGTGGACGAAGAGGTGCGGCGTCCGATAGGCCTTGCCGCCGATATAGTGCTTGCCGCTCTCGATCCGGTTGAAGATGACCTGCGCAAAATAAGCCGGCGCGCCGGTCGTTTCGTAATGCGAGCGGGTGATGGCAGCGGCGATCGCGGCCTCCTGGTCCGTCGTCAGCGCGAGATTGGCTGATGTCACGGTATAGGTCGGCATGGTTCCCTCCTGATTGGTTTTCTTGTGATCGCCATTAGCTCGCGTATGTCGCCAGCCCCTTGCCGAAAGACCAGTTCTCCTTCTTGACCTCGACGAGATTGATGAGAACGTCCTCGGGGCGAATGCCCGGGGACTTGGCCAGCCCATCGGCGATCGCTTTGTAGAGTTGCTTCTTCTGCTCGACCGTACGCCCTTCGTTCCAGGTGATCTGGATCATCACGAGATCGTCAGTGCGGTGGATGCCGAGATAATCCGCATCGAAGACGAAGTTATCGGCGTCGTGCTCGCCCACGACCTGGAAACGATCGTTGGCGGGCACGCCGACGCCGACCATGGCCTCATAGACGACGCGACTGATCTGCTTGCGATAGGTCGCGTCCTTGCCGCTGCGAAGGTCGATACGAACGAGTGGCATAGTGGTTCTCCGGCTGTTGAAATTATCTGCGTATGCTTGCAATTAACAAATATCAGCATATGCTGATATTGGAAGGCGGCATTTGACGTGGAACCCTTCACATGACTGAGAACACTCGGCGGGGCATGGAAAACCGCTGCCATTGCACAGTGCTGCGCAAGGCGTCGCGGCGCATTTCACAGCTCTACGATGCGGCGTTGGCGCCGAGCGGGCTGAAGATCACGCAGCGCGCAATCCTCGCGCAGATCGGGCGATCCGAGCCGGCGACGGTTGGCGCGCTGGCGGAGGCGCTGGTGATGGATGCCGGCGGCCTCGCGCATACGTTAAAGCCGCTCATTCGCGATGGCCTGGTCACCGTTGGCGTCGATCCGCAGGACCGGCGCAACCGGCTGATACGTTTGACATCAACGGGAAAAGCCAGACTCAGGCAATCGGACGCGCTATGGGAGGCTGCACAACGGAGCTTCGAGAAAGGTTTTGGCGGCGCCCAGTCCAAGGCGCTGCGCGAGGCGATGGAGCTTCTGATCTCCGATGGCTTCACCGAGAATTTCGAAGCCGCGCTGGACTCCGGGCGCGCTTGATATGCAGTCCGCACGGACGATAGGCGGAATTACGCTTCTTGCTTCGCGGGCCAACTCGCCGACACCGTCATCACCGCGAGCTGGTGGCCGCATCACGGCTCTTCGGCACCACTCATTGCGTGGGTTGCCCGGCCGGACACGGCCCGAGCCACTTTGAGTCCGACACGGAATGGATTTGGCTCGTACCGCCGATCGGGGGCGAGTAGGTAGAATGCGTCTCGGCATGATAAGACGTGTCACTGGTGCTCTTGATAGTCATTTGGAGCGAAATCTGCTCGGCGCCCTTTTTGCAGATGGCGTCGACAATTGTCGTGTCGCCACTCCTGTTGATGTCTTGCTTGGAACAACTGTCCATGGTCTTGAAGATGTCGGCAACAGATCGCTCGGGGAAACAGAAGGTCTTCGGAGGGTTCGCCTTCCCGTTTTCTCCTATCGTGGTGACCTGCCATTCCCCGGCGCGGCGCACACCTCCGTCATCTGCCTCGGCTCGGCTGGCAATGAGGACGACAGTGGCAGCAAGAATCATCATCAGCTTCACGGCGGGCCCTCTCGATTATGCATTGCCCAGGTAATACCCCCAGTAATCAGATTTTTCCTTCAAATGATCCCAGGATCGCCAATAAAATCAAATCACGCGGCTTGTTTCCCGCTCTTTTTCGCTCGCGCTCACGCTTCCTGCTTGGCGGCCCACGTCGCCTGTCCGGCCGGCTTCTCGTTCACCATCGGCCTGACCGCCCAGATCGCGAGCGATGCGGCAAACAAATAGAGGCCAGCCTCGGCGGCGAACACCAGGGCATAGGACAGCGACACCGACGACACCAGATGCTGCGTGGCGTCGCTGGCGAAGGTGCCGAGGAAGCCGCCGGTGCCATAGGCGACCGCCTGTGACGCGCCCCAGATCCCCATCCGCGTGCCCTCGCGGTTGCGATGGCCGGCGCTGACGAGGTTCATCATCGCGCCGATGGCCACAATGGCGTAGACGCCGTTGGTGATCCCCATCGCGACGATGGAGGCGCGCAATGGCCAGCCGGGGCCGGCGGCCGCGGCGACCGCGATGTTGAACAACGCGAGCGCGGAAGCCGTGCAGGCGCCGACGATCCAGGGCGTCGTGCGCGTGCGCCAGGCCGGCATCAAATAGTTGAAGAGCGGCACCAGCGTCATGCCGATCAGCGTGCCCGTGTGCTGGAAGCCGGCGAGTTTGGTGGTCGCGCCCGGCGTCATGCCGAACACCGCGCCGGCAAACGGCTCCAGGATCAGGTCTTGCGAGCTATAGGCGAGCATCGAGACGAAGATGAAGATCGCAAAGCGCCGCGCTTGCGGCTCGGCGAGGATTTCCATCAGCTCGGCGCGGAAATTGGATTTGGGCGGAGGCTCCATCCCGCGATCACCGTTGGTCGCGACAGGCGCTTCAATGTTCCAGACACCGATCAGCGTCAGGATCATCGCGATCACCGAGACCGATGAGCAAACCGCCACCAGTCTTGCGCCCGAGAACGGATCGAGTGCGTAGCCGGCCGCCGCGGTGGTTCCAATGAAACCCGTCACCATCATGATCCAGGCGATCGAGGCCGCGGTGCTGCGTCGCGACGGCTCGGTGCGTTTGGCAAGCAGCACCAGCAGCGAGGTGCCGGCCGCCGAGACGCCGATGCCGATCATGATGAAGGCAACGACGGCAAGCGCGATGCCGAGGAAGAGGTGCGTCGCCATCCAGGCGGTTGCGACCGCAGCGAGCGCGCCGCCGGTCGCATGCAGCAACATGCCGCCGACGATCCATGGCGTTCGCCGCCCGCCGATATCGGAACCGTAACCGAGACGCGGCCGCAGCACCTGCATTGCATAATGCAGGCCGACCAGAATGCCAGGGAGCATCGAGGGCAGGCCGAGCTCCACCACCATGACGCGGTTCAGCGTCGCCATGGTGAGAACCGTGACCGAGCCGAGCGCGGTCTGCACCAGGCCGAGCCTGATGATGCCGAACCAGGACAGCGGCGGCGGAGCGTTTGTCACTATCGTCACTGCAGTCTCATCCACCGCCCTGCCGCACGCGGCGATATGTGCTGGCGACCATCACGATCGAGAGCACACCTGCCGCAATGATGTAATAGGCCGGCACCAGCTTGCTGCCGGTCGTGTCGATCAGCCAGGTGACGGTGAGCGGCGCAAACCCGCCGAACACGGTGACGCCGACATTGTAGGCGATCGCCATACCGGTCGAGCGCACCTCGACCGGGAACAGGCCCGCGAGCAGCCCGGGTCCGGATCCCTGCAACAGCCCAAACACCATCAGCACCACGAATTGCGCCAGAAACAAGCGGCCGAAGCTCGGCTCCGCCAGCACATAGGCGAAGAACGGATAGGAGATCAGCGCGGAGATCGTGGTGAACAGAAAGAAGGTGCGGTAGCCGCCGTAGCGATCGGCGAGCCAGCCGCCGAACACGCAAGCGAAGATACCGAGCGCGGACGTGACGGCTACTCCAAACAGCCCCTGCCACAGCGGAAGGTGCAGTTGCTTGACGACATAGGTCGGCAGATAGGTGTTCCAGATATAGGTGAGCGAGGTGCCGATGATCGTGAGCCCGATGGCGCAGATGATCGGCAGCCAGTGCTGCCCGAGCACCTCGCGGACCGGGGCACGGGCGACGTGCGACTTCTTGCGCATCTGCTGGAACTCTGGCGACTCTGCGATTTTGTAGCGCACATAAAAGCCGAACGGTCCGATCAGCGACCCGAGCAGGAACGGAATCCGCCACGCACCGGCCTTTACGACGTCAGACGAAAACGTCAGCAGCACGCCAAGCCCGATCGTGGTCGCGAGCACGCGGCCGATCGCCTGCGACGACATCTGGAAGCTGCCATACATCATGCGCCGGTTGGCGGGCGCATATTCGACGAGCAGCGCGGTGGCGCTGCCGAACTCGCCGCCGATGGAAATACCCTGCACCACGCGGCCGAGCACGACGATGATGGGCGCGATGATCCCGATGCTGGTATAGCTTGGCGTCAGCCCAAGCGTCAGCGTGCCGAACGCCATCATCACGATCAGCAGCGATAGCGCCCGCTGGCGGCCATAGCGATCGGCATAGGCGCCGATCAGGATGCCGCCGATCGGCCGCACCACGAAACCCACGGCAAAGGTGGCATAGGTCAAAAGCAGTGACAGGTCGCTTTCGGCCGGGAAGAACACATCGGCGACGATGCTGGCGAAATAGCCGTAGGCGACGAAGTCGAACCATTCCAGCCCATTGCCGAGGATCGAGGCCAGCACCACCCGGTGCCGCATCCGCCGTTGCGCGATGGCGGCATCATCCGGGATGTCGCTCGCCGGCATTGAATCGGAAATGGCTTCGGTGGTCATATTTCGAGTCCCGCACAGCGCCCTTGTCAGGGATCAAGGTGGACTACATTGCGAGCACAGACAACCGGATCGGGGGATGAAGAGGCCGAGTGGAGCCGAAAGATCGTTCCACACGCCAGGCCATCAGGACATAATCGTGGCAACTTGAGGTGATATGCTGCCTCAAGGACACGGCAAGCAAGTCTCATCCTGCAAGTCTCGTCCTGCGAGTCTCGTCCTGCGAGTCTCGCCATCATACCGGAGGGGGCCATGGAACATCCTCTTCGCGTCGACGAGTTGCCACACACCGACAATCCGCCGGCAATCACCGCCGAGCCGCCGCCCGCGCCGCAGGCAGCGCCGGCCACAGCGCTCCCGCCGCTGCCCAACCTTTCCGCCAGCGACGTGCTGTTCCTGCGGCCGTCCGACAGCCAGTACAAAACGTACCTGCCGGCAGCCAATACGCGGACACAGTTGAGTCCGGCGCTGCGGGCAGTCTGCAAGACCGAGCATGCGGTCGCGGTCATGATCGACTGGGTGCAGAGCAATCAACTCACTTTCGCAGTCCGCTGCGGCGGCCATTCCTATGAGGGCTTTTCGCAGTCGACCGACGTCGTGATCGACCTGCGCGGCATGGCTGGAATCACCGTCGACACCAGCGCCAATGTGGTCACGGCCGGCTCCGGCGCCTCGCTCTATCAGATCTACCTGGCGGTCGCCGCGCAGGGCCTCGCGCTGCAGGCAGGAAGCTGCCCGACGGTCGGCATCTCCGGCCATATTCTCGGCGGCGGCCACGGGCTGCTCGCGCGCTCGCATGGTCTCACCTGCGACAGCCTGCAACAGGTCACCGTGGTCGACAGCCAGTCGCAGATCCGCGTCGCCAATGCGACCTCGGAGCCCGATCTCTACTGGGCCTGCAGGGGTGGCGGCGGTGGCAGTTTTGGCATCGCCACCGAGTTCAAGCTGCACGTCTTTCCGCTGAAGAGCGCGCTGGTGTTCGGCGTCACCTGGACCTTGTCGCAAGCCGCAGCCACAAAGCTGTTTGCGGCGTGGCAGGCCTGGGCGCCGAACGCGCCGAGCAATATCACCTCCATTATGAAGGTACAATCGACGAGCGGCAACAAGGTCACGCTACGCTGCATCGGCCAATCGGTCGGCAGCGAAAGCGAGCTGCGCGCGCAGCTCGGTCCCATGCTCAAGATGGACAAGCCGTCATCGGCGCTGTCGATCCAGTCGCTCAACTTCATCAAGGCCGTGCAGCATTTCGCGGGGCCGCTGGATTACGAGTCGGTCTACATGAAGGCGAAGTCGGATTACGTGCTGACGCCGCTGACCACCGACGCGATCGAAACGATGATGTCGGCAACAGCAGCCGTCAGCGGCGTGGCGCTGCTCTGCGACGGCTATGGCGGCAAGATCGCCGACGTCGCGGCATCTGACACGGCCTTTCCCCGCCGCGCCGGTACGCAATTCTGTATCCAGTATTATTCGAGCTGGACCAAAGCGTCCGATACTGCATCGCATGTCGCCAGCGTCGCGAAAGTTTATGAAGCGATGCGGCCTTTCATGCCCGGCGCGTCCTATGTGAATTATTGCGACCTCGACCTGCCGGATTATGCGAGGGCGTATTGGGGCGACAATCTTCCGCGTCTGATGTCCGTGAAGGCGGAATACGACCCGCAAAATCTGTTCCGCCATGCCCAGAGCGTGCCCCTGCCGCCTCCAGCGCAGGTGTGAGGCCGGGCATGGCGCGCCAAGCTATCCCGTGAACATCCAGAGCTGCTCGCTCGCCATGTAGCCGGCGAGCAGCAAGGCGCCGAAGGCAATCATGAGTGCCGAGGCGCCGACTTCGATCGCCTTCATGGCAAGCATGCCCCATCCCGCTTGTGCCGACGCGATACGGCCTGCGATTTGCCGCGCGCTGACGGCGAGCGTCGCGATCACGGCAACGGTAAGCGCAGTGCCCAACCCCATGAGCAGCGTCGCGCCGACGCCGGTCCAGAACAGATCCTGCGCCAGTGCGAAGACCAGCACGATGATCGCCCCGGAACAGGGACGTAAGCCCACCGCCATCACGGCGGACAGGCCACGCCGCCAGCCGCCCGCGCCGCCGAGCTCTGCGGGCTCCGGTCCGTGGGCGTGACTCCAGGCGGAAGCGTGATCGTGGTCGCCGTCGCAATGGAAACCATGGCCGTCCGTCTCGCAATGGCTGCAACCGATCAAGCCTGCATTGTGACGATGAAAGACGGGGCTCATCCCGGCTGCCGAAGGCGCAGCTTCAAGCTGCCTTACCGGCCACTCGAACTGGCGACAGGCGATCAGGAAGGACCGCCCTTTGACGAAGAGCAATCGCAGCCCGATCAGGATGATCAGCCCATAGCTTACGATCTCGACGACATGGACCGTCCATCCGATCGTCTTTGCGGTCGCCTCGAGCAACACGGCCGCGATCGCGACGATGATGACGGCGACCACGGATTGAATACCCGCCGAGACGAACGACAGCGTAACGCCGCGGCGCCATGTTTCCTGATTGGCGACGAGATAGGAGGAGATCACGGCCTTGCCGTGTCCGGGCCCGACGGCATGAAAGATGCCGTACAGGAACGAGATGCCGAACAGGGCCCACATCGCCGCGCCGTCATCCTTGCTCGCGCGGATGTAGCCCGATAGCGAGCGATAGAACGCCGCCTGCTCGGCGAAAATCCAGCCGGCCAGGCCCGAGCCTGACATCGCTGCGCTCGCCGGATGCGGGGCACCGAATGGCACTCCCTGCGCCAGTGCTGCGCCGGCGACGAAGGTCACGGCCAGTGCTGCAAGAACGGCCACCAAATTTTTGAAGCGCGCGCGCTTCTGATGGAGCGAGGACATCACGGACACCTCACCATCATCTTGTTGGCAAAGATCTCGGCAAAGGGGCTGGACGCATCGAGGGGTGTGGCATCAAGCTGGCTGAGTTGCATTTGCTCCGCGGCGGTCGGCTGATGCGGCAGGTCGACCGTCAGCAGGCATTGCGGCGGCGCGCCGCTGAGCGACACCGGGGTCTCCTTGGCAAATTCGAAGTCCACGAAGATCGTCGGATCGTAAACCTCGACTTTCAGGGCTTTTGGCGCAGCGGGGGTTTTCAGCGGCAACGTGAAGTGCAGCACCAGCGACGGGTTTGCATATTCAAGCCAGTAATCGATCGGCCCGTTGAATTTCAGCTTCTTTCCATCGCCGCGCGCAAAGGTGAAATAGTCGTACTCCTTCAGCGAGTCGACGTTCAGCTGGGCGAGGGAGGCGAGTTCCTCGCGCGTGTACTGGCCTTTCTTCGCATGGTGGATGCCTTGCAGCGCATAGGCCGAAAACATGTCGTCGAACTTCCAGGCATGGCGGACGCCGGTCATGCTGCCGTCGGCCGCATAGAGGATTTCGCTATGCAGGGTGACCCAGACATGCGGGTGTGCATCGGCGCCTGTCATCAGCAGCGGTGACAGCAGGCCAGCGCATGCGCCGGCGATTGATCGTTTCATCACAGAAGGTCCATCGGGCTTGAATGCAGGCAAGCGCGATGGGCTGCCCGCAGGCAGTCACCACGCGCCGGAGAGGCTTAAGTGCTCTCAGGCCAGCGGCGGCGCGCGCGGCTGGAACGGCGCGCGCCGTATGGCGACGACGAGGGCGATGGTGCGCGCGAAGAGATGGTCGATGGATTCGAATGCGAATGAGACCGGTGGCTGCGGCACGTCCGGAACGAAGGATGTCGACAGCAGGAAGCCCGAGAAGCAGATCGGGCAGAGGTCTTCATCATCAGCCAGTTTCGACGGCGATGGTTTTGACACTTCCGCGCGGGCTTGATGCCAGCCATCGGCGCTCGTTTTAGCAAACGCAATTCCGGAAGCGGAAATGTCGCGGGCATGGAGATGCCCGAATGACAGGGCAAGCTGCAGCGCAAGCGCAACAAGTGCGAGGTAAGCACCGCATTGTCGTGTGAAGCTGCGCAACCGCGTTGGCCTCGCCCCTGTCAAACCACTGGGCCTTTCGCCCATCATTGAGACTGCAACATGACCGTGCTTTGTGAAGCGCTGAAGGAAGCGAAGCAAGGTGTCACCACGATCCGTGATCGCAGGCATCCCGAACTTGACTTGACATCTCGCCGCGACATAGGTGTTACGTTATAACATAACACAAGAGAACTCAACTCCGACCCTGGAGCCTTTCATTGAGCTATCACTCACGGATGACCCGGCCGGCCTTCAACACGGTTCAGTATCGCGCGCGCAACTCAAAAGCTGGCGCGGTGTTGCTGCTGTGTTCGGTGCTGGCCGGCTTCATCGTGAGTTTTGCGGCTCAGCCCGTCTCCGCGCAGGACAAGTCCGGCCGTTTGAAGGTCGTGGCGACCTTCTCGATCCTCGGCGACCTCGCGCGCAATGTCGGCGGCGACCGTGCCGACATCCTGACGCTGGTCGGATCGAACAGCGACATCCACGTCTATACGCCGACGGCTGCCGATGCACAGTCGGTGCGGAGCGCGCGACTGCTGATCGTCAATGGGCTGGGGTTGGAAGGATGGCTGCCGCGATTGATCGAGTCCTCCGGCAGCAAGGCGAGCATCGTCACGGCAAGCAATGGCGTGGCGCCGCGCAAGATCGATGCGGGCGAGCTTCTCAGCCGTCACCATGAGCCAGGTTCGCTCGACCCGCACGCCTGGCAATCCGTGGCGAATGCCGCGATCTACGTCGCCAATATCCGCGATGCCATGGTGGCTGCCGATCCTGCCAACGCGGACATCTACAAGGCCAATGCGGATGCCTATCTGGCAATCCTGAAAAGGCTCGACCACGACATCCGCGATGCGGTGGCTCAAATACCACCCGATCGTCGCAAGGTGATCTCGACCCACGCCGCCTTCGGCTATTTCGCCGCCGCCTATGGCATCACCTTCCTGGCGCCGCAGGGCGTCTCGACCGACAGCGAGCCGAGCGCGCGCGACATCGCCGGCCTCATCACGCAGATCAAGACCGAGAAGATCCCGGCGGTCTTTTTGGAGAATATCAGCGACCCCCGGCTGATCCGTCAGGTCGCCTCGGAATCCGGTGCGGCGGTTGGAGGGACGTTATATTCAGATAGCCTGACGGACGCTGACGGCGAGGTGCCCACCTACATTGAGCTGATGGGGCACAATATCAAAACCATCGTGAGTGCCCTCGCCAAACGATCGTAACGCCATGAACAACGCCGAACTCAAGATCGAAACCGGAAGCGCAGGCGCGGTGTCGGCATTGCTGACAATTCCCGCGCAGCCGCGCGCCTGCTTTGTGTTCGCCCATGGCGCGGGTGCTGGCATGACGCATGCGTTCATGACGGCGGTGGCCTCAGGTCTTGCCGAGCGCAAAGTCGCGACACTGCGCTATCAATTCTCCTACATGGAAAAGGGCAGCAAGCGGCCCGATCCGCCCGGGATCGCGCATGCCGCCGTGCGCGCCGCGGTCGCGTCCGCCGCGCAGCATTGTCCCAGCCTGCCGCTGATCGCCGGCGGAAAATCCTTTGGCGCGCGTATGACCTCGCAGGCACAGGTGAAGACACCGCTCGCCGGCGTCGTCGGTCTTGCCTTCTTCGGCTTTCCGTTGCACCCCGCCGGCAAGCCTTCGGTCGAGCGCGCCGATCATCTTGCGGACGTCAAAATACCGATGCTGTTCCTGCAGGGCACCGCCGACAAGCTGGCCGAGCCCGATCTGTTGAAGCCCGTGGCGAAGAAGCGCGGCACAAGCGCGACGCTGCATTTCCTTGAAGCCGCCGATCATTCCTTCCACGTGCCCGTGCGCTCGGGGCGCAAGGACTCCGAGGTGATGACGGAAGCGCTGGATGCTTTCGCCGCGTGGATCGCTGCCATGCGGATTTGACCGCGTCAATTTCGCCATCGCGGAACTTGCCTTGCTGGCGCTCGGCTGCGGATCATGTAATGGTCCGGCCGCCAGCGCATGATCCGGAAAAGTGTGCAGCGGTTTTCCGCAAGGATCATGCGAGAATAACAAGCCAAACGTCTTCGGAGAATTTCGAATGCTTGAAGTGAGGAACGAGGCTGCCGCGATGGCGCCCGTAATTGCGCCTGTGCAATGGACCAGCGAGAACGCGGCGGCGATCTATCGCCTGCCATTCAACGATCTGCTGTTTCGCGCGCAATCGCTGCATCGCCAGCATTTCGATCCGAACCGCGTGCAACTCAGCCGGCTGCTCAACATCAAGACCGGCGGCTGCCCCGAAGATTGCGGCTATTGCAGCCAGTCGTCGCATCATGCGACGGGCCTTGCCGCCTCGAAACTGATGGATGTCGACACCATCGTCGCGGAAGCGCGGAAGGCGAAAGAGGGTGGCGCGACGCGCTATTGCATGGGCGCGGCATGGCGCAACCCGAAGCCGCGCGACATGGATGCGATTGTCGAGATCCTCAGCGCGGTGAAGGCGCTCGGCATGGAAACCTGCATGACGCTCGGCATGCTCGACCGCGCGCAGGCCGATCGGCTGAACGAAGCCGGCCTCGACTATTACAACCACAACATCGATACGTCGGAGCGCTATTACCCGAAAGTGACATCGACGCGCACCTTCTCCGATCGGCTGGAGACGCTGGAGCATGTCCGGCAATCCGGTATGAAGGTGTGCTGCGGCGGCATTCTGGGCATGGGCGAAAGCGAGCAGGACCGCATCGACATGCTGGTGACGCTCGCCAATCTGCCGGAGCCGCCGGAAAGCGTGCCGATCAACATGCTGATTCCGATCCCCGGCACGCCGCTCGCCAAGGCCGATCCGGTCGGACCGATCGAGTTCGTCCGCGTCGTGGCGCTGGCGCGCATCATGATGCCGACCTCCTTCGTGCGGCTCTCTGCCGGCCGCTCCGCTATGACCGATGAGATGCAGGCGCTCTGCTTCTTTGCCGGCGCGAACTCGATCTTTGTCGGCGATACGCTGTTGACCGCGGCCAATCCGGAGGATGCTGCCGACCGCAAGCTGCTCGGCCGTCTCGGCATTCAGGCGCTGTGATGGAGCGGCGATGAGCATCGACTCCATCAAGAATAACGTCAAAGCCTGCATGTTCGACCAGTACGGCACCGTAGTCGACATGCAGGGCGGCTTGACCGCGATCGCCACTCCCTTCCTCAAGGCGAAGGGCTGGGGCGGCGATCCCAATTCCTTCGTCACCTGGTGGCGGCGCACGCATTTTGAAAATTCGATGATCGATGCGGTGCTGCATCGCGAGCACACGCCCTATCGCGAGATCGGCCATCGCTCGGTGGCGCATGTGATGGATCGCGCCGGCATCCGCTACACCAAGGAAGACGTGCGCACTCTCGTCGGCGAAATCGAGAAGCTGAAGCCATTTCCGGAAGTGCCGGCGGCGCTGGCGAAATTGCAGACCAAATACAAGCTGGTCGTGCTCTCCAATGGCGATCCGGATATGCTGGAGACGGCGAAGCGCCATCACAACATCCCGTTCGACCGCGTCATCTCGGTGGCCGAAGCCGGCTCCTTCAAGCCGCATGTCGCGACCTACACCAAGGCGGCGGAGCTGTTGGGCTTGCCGATGGATCAGATCCTGTTCGTCGCCAACCACGCCTTCGATTGCATCGGCGCCAAATCGGCCGGCATGCGCACCGCCTTCATCGACCGCCGCTCGCGCCCCTTTGGCGAAACGCCGCACCAGCCGGATATTCTCGTGCCGACGATGAAGGACCTCGCAGACGCGATTGCTTGATCGTTGATCCTCATGGTGAGGAGGCGCGCAAGCGCCGTCTCGAAGGATGAGGCCCCGGCCGGTGGCCTCATCCTTCGAGACGCGGGCTGCGCCCGCTCCTCAGGATGAGGGATTGGACCGTGGCGTGATGCTCCTTGGCTTGTCTATTGCCCGCCATAAATCTTGTCACGCAGCCGCCGCATCCCCGACAGCCACCGGTCGCGGTTGGCCACTTTGCGCTGCATGTATTCCTGCACGGCCGGGTGCGACAGGATCAGAAATCGCTCTTCCTCCATCGCCTCGATCACCAGGCGCGCCACTTCGCCCGGCTGCAGCACGCCATCGACCCGCGCCGCGCTCGGGCCCGGCGTGGTCATGCCTGTCTGCACCGACTGCGGGCAGAGCACGGAGACGCGGATGCCGCGGTCGCCATATTGAATGGCGAGATGCTCGGCGAGCGCGACCGCCGCGTTTTTCGTCACGCCATACGGCATGGAGTTGAGTGAGGCGAGCAGGCCGGCGGCGGAGGCCGTATTGACGAGATAGCCCGAGCCGCGCGCCAGCATTTTCGGCACCAGCGCACGGGCGGCGAAGACATGGCTCATCACGTGCACGCGCCAGCTCACATCCCAATCGGCGTCGGAGGCACTCTCCTGCCCCTTGCGCGACAGGCCGGCATTGGAGAAGAACACGTCGACCGCGCCGTATTTGGCCTCAGTCGCTGCGATCAGCGCCAGAATATCCTCTTCCTGTCCGACATCGGCGGTGACGGCAACGCCGTCGATGTCGCCGGCGACCTGCGCCAGCCGGTCGCGCGAGCTCTTGAGATCGGCCACCACGACGCCACGTGCGCCGGCTTCGGCAAAGGCGCGGGCGGTGGCCTCGCCGATGCCGCTGGCGCCGCCGGTGACGATGCAGATCTTGTCCTTGATGTGCATGTTCTCAGACTTCCTATCCCGGCCGGTACAGTCCCTTGTCCCGTGCATGCTGGGTCGCGAGCCCCCCGATCAGATCGAGCATCGGTGTCGACAGTCCCGCGGCACGTGCGAAGGCCGCCGGGGCGCGCACCAGCACATCGATCTCCATGGCGCGGCCGAGCTCGTAGTCCTGCAGGATCGACGGTTTATGCTCGGGCGCCGGCCCCGAGCGCGACAGCAGCTTGACAGTGGGGATGCAGCTTCGGGCGATGGCGTTGGCTTCATCCATAAGGCGCGGGATCACGTCCCGCAGCGTCGGCTCGTCGCGCACGCCGCGCGCGGTCTGGCCGGTGAGGACACACAGCACCGACATCGACATGTTGGTGAGAAGTTTTGACCAGATGATTTCCCTGATCTGCGCGGCCGGCCCCGAGGTGATCTTCGCGGCTTCGAGCAGCGCGCGCAGCTTGCCGATGCGCTCGCTCTCGCGGTCGTCGCATTCGCCGATCACGAGCATGTTGCGGTCCGGCGAGAGGTTGGCGACCACGCCGGGCTCGATCACCTCGTTGGACGAGTAGATCACGCCGCCGATGATGCGCTCTCGTGGGATTGCCGCGCGTAACGCGCCGCCGGGATCGAGAAAGGCAAGATCGGGAGGGGCAGGGTGGTCGGCCGGCAGGCCGATGTCGTACCACCAGGGAATTCCGTTCTGAGCGAAAATGACGGGCGTATCTGCCCCCAGCAGCGGCTTCAGGCCGCTCGCAAGGCTCGCCACGCCGGTTGCCTTCAGCGTCGAGATCACGAGGTCTTGCGGCCCGAGCGCAGCCGGGTCTTCGGAGGCGCTCACCTTTGCATGCGTCTCCTTGTCACCGACTCGCAACGTCAATCCCCTGGCTTTCATCGCGGCCAGATGCGGTCCACGTATCACGCAGGAGACGTCGTGGCCGGCATCGGCCAGCCGGACCGCAAAATGGCTGCCGACGGCGCCTGCGCCAAAAATGCATATCCGCATCGTGTGGATGTCCTGTGGGGCGTGGTAAGGTCAGGCCAGTTTCAAGTAAACTCGCGCGTGGCGCAACCGTGCCGCGCGCATGGGTCAATCCTGGACGCCGCGAAAGTGCGCGGCCACATCACGAGCATCTGAAAAATGCCAAATCCTGTTCTGTGGGACCTCGACGCCCGCGGGGTCGCAACCGTCACCTTGAACCGTCCGGAGGTGAACAACGCCTATGACGGCGGTCTCATCAACGGCGTGCTCTCGGCGATGGAGGACCTCGGCAAGAAGCCGTCACTG
>Ga0210387_10001931_pt1 | contig 15728 bp, 7 predicted proteins | sample IncBWC7OmetaG_FD_160108 | JGI IMG/M metagenome (GOLD analysis project Ga0210387, IMG submission 160108) | Forest soil microbial communities from Barre Woods Harvard Forest LTER site, Petersham, Massachusetts, United States - Inc-BW-C-7-O ...
GGTAGGTGCTCGTGTGCGGTCTTGGCCGGCGTCCAGATATTGAGGTAAAGACAATCTTCGCTTACGGCCGGAGGGATCTCGCCCGGCATGGAGACTCCAACCTGCATGCACGCCGGAGCGAACGCATCCGCCTTACGCGTGCCAATCCAGGCTGCGGCAGGCACCGGGGGGCGCCAACGCAAATCGCCCACCGGCGGCGCAGCGAATGGTATCCCCTTGTAGACGGTCAATCCATCTGCACGTATCCCGGATACGGTGCCTGACTCTGTTAGGACTTGCTGGGCGACCGCCGCACTCACCAGCAATGTCGCCGCTACGAATATGCACGTGAAGCTACATCGGTTCCGCACACGGGCCTTTCACCTTGACTCTTCAAATTGCTGAAGATACGGACTCCTGGTTGAATTTTTCACTCTGCCTGAGGCTATTGTTCTGAAACCCCACGCGTCAGTGTCTGCTTCCTGGCGTATTGGTGCTGTGCAATAGTGCACAGTTGACCGAAAATCGGATGTCTCGACCCGACTCCCATCCGTTTTCTAGCCACCACGCTCCCGCAACCAACGCGCGATTGTGCGCGGGCAAAATCGCACGCATCCGCCAATGCGAAGACTCGGGAGCGCAGATACGTACCATTGCTGAAAAAGACACCTTTGCCGGCGGTCCCTCCGGAATGAAACACTGCACCTACGGGTGTGAGAGATTCGAGAAAGCTGCATCAAACTCCATCTCTGCTTTGCACTCATTCCGCACTACCGCACTGCAGGATCGAAGTTTTCCATCGTCCATATTTCGGACCTCAACTCATCAATACTGGCGAAGATCGCACGTCCGTCTGGACTCACGCTGCCGGCATTGGCATCGAAAACATCGCCGGGTAGAACTGCAATTGGGGTCATTGTGTGCGGGGCGGCTACTTGTATGCGGATTATTTCGCGTCCCACGCCGGCTGTCGTGAGCATCGAAAGCGCATATATGTACTTTCCATTGGGAGACCAACCCAGTGGATGAACATTGATGTCCGTTCGCAAAGGCGTCTCCGAATACGGCTCCAGCGAAATGACCCAGAGACCGGCTTCCTTCCCTCGATTCCAGGAGATTGCCAGCTCTTTGCCATCCGGAGAGAACCTTGGCTTTTCGGGTACCCACCCCAGGGATTGGTTCTGCTGAATGATAGGTGCTTCCGGATGGTTCGCAGTGTCGAGACGCAGGAGGTTTCGAAGTCCATCTTGTTCGTATACGATGTCGGGGCTGGGCCACCAGGCAAGAATCTTGTTCGTGCCCGTGATATTGTTTTTCAAAAGATGGGCCGTGCCGCCATTGGCACTAACCATCCATAGCTGATCCTTCCCATCTTGTTCGTTGAAAAAGGCGATGCTCTTGCCATCCGGCGACCAGGCGGGACTGCCGATTGATTCGTGCGCGAGAAATGTGAGCTGGATAGGTTTGCCGTCCGCAACGGACATTTTGAAAAGATGTGTCTCGAATTGATTTGGGCCGTGATCGTAACAGAGCCACTGTCCATCGGGCTAGAAACTAGGCTGGCCGTAAAACGAAGTGCCCGAGGTGATGCGGGTAATTTCCGCCTTTGCTTTCTTCCCATCGCCAGGAATAAGAACTCGCCAAAGATTTGAGTAGTGTTCTTCTCTCGCATACGCCAGCCGGGAGCCGTCGGCGGAGATGGAGAAAACGTCTCCCGCTTGGAGTCCGTCGGCCAAGATAGTTGGCTGCGCATCCTTAGAAGTGACGGAAACCCTGTAAAGCGCCTTCGCACTTCCGTTCGTGTGCAGGTAGTAGATCGAGTCTCCCGATGGCGACCAGCGAGCCGAAGGGATTTCTTCGTTTTCTTCGACTAGCGTGCGCTCTCCGCTGCCATCCGGTTGAAATATACGAATGTGGTATTTCTCGCCGGTCTGCGTCACTGCCAGGATCATTCCCGTGCGCGGAGAACAGTCGATGTCAAACAGCCACTTGTATTCAGCCTGCGGAACTTCCTTCACCTCACCATTGAGCCTGTTTATGATTCTGACCCCTCTGACTCCGCCTGCTTCAGAATCGCCCCCCGAAACTATTTGAGATCCATCGGGGGTGAGCCAGCAGGCCATTGCGCCTTTGTCGATCGGGCGAGCAAGTCCGCCAAGGCGCGAAACCACAAAATTACCGTAATTTACGGGCGTTTAACGGCAAGGCAATACCGAATTTCCCGGGCCCGGCCACCCTCACCGGCACGGTCACCTACGGATCGGAGACGGCAACCATAGCAAGCACGGTGGTTGTTCAATAATCGCGCAGCTGCAACGCTCCGTTAGCGATCCCCTGTTCTGCCGGCGAGTCCGCCAGAACAGGGGCATGTTTTCCAGCCATCAGTTGTCTTCTCACAAAACGGTGGCAAACAGCGACGGAACTCGCGACAGGTATGTCCAATTCCGAACATCGGTTGTCGTCTTTGAACACGCGCGCCCTGGCTCTCGGGACAAGCCCCTTCGATTTCACCGAGTTACACGGAGATCGTGCTGGCGCTACGATTGCTTCTGGGAAGCTGGACGAGCGGGCCGGCAGGGGGAAACTCAAATACAGCTTCTACTACAAGACCTTCGTTACGCTCTGCGGCAATTGCGCAAGAAGCCGGGGTTCACTGCCGTCGCGGTGATCACGCTGGCGCTGGGAATCGGCGCCAATACGGCGATGTTTTCAGTGATTCGTGCGGTGCTGCTCAGGCCGCTCGCGATGCAGGAGCCCTCTCGCGTCGCTTACCTGCAGGAGCAATGGCGGGACGTCCTCCCTGGTCTCTCAGTCGGAAACTTCATCGATGTGCAGCAGCAGAGCAGTTCCTTCGCAAGTCTGAGCGCGTCGAATAACGCAAGTTTCAACCTGGCCACACAGGAAGCTCCCGAACGCGTGGAGGGAGAAGTCGCTACGGCGAGCTATTTTGCCACGTTCGGCATTCAGCCAATAGCCGGGCGCGTCTTCTCCATTGATGAGGATCGGCCTGGACACTCACAGGTAGTCGTGATCAGCGAACGGCTGTGGCGCGCGCGGTTTCACGCGGAGCCCCTGATAATCGGCCAAGCCTTACACATTAACGGACTCCTCTACACTGTGATTGGCGTGATGCCGAAGAGGTTCGATCCGCTGTTGGAAAACAGCGATCTGTGGGTTCCGGCCGCGTACACTGCACAGCAACTAGCCGATCATGACGATCACTACCTCAGCGTGATCGGCCGGCTCAAGCCCGGAGTCAAATTGGACGCGGCTCAGTCGGAACTGAACGTGATCGCGCAGCGGCTGCAGCAGCAGTATCCGATTGATGACACAGAGCGGGGCTTTCGCCTGACGCCGCTGTCAACTGCATTGCTTGGCGACCGGCAATTGACCTTGAAGATGCTGCTCGCCTCGGTTGGATTCCTGCTTCTGATTGCCTGTGCCAACATCGCAAACCTGCAACTTGCCCGCGCACAGACGAGAAAGAAAGAGATCGCGGTGCGTGCGGCGCTGGGAGCCTCGCCAAAACGGATTGTTGCTCAACTGCTAACGGAGAATGTGGTGCTGGGTATCGCCAGCGGTGGGGTTGGCGTACTGCTGGCGTACGGGGCTGTCGCGTGGATTGCAGCGAAGGGGCCATCGGGAGTTCCGCGACTGGACGAGTCGAGTGTGGATGGGACCGCACTCGCGTTTGCCTGCGTGGTGGCGCTGTTCTCCAGCTTTCTTTCCGGTCTTGCGCCCGCGCTGCGTTCGGCGTCGCCGCGATTGAGCGAAGCCTTCAAGCCCGGCATCGGGACCTCCGCCGGCGGCCGCGATCGGATTCAGAGCATGCTTGTGGTCGGCGAAATTGCACTAGCGCTGACGTTGATGACGGGCGCCGGATTGCTGATCCGCAGTGCGTTGCTGGTATTGCATCTGAATCCGGGGTTCGACACCGCAAACCTCGTAGTCGGTCGCGTCGGGCTGCCGGATGCCGCCTATCACGACCCCACCTTTGCGCGACAGACTTTCGAGCGCATGATCGAGGCGTCGGCGGCTCTACCGGGAGTTCAGTCGTCTGCAGTCGTATCCCGTGCTCCGCTCGCAGGCGGGGGGAGCAGCAACGGCCTGATCGCGGAAGGCAAGGCGCTTGATCCATCGAATCTGGTTAACGCGCGATTGCAAATCGTCTCCGCGAGCTATCTCTCGACCGCTCGTGTGCCGCTGAAGGCCGGACGCGACTTCTCCACACAGGACACGCGTGACAAGACGCTGGTCACCATCGTCAATGAGACACTGGCTCGCACGATGTGGCCGGGTCAGAACCCGATTGGCAAGCGCTTCGCATGTTGCGAGGACAATGGGCCGAAAGGGCGCATGAATCCGGTGTGGCACGAGATCGTCGGTATTGTGGGAGACGTGCGTGCCCAGGGGCTGGATCGCCAGGTCGAGCCTGAGTTTTACCTTCCCTTGGCGCAGATACCGCCCAGTGCCTGGGACTGGATCGGGCGGACCATGGACTTGGTACTGCGGACGCGCGGAGGAACATTTCCGGCCAACGATTTGCGAACTACCGTGGCCCTGATTGCGCCGGGGGTACCGGTCTATCAACTCTCGACGGTGCAGCAGAAGATTGAGGGCACGCTGGAAGAATCGCACTTCGAGACGTTTCTACTGGCAATGTTTGCCGGGATAGCGCTGTTGTTATGCTCGGTGGGAATTTATGGAGTGCTGTCGCATGTGTTCGCACAACGCACGCGTGAGATCGGCCTGCGTATGGCGCTTGGCGCAACGCGCGGTCAGATCGCGCGCCACGTCTTGAGGTCCGGGTTGCAGCTTACCGGAATTGGTATCGCGCTCGGGATTACGTGCGCATTTGCGTGTGCCCATCTTGTGTCTTCTTTGCTCTACGGTGTGCGTTCCACTGACGCTGTCGCGTTTGGGGGTGCATCGTTGGTTCTTGCTTCTGTTGGGCTGATGGCCAGCTACATTCCGGCTCGGCGTGCGATGCGTGTCGACCCCATGGTGGCGCTGCGGTATGAGTAGTGCGCCGAGTGGATTTGAGCGCATTCACAGCACGTACATTCGCAGCATCCACCAGACGAGGAGTATAGCGACGATGGCCCCTGCGATGTGAACGATCCAGTCACCAGCTGTTTTTGGTTTTCCAAAATTAAACATGCGGCCATGGTAACAGGCCCGCCACGGGCATCAGGTGTGCACAAAAAAGTGCGGGGCTGCGTTCCCGGACGAGTCCGCTACTCAATGGGAACCCCAGAGACCTCTATCCGGGATTGGGGGCATCAGGATGTAAATGGATTTTTCATTTGAGCAGCGCATCGCGACCGGGCGATCTTTTCGCATGTCCTTGGCCAGGTACTGGGCCGATTTGTCTGTCACCCTCTACAGCCGCTTTCATCAGACCTGGAGCACATCGCCCTCGTCGGCAACCATCTCGTACAACACGGGATTGACGAAAAATCCGATGAACAGCCGAGAGATGAGACCGGCGACGATAACAATGGCGAAGGGTCTTTGCGTATCCGATCCAATGCCGGTGGAAAGAGCCGCCGGCAGCAATCCCAGGCACGCGACCAGAGCCGTCATCATGATCGGGCGAAGCCGCAAGAGCGACGCTTCCCGGATGGCCGGGCGGATCCCCATTCCTTCCTGGCGCAGCTTGTTGATGTAAGAGACCAGAATGACGGCCGTTTCCACTGATACCCCGAGCAATGCCAGAAGACCCAGGACCGAAGAAACGCTGAAGGGAGTGTGTGTGAGTTTCAGTGCAACCAGCGCACCCACCGGCTCAGTCATGATCACACCCAGAGCAATGGTCACGGGGAATTTGAAATTTCCGTAAAGCGCAAACAAGATCATGAAGATCAGCACTACAGCGAGCGGACCTATAAAGTACATCTGTGACTTGGCGTCGAGAAACTGGCTGTATTCTCCGCCCCATTCCATCCGGTAGCCTTGAGGCAAGGTCACGACCTTCTTTACTGCCGCTTGGCCGTCTTGCACCGCGCGCTCCAAATCGCGCCCTTCGACGCTGTACTGCACACCGATGTAGCGGGAGTTGTTTTCGCGATAAATAAAGGACGCACCGTTTCCCTGCGTAATATTGGCGAGTTGGCTCAGCGGAATCTGCTGTCCATCGGGCGTGCCCACCAGCAAGTTTCCAATCTCATGGGCGCTGCTACGGAATTGCGGCTGCATGCGGACCACCAGATCGAACAGCTTTTCTCCTTGAATAACCTGGGTGACGGCCTGCCCGCCCACCGCGGCCGAAATCACGGCTTCTACATCTGCAACGTTGATGCCGTACCGTGCGATCTTGTCTCGATCGACGTCGACCAGCAGGCTGGGCTGGCCGAGTTCTCGCACGACCGTGAGGTCGGTGAAGCCGGGCACGCTGGCGAGAGTGTTCTTGATCTGTATCGCCTTGTCCTGAAGTACGTTCAGATCCTCACCATAGACCTTAACCGCCAAGGAACTCTTAAGACCGGTCAGTGCCTCGTCCACGGCGTCTTCCGCAGGCTGGGTATAGTTGAAAATGATTCCCGGATACGCAGTGAGTTTCTTATTAATCGACTCGATGAGTTCCTGTTTCTTGCTGATCTCACCCGTCCATGCCTTGTCCTTATATGGCTTCAGGCCGACGTAGAATTCGCAGTTGAAAAAGCCGGTGGGGTCGGTGCCGTCGTCGGGACGTCCTAACTCTGAACCCACCACGGTGACCTGCGGGTACGACATAAGAATGTCGCGTATCTGAGGAGCGATGCTGCTCGCCTCCTCGAAAGAAATGGTGTAGGGCATGGTAGCCCGCACCCAGAGCGCGCCTTCATCGAGGTGGGGCATGAACTCGCCGCCAATGAACGGTACGAGCAGCAAGGCCGCTGCGAAGATCAGGCTCGCAATCAACATAGTTGTTTTGGGCCGGTTGAGTGACCAATCCAGCTGGACGGCGTATTTCCGTTTCATCCACTCGAATGCACGATTCGGTTTCTCGCGCACTCCCTTCTTGAACCAGTAGGAGGCGAGCACGGGGATCAGAGTGAGGGTCAAGATGAGCGCGCCGACCAGGGCAAATGACATGGTTTCGGCCATGGGGTGGAAGAGCTTTCCCGACGGGCCGCTGAGTGCATAGATCGGCAGATATCCGGCGAGGATAACAGCCACCGAATAGAAGATCGGGCGGTCCACGTCTTTCGCTGCCGCAAGAATGACTTCGTTCAGCTTGTACTGCTGGCCTTCGCGCAGTGCTAACTCGCGGTAAATATTTTCAATCATCACCACGGTGCCATCGATGACAATACCGAAATCAATAGCTCCGATGGAAAGCAAGTTTGCGGCAACGTCGTGCGCGTGGAGCACGATGAAGGCAAACAGAAGCGAGAGCGGAATGGTGAGGGCTACAATGACCGCAGCACGGAAGCTGACCAGGAAGAAAATCAGCACGACCAACACCAGCACCATCCCCCGAAGCAAGTTCGCTTCCACCGTGTCCGTAGTAAGGTCGACTAATTCACTGCGGTCGTAATAGGGATGAATCTTGACGTCAGGCGGCAGGATCTGGCGGTTTAGTTCCTCCGTTTTGGCTTCAACTCCCTTGAGAACGTTCTGCGTCTGCTCGCCGCGCAGCATGAGAATGACGCCCTCAACGGCGTCATCATTTTTCTGGAAGCCGAATTCGCCCAGACGGGGCGCGTGCCCGATGGTCACATCTCCAACATCACGTACTCGGATAGGTACGCCTTTGTTGGCGCCGACGACGATGTTCCCAATGTCCTCTGTGTTCCGCACCAGTCCGATGCCGCGAACGTAGTAGAACTGTCCGCCTTGAGAATAGAAGCCGCCACCGGCATTCGAGTTGTTGGCCGCCAGAGCGGCAGTGACTTGTGGAATGGTCAGGTGATATCCGTAGATGCGCGCGGGGTCGAGCAGTACCTGATACTGCATCACCGTTCCGCCAAAGCCCGAGTCGTCCGCCACGCCGTGGACCGAACGATACGCCCGCTCAATCACCCAGTCTTCAATCGTCTTCAGTTCCTGAGGACTGCGGTCGGGACTTTCCAGAACGTAGCGATAGACCAGGCCACTCGGGCTGAACAGAGGGGCGAGGCTCGGAGTTACGCCGGTCGGCAACGTTGCTTGAGCGAGTCGCTCGAAAACAATTTGCCGCGCAAAATAATCGTTGGTGTTGTCCTCGAAGGTCAGGATCAGATCGGACAGCCCATATAGCGAGATGGAGCGCATCACGATCATGTGCGGGACGCCGTTCATCTCAAGTTCAAGAGGAAGGGTGACCAACCGTTCGACTTCTTCGGCGGCATGGTCCGGCCACTGAGTGATGATTTCCACTTGCGGAGGTGAGAGATCGGGATAGGCGTCCACGGGCATCCGCTGGAAAGAAAGGATCCCGCCGACCGTGATGAAAGCGGTCAGCATCAGCACCAGGAACTTTTGCCGCAGCGCCGCTTGGACTATTCGGTGGATCATTCAGATTGGCGCATCATTCAGATGTGGTGGACACTATCCTTACCAGAGTTTAGAAATGCTTCTCAAAGCCTGCCCGATCCGGCTAACGCTGCAGCGAGTTCGCAAACTGCAGGAATAAGCTGCCATTTCCGACGACTTGATCACCCGATTCCAGCCCGCTCAAAATTTCCGTCTTTCCGTTCAGGCTTTCACCGAGCGTAACCGAGCGTCTGCCAAACTGGTTCGCAGATGCCGCGGCATAAACAAAAGGCTGGTTCTCGGTGTCGCGCAGGACCGCTGCATCCGGGAGCGCAATGGCATTTTGGATCGCGCCCGCATTTACTGTCGCAACCACGTACATATCTTTCTTCAGTTTTTCGCCGGGATTGTTCGTCTCGATGCGGGCCTGCAGCGTGCGCGTGCTCGGATCCAGCGAAGCTGCCACATAGGCAATGCGCCCATGGAAGACTTCGGGATAAGTATCGGTCTGGATTGTCACCTGATCTCCGACGCGTACGTACGGCAAATCTTTCTGATAAACATTCACCAGCACCCAGACCGTGCTGACATCGGAAATCATGAAACATTGGGTGGTACCGGGTTGAATCAGTTGTCCGGCAGAAACATCCTGCTCTACTACCAGGCCACCAATCGGAGCTTTTACCGGAACTTCAAAAGAAGGCGGAGCTTTCACGAGCGCGTCAGGATCAGCCACGCCCATGACTTTTAATGCAGCTTGAGCCGCGACCAGGTCGCCGCTCGCCTGCACCTCAGCGGACTGCGCCTGCTCGACATTCTGTTCAGCGATGGCGTGATGCTGGTACAAATCCTGGGCCCGGGAGTTGGCCTTTTGCGCCAGCGCATAGGCATCCTTGGCCTTCAAATAGTTGGTGCGGAGTTGCGAGTAATCCGGACTCGCCACATACAACATGGGCTCGCCTTGAGTTACTTTCTGCCCGGGAACCACCACGACTCGGCTGACCGGTCCGCTCACCTGCGTGATGACAGGGGTGGTGCGAAAACTGTTGTAAGCTACGGCTCCCGTCAGCCGAAGCGATCGAGTCAGCGTCTCAGGCTGCACGGTCAGCACCTGCACATGCGCCATCTGGTCCTGCGGAATGGTAAACAGTTCTGGATTGCTTGAGTTATTGGCGACGGAAGAACCGGCAGAGGCATTGGATCCCGGCCCCTGGCAGCCGGCGAGCGCCACCATGATCGCCGCCAGGGCAACCAGCGCCGGAGTCAATCTCGGCCAACGATTCTCGCGGATGTTCATGGCAGGTTTCTCGTTCCCACCGCTTCCTTGAGTTGTTCCAGAGCGGTCATATAAGAAGCCAGCGCCTGCCGATAAGCCAATTGAACCGAGCGGTAACTGCGCTCGGCGTCGAGAAAATCCAAGAGGGTGGCGGCGCCACGTTTATAGGCATATTCGCTGATGTCGCGTGAATCCTGGGCTTGCTTAAGATAGCCGGAAGTATAGAGTTGCACCACTTCGTCATTGCTCCTCACCGCCTCGTACGCATTGGCAACATCGGAGAGAACCGTGTCGCTGGCCGCTTGCTGCTGCTCCTGGGCCTGGGTGAGCGCATACCCCGTTCGCGCGATTTCTCCCTGATTCCTGTTGAAGATCGGCAGCTCAAAATTCACAAAAATCGAAGCTGTGTTCTCACCGGAAACATGGGTAAAGTCGTACGTGCCATTTACATCCACTTTGCCGTTCGCTTTGGCCAGCAGGAACTGGCTCTGCGCGGCCGTGATCCCCAGTTCCGCGGCGCGAAAATCAGGCCGCTCGCGCAGCGCCCTGGCCTGCAAATCTTCCACGTTGGCTTTGAGTGGCTCGTATGCCAGATCGCCAATCACGTCGTAATCGGCCGGCACCGCGTTATAGCCCAGGAATTCGCGCAATCCGACGAGCGCCTGCATCTTCGCTAGGCGGGCAGCGGACACGTCGGTCTGAAACTGCAGAAGCTGCAGTTTGATCTTAAGATAGTCGCCTTCTCCAATGTAGCCCGCTTTGAGTTGTGCTTCGCTGATATCGACGCTCTGCTGGAAGCCCTTCAGGTCTTCCAGCGCGAACTGAAGAGTGGACTCCGCCAGTAGAACGCTGACGAACTGCTGGCCCACGTTGAACGCCAGGGTTCGTTCCGCGTCGCCGACCTGGGCACGCGTGACCGCCGTCTGATCGCGGGCGGCTTGCAGCCGATGCTGCCGCTTGTGCCCGCGCTCGAACAGGTAGCTGAGCCCGATGTCGAACTGTTGAGTTTCGTTCAGATTCTCGCCAGAAAAATCTTGCGGACTGAAGAATGGCACGAACTGGGTGTCCGCTCCAAGAGTCGGATTGGGGCGCAGGTTCGCGGTAATCTCCTGGGCCTGATTCTGAAGAATCAGGGTTCGCGTAGCTTTTATGGAATGGTTGTGCGCCAGCGCCAGATCAATGGCCTGATCAAGACTGATCAGCGTCGTATTTTGCCCACTCCCCACTCCCACGAGCAGCAGGAAAAATATCCCGGCCGGGGCGAACATCCGAAAGTTCCTGGAGCGCATAAAGGATTGAGATCAAACCGCACTGACTGTGGCGCAGCAGGGAGGCTCGAGCCTAATGAGCCGTTCGCCAAACTCCGTCGTCCGTATCATCCTACTAGCTAAGACTTCGACCCGAGCTCAATGGATGTATTCTAACTCACCGATTTAGCGATTCGGCCACAGTTATCAGCCTTCTCAGAGGCACCGTCAATTGACCAGGTTACCGACCAAAGCTCGATGAGGCGATCAAAACGACCGCATGTAGACATAGCCGTGCCTGCATATCGCATTCGGCGGCGAGGGGTTGCCCCCGGCTGCTCGGCAGATGCCTATCGAGAAACAGGAAACGGGCTTCTGGGCAGTAGGCATGGTCTCGGACCCCGATTGGGAATTGAGACGACTGTGTTCAGCGCCGGACCGTGGGGAGGCGACGCGGTGGGATTACCAGGCATCCGCCCAGGTCCTAGAGGATGTCTGTTCTTCGGCAAAGGTCGGAACTGGCGCCGGTCGCCGCAACGGCGCCAGTTCGCGCGGGTGACAGGGGGTTAAAGCGTTTGCAGGAAGTTCACCAAGTCCTGCATCTGTTGTTGCGTGAGGCCAATCTGGAAGCGTTGGTTATAAAAATTCACGACTTGTTGAAGGTTGCCTGCTACTCCGTCATGGAAGTAAGGCGCGCGTGCGGCCAAGCCTCGCAGAATGAGGCCCTTTCCACGGCCGATGTCGCTGCATTGCCCGCTGATCAGCGCTTTGCCGGGATCGGAGGTGTAGTAGGTGTTGCCGGCCAGCGGCCCTTGTGTGCAGACTAACTCGAACACCGGCAAGACTGGCATTTGCAGTTCTTTGAGCCCGGCCAGGATGTTCGGATCGGTTTCATAAATTGGCGAGCGGCTGGTGCCAATATCCAACGGCAAGGGCAACGAGTGATTTCCCACGTTGAAGTTATCGTGGCAGGTCGTGCAGGTTCCCGTAATCTGCTGAGTACCGGTGGTGAGTCCGGGGACATCGCTGATCGTGAGGGGTTGAGTGTTGAAGATCTGCTCGCCACGCGCAATCGAAGCTTGCTGCGGATTCCGCGAATTTTGAAACGATGTGTAGATGGTAAATACGTCGGGCGTGAACGCCTTGCCTTGAGGATCAGCGCCCAGAGAATCGTTCATTCCCGGGTAATAGTTCTGTGTAGATAGGTACTGCGCTCCGCCGTTTGCTCTTTTCGAGAGATCTCCGGCGCCGAAATCAAACAACTGCGCCGAGTTGAGAGCGAGTTCGAAATTCACAATGCCGCTGAGTTGCGCGGCCGTGGGAGCCTGCTCGCCCTGGGCATGGATTAGAGTTGCGTCAATGGCCTGTTGCGTCAAGTCCGTATTCAGATTGGCGGGGAAGGTTTGGCCATTGTTCAGCGGGAGGGTGAACGATTCCCGGCCATCGAACATGACCGCACTCAGGAAACCTAGATTTGTCGTTGGTAACGGCCGCCGATAAACGGAAACGGTCTGCACTCCCTGGGAATCGGTGGTGAGGGCGCAACCATAAGGATCCTGCACGGCAGTGATGGTGTATTGTGGCGCGGATGCGTCGGTGCTATTCGGCGGAACGGTCAGCCCGATGCGAATCAGTCCGTTGTTCAGGACCAGGCTGTTGTCGATGGGACCCGTGGGACAAGTCGAGCCATCGATCTGCGCAAACAACGGATCTTTGCCGCGGCTTATGAAGTATCGGAATTGGGCGTCGACAGCACTCAATCCGAACGCGTTGTTGGGTTGGTGGCAAGTTTCGCAGGTTCTACCGTTGGTGCCGAGACTCTGGAAGAACGGTCCACTCAGGTCGACGCTGCCGGTGTTGCTATAGGTCCCGGAGAAGCCAGTGAAGTCGAGGAACGGAAAAAGGTTGGGAAGGTAAACGTCGGCGATCGCGGTCCCCGTGCCGAGGACGGCTAAGCCAACAATGCAGGTTACTAGGCGCAGCCTGCCGCCAACATACGCATGAAGGTGCTGACGCACTCTTCGCAAGAAAGAAACGGCGCTAAACTTGTCAGACATATTGAACTCTCTCCTTCATCAATTTGTGATTCGTCCACGCACCAATAACAAACTCACGCCTGGTTTGCACTCTTGGATTTTTGGCCTTTCAACCTCGGGGTCTCGCTTTCCGGTTTGCTGCCGCGGCTGAGACGGCTGAGGAATCGTTTTGCAAGCATCGTTGCGCTCAGCAAGGACCGGCGATAAAGCGCATGAGAGCCATCTGGAGTCTCGCTAGAGTGAGAAGCACTGGCTGGCGCCTCGACGACCTGCTGGTTCCACGTTTCATCGACCAGGACGTTCCCTGTGTTGGGCCGCACGAGATTGGTCCGCATGAAGTCGGGCCGGACGAACTCCGCCTCGCTCGCACATTCACTGCACCTGGATCGGGTGACTTGCTTTCTCTTGATCACCAGAATCTGATTGGTTTCGATCGTGATTTCCGTAACCACTTTGCGTGTGCGCACCCAGTCTTCCTCGTTGCCTGGCGGGGAAATCAGTGGTAGATTTCTTGCCACTTGAGGTACTGCACCGCTTCATCCCCCCAACGCAGTGCAGAATGCACGAGGGCGGCCACCAGAGTCTTCAAAGGGCCGCTCAAAAGTTCTCAAAGGTTTCTAGATGGCCACTAAGTCTAGCGAAATAAGGCACTTGTACGAGTTCGGACCTTTCCGTCTGGATCCTCAAAAAAGGCTCTTAACCCGTGGCACGGACCAGATTCCTCTGACTCCAAAGGTGATTGAAACGCTGGTAGTGTTGATTGAGAACCGGGATCGAGTCGTTTCTAAAGACGATCTGATGAAGATGCTGTGGCCCGACAGCTTCGTCGAAGAGTCCAATTTGAGTCAGAACGTCTTCGTGCTCAGGAGAGCCCTGGGCGACTCCTCCCAAGAGAAGCGATACATCGTCAATGTACCGGGGCGGGGCTATCAGTTCACTGAGGTCGTTCATGAAGTCGAGGAAGCTCAACTCGGAACAACGCAGGAAATAGAAGAAACTGTTCGCGTGGAAAGCCGCTCTCTCGCCCGGGTGGTGGTTGAACGCGTAGTCCCACGCCAGGGCCCGATAGGAATACGGACCGGAATAGCGGTGGCGATGGCAGCGCTGATGACGGCCGGAGTTCTGGTGTATCGGTCCCGATTTAGGAGGCCTGCGGAGCGAACGGGACCCTTGATCAGTCTGCCGGCCGTGAAGATGCGGCCCTCGGTCGCTGTGCTGGGTTTCCGGAATCTCAGCGGGCGCGCGGATACGAAGTGGCTTTCCGTGGCATTGGCGGAGATGCTGAATACCGAACTGGCAGCGGGAGAACAACTGCGCACTATCCCGGGTGAACAAGTCGCCCGTGCCAGTCTCGACGTGCCCTGGGGAGAAACCGACACCCTTGCCAAAGATTCTCTGCTGCGCCTGCGATCGAACCTGGGAACCGATTACGTCGCGCTGGGTTCTTACACGATTTTGCAAGACGGAAATAAGAAGCGGATCCGGCTGGATCTTCGACTGCAAGACGCGGCTGCGGGAGAGACCGTGGCGGAGGATGCCGTCACCGGGAATGAAACTGACCTGTTCGATCTGATCTCTGAAGCTGGGTCCCGGATGCGAGAGCGCCTGGCGATTGGGAAAATATCAAACGAGCAGGCCGCTCAAGTCCGCTCGTCTTTACCGTCGAATCCTAATGCGGCGCGGTTGTACGCGGAAGGTCTGGCCAAGCTCGAAAGTTTCGATGCGCTCGCCGCTCGAGACCTCCTGGAAAAAGCGACCGCTGCCGATCCTAAGCACGCGCTCTCGCACTCAGCCCTCGCCGAAGCGTGGGCCGGGCTGGGATACGACCCGAAGGCGCGGGAAGAAGCGGCGACAGCCTTCGGCCTGTCGCACAACCTGTCGCGCGAGGAGCAGCTTTCCATCGAAGGCCGGTATCGAGAACTGTCCAACGACCTTCCCGCGGCAATCGACATCTACCGCACTCTCAGAACTTTCTTTCCAGACGATCTCGGCTATGCCCTTCGATTGGCCAGCGCGCAATCACGCTCCGGCCAGGGAAAGGATGCGTTGCAAACCGTAGCTCTGATGCGCAGTCTTCCCGAACCTGCAGATAAAGATGCGCGCATCGACATAGCGGAAGCTTCGGCGGCCGAGTCTTTGAGTGATTTCCGGCGCAGCCAACAGGCCGCCGTCGCGGCTGCTGCGCGAGCCGATGCCCAAGGCAGCCATTTGCTATTGGCTGCGGCTAAGTCAAAAGAAGCATGGGCATCGACGCGTCTGGGAGATCCAGATCGGGCATTCGCAGCTTACTCGAAAGCTCGTGAGCTCTGGACTGCTGGCGGAAATCAGCGGAGCGCCGCTGCGGCATTGGGTGGAATCGCCAATCTGCTGGGGGACAAGGGTGATTTCGTAGGTGCTCGCAAAGCCTTCGACGAAGCCCTTTTAGAATTCCGCAAGATCGGAGACATGGGGAATCTGGCCTCGTGTTTTCACAATTTTGGCGTGCTCCTGACAGAGCAAGGAGATTTGTTGCAGGCGAAGAAGCACCTCGAAGAGGCGCTATCCATTCAGCGCGACATGAAGAATGAACGGGGAGTCGCCAGCGACCTCGACGACATTGGAAACGTCATGCTCGATATGGGGGACACGGCGGGCGCGCTCCGAGTGAAGGAGCAGTCTCTCGAAATATTTCGGCGCATCGGCAACAAGTTTGGCGAGCGGGTCACCACTTTAAATATGGGAGAGGTTCTCTTTGCGCAAAGTCGACTCGCC
>Ga0210387_10001932_pt1 | contig 15726 bp, 19 predicted proteins | sample IncBWC7OmetaG_FD_160108 | JGI IMG/M metagenome (GOLD analysis project Ga0210387, IMG submission 160108) | Forest soil microbial communities from Barre Woods Harvard Forest LTER site, Petersham, Massachusetts, United States - Inc-BW-C-7-O ...
GTTTACAGTCGTCACATCCCACTACGCCTTCTTACCGAGCTGCGCTCGATTGAATTTTCTGTCTACGAGTTCAGACATGACGGCACGACTGCCCAGTGCTTACTAGCGTTGCTGTCCCAAGTTACATCCCCTATCGAGGAAGTGATTATGAAATCTGCGGCGAAGAGTTGGACAGATTCTGATGAGGCGGTCTGGGCCGCGATATCGGCTCTTCTGTGTGGTCAGCAATTTGAGCACTTACGGCGACTATGCTTCCAATTTAACGTCTATCCTATCAATGACGAGGAAGCACGCCTCCATGCAACCAGCCATATTTGTGCTCATTTGCCAGAATGCGAGGCGCGTGGTATACTCGAGTTCAGCAGTACAGTGTGATTCGTTGTGCCTCAAGGGTGAGTGCGAAGAAAATGTGGTCTCTATTTGGCTAACCACCATCGACGGTAATGCAGGTAAATAGCAAACTAGACTATCCGCCTTTTCGTTTGTCAGTCTACCGGTCCTGGGCCTCGATCCTCATCCTTCCTTAAGCACCGGCACGCGTGGAGAGCCCACGTTTCCCAACTTCCTCCCCGTGAGGTAAGGTGGTTGGCTCGGCAAGCTGTCATGGTTATGAGTCATTTTCCGCGCGATGCGCGTGTGGAGACAGTGGCGTATAAGCACGCTTGTGGAATAAAGCGTAGAGCTCCATATGTCAACGGACGTACCTCATTCAGAATGGCGTATTTCACATTGGCGACACAAATTTCGTTCAGTGTCTGTGTCGATCACTTAAAAGATGAAGCAGATGATGAAGCGTATACGGGTGATATTCGTCAACGTGTTACGCCACACACACTGGTCATAGTAATGGGAGATCGGTTTGCGCACGATTCCCCACGGTAAGACTGCGGTATGCAGTTTCTCGGTCTCACGCCCCTCCCTTTCATGACTCGCATCTGCGGAGGACACGGAATGCAACCGGGTCGCGTCTCATGGAGATGCGACGCCAAACCGGATACCAAATTAGCAAATCTATTTTCAATCCCGCGCCTAAAGGCAACCAAAGTACAGCAGATGATGGAATATTTTGGACCGTGGGCGCGAAGGATGGATAAATCAGAAGAACAAGAGGTTAGACTCGCTAGTAGGCGAAGCGAGCTCTCTGATTGGCTGGCTGACATCACGTGACTCAATATATTTTGCCACTCCGAGTTCGAGTCGCTGAAGCTGTCTCTCTGCACATCATGTCTGTTCCCTGGGAAAAAGCCAAAACGGAGACACTCGGCAAAGACTTTGGACTTCCGGCAGGACGCAGCACCCGTGATAAGATGATTGAGTCTTTAAAGGATGTCGAAATGACAGGCTGTAAGTCCATTTATAAACTTGTTCTTGGGTTCTTGTGATTTGCTCCGACCAGTGGACTTTGTTCTACAAAGTGACACCGTATCGGCCTAAATAATGTTAGCGACGGTAACATGGTCATCACAGCGAACACATCTTCCGAGAAATTCAAGTCGGATAATATCACAGACGGCCTTCGACTCTGCGTCAAAAGCCTCGAAAAGCGTCATCGTGATGATGGCACTGATGAGGATGACAGCATCCATGACAGCGATGAAGACGATAGCATCCATGACAGCGATGAAGACGAAGACGAAGACGAAGACGAAGACGAAGCAGAAGCCGAAGCCGAAGCCGAAGATGCATGGGGGGAGGAAGACGAGAATGACTTGCCCTGGTTAGCTGTAAGCCCCCGGTAGTCCTCGCGTTTGTGTGAAGAGATTAAATTTTACCTGATCACAGATATATAAAGCGGTAATAAAAACACGGGCCGGTAAGCAAGTGGGGAAATTTTATTTTCGTGTTGTGGATGAGTACCCGCGCGGAGAAAAGCGTCGACATGACGCTGAAATGGACAAAATAAGGCGTCGGGACCCAGATGCTGCTTCCCGAACGTACCTGTATCCGAAAGACTTTCACGACGTCATGAATATATGGGACTCACCCGGCCGAGTAAGCCTTCTATCAGAACCTATACACAGCCTGTGATTGAAGTTACCTCAGGAGTTGCTTGAATTCTGTCGTTGTTTGTTCACTAACAATGGCAAGTTGAGGAAACAATTTTACAAGGGCACAGATAAGGGCACTGGAGCATTTGGCCGCGAGCTTGGTAAAGGTTCATTTGCTATTATCTGTGGCGAAGAAGAATGTTTGGGCATGTTTTGTATCGAGGAACAATTCCGTGGTCGTGGAATAGGGACGTGGGCGATAAGAGAGCTATTCAAAGATGCAGCTCTTGCGGTGTGTGCCTGGCGTCCCAGTATTTTCTTCGGACTGACAGAACCATCTCAAATTTGATAGGAATGTGACTTCCTTTACGTTTGGCCGCAACCGAGACCAACATCCAGAGGTACGCCATTTCAACCTCCGAAATTTGATGAGGGCGAATCGGAAAAGCTGGACAAGTTTTTCCAACGGGTGAGCCTGGATTATCGTCACGCCTGCGCTCTTACCGAGTATTCCCCACCAGGCTGGGTTCCGTCGCATAGGGACCACTCCTTTCATGGCGTACGCGCTATACGATGATCGACATCCCTCTCGGCTGCTTCCCATTGATAAAGATGCTGTAAGTTTGTTGCTCTTTTGTCCCGCTTGGCAAGAGCTGACGAAATAGTTGACAGGAACGCAACCATGATTTAGTCTGGGAATGGGACTCAGAGCGCACCATCTTGGATATATTTTGATGGACACTTGCTAGGGCCCATCTGGTTCTTCGACAGACGGATTGTATGTCTCGCCTCACCCAAATATCAGTGATGACCGTGGGACCTTGTGCTATGAACGTAGGCTCGGGATACCGATATTTGAGCCTAATACTAGTCTTTTCACACTTAGCATTGACTCGTCAACGACAACTTGAACTGCAAGTCTGCAACTCCACCTTTATCACCCCATACCAGGTGTCCCACAATAATCCCTGACTCTTCCTTCATTGTTCCTCCAATCCCTCCAAAGTATGTACTTCTTTGAATTCGCCCGGAAATCCCATGGGCAAATGCATAATATCGGGGACGGGCCATGCGAGTTGCAGTCGCTGTCGCCAATTCACAGGAGATGGTGAGTCAAATATAAGTTATCTATGAAAGGGGTACGTTTGAATATGAGCGTGGCGAAGCTGTACTATATATCATATATGTGGTATAAATGTAGTCCAGTGAACGGTATGGTATGCTCCAGATGGGAGTGACCTCAGGGACATCAATGCCAGGACCAGCAACACGACTCGAGCAAGGCCATACAGAACCGAAATTGTTACCATCCCGGTAAATGATATTAATGACACCGCTTTCAACAGCATTGCCACCCAGCCCGGCTGTATATCGTTGTGCCAGTGACGGATGCCCGATTGTTGGATTGCCAAAAGGAGCACTGGTAGACATGTTATAGCCAAGGAAGCTATACGCCAGAGCAATTGCTCTGTGTGAGATGGGAATTGAAACGACCAGGCGGTGCAATGGACCGCTCCGAAGAGCATCGAAAACAATGTTGCCACCAAAATAGCACATGTGCGCCCGCGACCTTTAAACTTCATCTTCCCAGAATAAAATGTACCGACTCGCTTGGATCTCGGTTTGATTTCGTCATCGTCATATGCAGCCCCCATTCTAAGAAGCATAATGACCGGAAATAATAGTATTCCCATAATCTTCAGAATGTTCCACGATTCGAAATGACCCAATTTGCGAATGAGTTCGATTACGTTCCTGATCGCGCCTGGTAAGTTGAATATGCACATGATCGCATCCTTTATCGCGTATGCAACAGTGCGCTTCATGTCCCACCCACGTTCATCACATTCTATTATGTCCTCATACACCTCTTTGTCAGAAGTTGGCCTTTCGCCGACAAGAAATGGGACCCGGACATCAAGTGGCTTGTCCCACCAGAGCCCGTAAGTCGCAAAGTTAAGGATCGCAAATGCAAGTGTGACGATCTCGAGTTCCGTAATTGGTAGACCTTGAAAATGACGGGCAATGCACTGGAGTACAAACCACCCCGCTTGTAGGACCGCAAAACCTTTCGACAATGTGTCACCTTTACTCCTGTCTTGGATATCTTTCTCCGTGACGTCATTCTTCCGAAGGTGAGATTTGATGTCTTCTGGTGAGAGGGTGTAGGGTCCCTCATCACCCTCAAATCGCACGAAGCCCCCCATAAGAGCAAAAAATCCATGAGTCTTAGTCCGTCTATGCTCTAGAGTTATTGAAAGCATTAACGATGAAATTTCATAAGAGAAAACGAAGCGCACCCTTTGCTATCCTACGAGCAACCAACCACTGCCGCATTGCCAACACAACAACAAGTTCAGGCGCAATCAGCGCAAGCACCATCACTCTCATTTTGCGCAAAGCAATCGTAGACCATTTCTCGTCTGGTGCTGGGATGTTCAGATGAAGGGAAACCCAAGTGCATGCAAATATGGTAGCTACACAGCTCCAGATGATGTTCCAAGTCGTTCGGCACTGGTTGAGATTATCGCAACTGTCAGCTGATGAGCGTGGGTCGATCGCTGATTCGGGGACGGGCAGGGCTTGAACGCCTTGCCTGGCGAGGTAATAAACAGTGAAGGTGGCTAGCATAATAACTTTGCGACAACTGTGCCATTTCATTTTTTCTTATAGATGCAAACAGCAGAGGACAAGCGCCGCACAGCATGGCTGTGAACACATGTAAGATATCCCTGAACTCCGAGTCGAGGACTCTCAAAAGGAATTACATGAGGTCTGAGAAGGGTCAGTTGGTGGAATAGTCGAGCTTATTGTGTGACATGATGAGGATGAGTGCGACGATAGCCGAAGTGGTCTTGGAAGTTGCCAAGTTGGAACGAAATTCTGCATCAGGATTTATAATTGAGACATTGTACAATTGCAAACAAGGCCAATTGATCAAGTCATTTTTATCGACGCTCTATTTGTCTACATAAATTGTTACTAAAAAATTAAAGCAGATTTCAAGCGTTTCACTGTATGCACCAAGACAGTTTCATGGCCTGCCAGTGCGCAGTCCAACTTGGCTTGGTTCACTGATTTCATCCGCATGTCCCAGAAACTGCGCCGTGCGGAACCCCAAAATCTGCGCAGCAGGTTGAAAGCCTTGAGTGTCTGTTTAGGATCTTCCTGTTCGCCATCTTTGTTCAATTGCCACGTCCCACACCATGACTGATTTGTGTCCTGTATACTCGCCATTCTTCGGAATCATGGTGCGTAAATTTCTTTCGGACACCAGATCGCCAATGCTGAATCTACTACGTTCTGTCTACTAGGGCTGCACCAGTGCCATAGCGTTATCCTGTGAGACATTGTTTGGTGTGCCCGTGAACTACTGTTGACGGACTGATCGTACGGGTTGCCGCAGCCATCGGAGCAAGGTGACCTTTAGCCCTCCTAAGCTCTGGATTCTGGCTTACTGAATAACGGCCGGTCAGCTATGGAATCGCGAAATCAAGCATTGGTATATCATCAACAGCAGTCATTAGACCAGAGAAAATTATGACATCCTGTATTCCAGTCGTCATGGCTGGTATCCTTGCTGTGAGCGTCCTTGCGTATCATATTCGAGTGATGAAACTGGGTTGATTGAGCTGTATCAAGATCTACGGCCTTGTTGTGTCTGTAATCATCGTGCCAGACTGTATGTACCATCTACTTTGCATTCGACCTCAGCGCGCTCAGACCACCTCCATTTGCCTAGTAAACCAGAACATGTCCCTCTATCAAAGTTTTATTCAATTTGGCGCGGGTCTCTCTGTTGGCCTCGCAGCCCTTGCGGCAGGATTCTCCATCGGCGTTATAGGAGATGGCGGTGTCAGAGGGACTGCTCAGCAACCCAAACTCTTTGTGGCCATGGTAAGCCAAGGATCAAGCCGTGGCACAGGCGGACTACTGATACCCTTTCACGGCAGATCTTGATGCTGATTTTTGCGGAGGTGTTAGGTCTCTATGGAATGATCGTCGCCCTCCTCCTAAATTCCAAAGGCCAAGGCTCTGCGCGTGTACGGATCGTCTACTTTCCCTGCTATCGTTAAACGCTGACTTGAGTCCACAGTGCTAATGTAACCGGAGAATTGAAACAGGACTTTTGTTCTCCCTAGGGTTATTTGCGCCAACCATCCACCTATCTATACCTTGATTTGCAATGGATGAGTTTTACCATAATGGATGGACGAATGAGTTTGGCTGACCGAGTTAAACGTACGAGCCCATGCGTAGCCTCAGTTTGTACCAACTCTTTGGATGGAGGAACTAAATGGTCGTCCACTTCGTTCTCGAGTTTCGCCGACGCATGAAACTGCCTGGGTGCTCGCTCCCTAGAGGTCTCAAGACTGCAGGACAGCCATGCCTGGTAAGTAGGTCAAAGGGCGACAAATGTAACTATTGTTGCTATACTGAAGCATCCTATCCGACTCATTTATGCTGCTGACTGGGAAGAAATACAAGAATGACGAGCGAGTACTGGAAGAGACTCTCGGCCACTCCCAATACGAGGGTACTTTGCATTTCCGATGATTTCGTGAGTCGAACTCTGTGAGTCGGGCCATGTTCAACGAATGTAGTATGACAGCATCGTGAAGAAGAATATCGAGAGTGCGAGTTTATGAGGCGATAGAGGTCTGGTGTTGCGGTGCCAGTATCAGCCCGAAGCACGCCGCCACAACCATAGCCCCGAAGCGGCGACTCCCGCTCGATAACGACACGAACGTGAACGTTCATGTCTGCACAGTCTGCTCGACTCGACGACAATCTGCGAGGTAGGAGCTACTAATAATGTCGCTGAGGACTGATCCGGCAAGACGAGAAGCGGGATAAGCCTGAGTTTGTCAACTGCACAACGAAGTCAGATTGACGTGAAGATCGGACGAGAACGCAATGTTTTCCCTGAGCTTGAGATGACAATTTCCAAAATTGTTCCAGCATGGTACGCCGAATGTTTGAGACTCGATAATCGAGCAATTGCAAGATAACAGCTGTGGAGTAATGGCCTTGTGGTACAGTTACTTCCGTACCTTGATCCCCTGAATGTCGGATACATCGTGTGATAGGCCACTCCCAAGATTCCGCATCTGCCAGAACTGCCAGAGCATGCTCGTCTATCTTTTTGTTGGCGGTAAAACATGATTCAAATTATCGTTTCGTCACGGTGGCTATGGTAGAACCCGAACGAACGCACCACCGCTGAGTTCAAAATTCAAAATATGGTTCGAACCCTCCGAGTCGGCTCTGTCAGTTCCGAGTCCGACTCCAAGTCCTTCAAAGCACATTTAGCACAGTCCTTCACTGGCTTCTCTAATCGAATTTCTAAGCTGACTCTGCTCTACCCCGCCATGAAATTGGACGAACAAACGTCCCGACGACTACCTGCATCCATCTTCACCAGCGTATTTTTTTATGGCCGGAATCGTCAAGTCCTCAGACCAACTCGAACTATTTCCTCCACCAGAAGCTCAAGTTCGCCGGCCCTGACAACGATCGTTGATGTTTTATGAACCCAAGGTATTAATTGAAATGATTGCGCATCGGTAAATGTCTCACACTTTCTTCATATTGATTTCTCCAACAATCGTATTCTTTATCTTCAGTTCGGAAACTGGGTTCTCCAGAGGTGCCTCTAAACCCCGTCGAACGTTAATGAGCGAAGGAAAAAATGTCAGTTCTCCGCTATTTTGCCTTGACAATCTGGATTCAGAATTCTCCGAAAAGTGTATCGTTGCTGTCGCCACCAATTGTTACGACTGTCACATCTTGCTGTGCGTGTGATGAGAAGGATCCCTTGTCGTTCAGGTACGATTTTGCCTCTTCCGAGTCTTACATTCAGATTTTTGCCTGATGTTGCCGCTGACTGCTACATAACGCCAATTAAGGCGTCGGGGTTTTTTTATTTTAGCAAAGTGTCAAACGTCACTGGGCTTTAAATTTTATTGCATACAGCATCGCCATTCTTTTCGCCCTTGACGTTTTGCTTTTCCAGGCTTGGAACATGGGTCGCAGAATCACCGCCACATGATCCTTGATCATCCCATTGCCGACAAGCCAACAGGGTCCATTATCAAGGCTCTCAGGGAAGAAGGCGGGGGGAATACTTTTGGATAAGGTCGTCAAAAGCATGTCCAATTTTCGTTTCTCCCTTTACTTTGTATGCAGGCCGGAAACTATATCTCTCCAACCCAGCACTGGAAGTCTATATACCTCTGTGCACTTCGCTTCCTGTCATGGGAAGCCATCTGGTTGCAAGAATGTTGCCTGCTATACATTGCCCTTTCCTCGCATTCGCTGGCTCTTGTATCACTCAGGCTGACTAGGATCAAACGGTGCTCCTCTACGAATGCATCAAAACTCGCGGCTTTTGTACGCTCTTCCTCTCTGTTTCATCCTAGCGCCATCAATACCATGTGATTAATGAAATAGAATGGTTCGATGTCCGGAAGATATTGATCGACGAAAGGCTGACTTCCTGTTCTACCGCCCATTTTCATTATTTGCAATTCACCAAGCTATCGCAAATTTTGGGCGAAATATCTGTTATTCGTTCTTATTTCTAGCTCCCGTTGGTACCAGGAGCACCGTGATTAAGAGAGAATATATTCACAGACACTCTAGCCACCATATCAATAGGTGCTGCGATGGGTTTGGGGGTCGCGGATACCACCATGGACACTAGCAGCGGATCAGTTTGAGCTATGAAAATTGCCTACATAGGTCGAAGCGTCACGCGTTGCACCGGATAACCAAGCGTTTGATTTGCATTTAAGATGCAGGATGGAGGTTGTCTGAGGAGAATAAGACAGGCTGGCGACAAATAGGTGAGTCATCCCTGCTTTATAGCAAATGAAGGTTTCAGTGCAAGGGAAGACCAGAAGCAGGAGATTAGGACGTTAGGGAGTTTGGTCGCTTCGCCATGGTATTCCATCTAGGCGGTGAAGCAATCACGTTGGACATTTCAAATACTCTCGGTATGCACAAAGTGAATCGAGCCAGTCCTTAGCGGCACTATACGCGGTCTTGAATGCGAGAACGCGGACGGAGGGGGAAAAATTAAACGGTAATGTGATTCTTGTTTGTGAGTCTTCATCTATAACGGCTGATATCGAGATTAACGGAGATCCACATCTCATCCTTTCAACCTGCGACTTGCGTAACGGCGATTCTCTTAACCGATTGTACTTCTGCAAGCATCTGTTCCAGAATCGAGTCACTGGAGTTTGACCGGACTTCAAGTTGATATTACAGAACTCACCTTCAAAACTCACCTTCACAACTTGCCTTTTTACACCCGGGACAGCATGGCCTCCTGTAGCTCCAGATTCGAGGTGTGGAGGCTTACTCCGAGTATTTATCATCCAGATTCATTCAAGCACAAAGAGTGGGAAGAATTCTGTCTGGATTCTGCATGCCAGTAAGTTAGCAGTCATGGTGGCGTGATAATTGGCTCGCATTTGCCGGCGACGATATCGAGGAACAACTCCTTTGTATGGCAAGGCGCACTGGTCCCTTCGCCCTGTCCTTCAATGGCTCGAATCTTCGGCCCACTAATGGCAGCTGGAATTCTCCGGAATCCCCTGAATTGAAGTTTAAATACGAAGATCCTCAGGCTACGGAATATGAGTTGGATACAACGGCGAAGACTAGTTACGAACGAACCTTTGTCCACTGTGCGTTAATGAAACGTTTCAAACAGATTCCATAAATACATAGTATGTAGAAAAAATGTACTACATCCATCACATGGATGGTAAAGACACTGACAATTATCCGAGCAAACAAGGTCTATGTGCGGCATTTCCAGTCCTTTGAGGGCCTGCAGTGGTGGAAAACATTTTATCCATTTGCGTTTTCTCGTTGCTGGAATTTCCACAATCAATGATGCATGTCAGTGAGGGGGAAGAAAATGAAACCCACATTGGCTACTCATACTAACCACCCTTGTTACTATTAGAGACAAGCTTCAAACTATCTATTGACAAGCTTGCATTTGTAATAGACAAACGGTCACTAATCGGATTCCTTACCACTGTAGCAGCCACGTCTACAAAAGGCTTCCTGCATTTTCCACGATCTGTACCAGAAGCCACAATAAGAGAGAATATATGTACTCACGGGCACTCTAGCCACTACATTAATAGGCACAGCGGCGGGGACCGGGGTTGCAGTTGCCATCATCGACACTAGAAGGCGTGAGTTGGAAAAATAAAAAATGGGTCCTGTTCGAGAAGCATCACGCACTGCACACCACGACAAGTGTGACAACGAGTTTGCTTTGCATGGCGCCAATATTAAGATGTAGGGTACAATGGCTGTACTAGTAGCAGTGATTGTCTGAGGAGAATTGACGAATGGATGAGTCGTGCTTGCTTTTATAGCAATTTAAAATGGAGAGGTTTCAAAGAGGTCCGGCTTGGGTCCAGCGAAAGGGAAGCCAGGGGGAGGAGATTAGGATGCTGGGAAGTATGGTCGCCTCGCCATTAATATTGTGTGTTCCATCCACACGGTGGGAGCATACTTGAAACCGTCTAGAAATTTCAAATACACGCAATGACTTTCAAAGTTACCATTTTGGGTTGTTCAGTGGTTATCCCGCAGTCTTGAAGTGCAATGATGGAGATCCTTATCTTATGCATTTAACATGCGACTTGCGGAGCGGTATTTCTCTCAACCGATGACTTCTTCTGAACTTCGAGAAGCATCTCCAGAATTCCCCGGGACCCCTGGAAATTGGTATAGGTTCGGACGAGGTTTTCAAATTTTCATCATTTTTCGCCCGACTGTTAAGGAGACCCTTCAAAACCGGGATTTTTTCGGCACATCATGAGGAGGCCTCCTGGGGCAGATTAGTCGGGACGAAGTGCGGAGGCTTACGGCAAACTGCACTTATGATTCAGATTCATTCTAGTGCAAAAAAACACAGACTACGGCTAAGATCTGCCAACAATCTGCCAACTGAATGTTGATCCACTAGGCCACCATCGTGACGAACTTGAAGGCACTCATGTCCCCGAAAATCCGCCTCGCTCTCAACTTGTGTAATTGGGTGAAGCCGCCTCTCCCGTTTTCCCGTGGCGACCTTGGGGAACAACACCATATGGCGCACTGCTCCCCTCCACCTTGTCCTTCAACCACCCTTTGGGACCCCATGAATGGATGTGGGCCAGTTGGAATCCCTATGAAAGCGAAGGTCCTTTGGCATGTCATTGAATATTGAATATTTACCACGATGTGGACCAGTGCATGGTGTGATCCCTTCCTCATTTCTCCGTCTCCGCCGTGCTGGTCATGTCGGTTGTGTTCGAATCTATAGCCGTGGGATTCATTACGACTCCGTCTATCAACGCAAACGGCATCTTCAACGCTGTAAAGGAAGGGAAGGAGGTCCTCGGTACAGGAAACCCTCCACTCCTCCTCTCGTTCCGCATTTCAATCTCTGTTCCGCCGGGACCAGCTTTCTTTCTTGCACGCTTTCGATTCATCAGTTGCACTATAACTTAGTCTATTTACAATCTGTGTGCCCGCTGTCTCCGCATACAATTAGTAGAGTTTCATACCTTTGTTCTTCCTAGCAGTGCCGGAATAGAGAAACTCCCGCCGTACTGTCGCCAAAGATGACCGGTGACAAGCTTAGGTTCGAGTTCGACTAAAACTTGAGGTCTCCGTGGTACATCATACTTTATGTGCGTTAGTGATCGTCCCGTAGACACAATCTTCTTACCTACATCGTTCTATTCACTATGAGATTGTTACATGTAAGTATTGTTGTACGACAGCAAAGACTAGTTACCAATGAATCCTTATCCCCCGTAAATCAATGAAAACGTTTCAAGCAGATCCTATAAATAAGTCATCGGTCACATACAATACCGATCCACTGGTAAAATATTCTGACAATTATCCAAGCGAGCAAGGTCTATGCCACCAATGGCGGTAACCAGCTTGTTTAACGGAAGCCTGGGAAGGGTTGTAATGGCGAAAGCCTGCGATCCTCGATGCTGGATTTTCCAAAATCAGCAAATGCATGTTAGTGACTTCGGAAGGAGAAGAAATGAAATCCACCCCTCAGGCTCCAGGCCCTCTCTGCAAGCACGTCCACATGAAGCTTCAGGCTCCGGCAATTTTCACAATCTGAACCAGGAGCCATCATAATAAAGAGAGAATATACTGACAGGAACTCTAACTACTACGCCAATAGGCGCAGCAACGGGGACTGGGGTTGCAGTTGCCACTATGGACGCTAAGACGCGAATGAGCTTGAAAAATGAAAATCGAGTCCCATCTGAGAAGCATCACGTACTGCACACCACAAAGGGTCTGCTTGACATGGCGACAATATTAAGATGTATGGTGCAACGGAGTTGGTGATTGTCTGAGAAGACAACTGCGGGCTGACAACAATGGGTGAGTCATGCTTGCTTTTATGGCAAAAATGTGGAGGATCCAAAGAGCTACAGTGAAAGGGAAGACCAAAAGTCGTTTCAAAGTTCGCTATCACGTTCCATCTTAATAGAAAATTTGAAATACATTAGCACAAGATTACCGTTTTGGGTGTCAGATTCCGATATACCTCCACGGTCCTTTGGTGGATCTAGTCAAGATCTAGCCACCTTCGCGAAGCTATGCATTCCATGGTCGTTGTCTTGATCTATCTGAGACGGTGATGAGGATGGCCAATCTGACTATTGGAACTCCTCAATCGCCACTCGAGTGGCCTGTGTGACCGCAGAGTTCCTAAAATAGAATTGAGTCACTACGCCCGGTCAAGTTCCACTGAACAGGACTTCGGATCCACCTGGTCTTTAAAGAGATCCTGTAAACCATTTGCCACACCAAACAATTCCGCCAAGGATTTGTTCCGATAGGCCCGATCCAGGTGGACTGTGGTTGAGGAACTTGAAGTTCCGAGTTGGAGGCGTAGGCACTCGTAATTTGTGAGGCCCTGTACAGGATCCCTGTTAGCGTTCACCAGGTCGGTTAGGTTGGGAAATTTGGCAGGGAAAATCACCCAGCTGACCGAGTCTAAACCAAGAGTTATGATTTTTGGCAAGCCAAACGTAACCTAACCCAGTCCTAACTCCCGTACAGCCATGAAAGGCATCCAAGTCAAGGTTGCCTCGAAGTTGAAGTCAATGCAGCAACCTAGCTCTGCAACAAAAGATTAAGCTCGTTCACTGTAACTTGAAAGTTGAAACCAAGACACAAACATTGTGATTGATATCAGCAGCAACGACTGAATTCTGTTTGTCCTGGCGAGCTCGGGAGGTAAACGTGTAAGGAAAATCAATACCTACATAGTACATACCACAGGCGATCGTTCGCTATCTCATAATTTCCAACATCTCTAACGAAAAGGGCTGTCACGATAACGAGGGTTTCAGTCGGAACACTTTCCATGACATAGAAACCCCGCTTACCTGATGATCCTGATCTACCAACGACGTTATGAGCTTCTCAGAAGTTCTGCTTAAGACGCATTGGAATATCACTGGCTAAGGGTATGTAAGTTTGAAACAGAAGATCGCCAGGAAGTTGCCACACGTCTCCTATGTGTCAGAGGTGAAGCTTTGAAGGACATTGTTGAAAAACTGACCTGAACGCGACCTCAACTGAACACTTTGTACTTTCGGGGTTCGTTATGTACTGGTAACTGATAAACCCTTCACCTCATCTAATGCCAGTGAGGAGAATCATAATGCGCACACCAAGCACAGTGCCCTTGATGTCGCAACTTGAAAGCCAAAAAGATTCCGCGTCCGTCCAGTGTCAACCAAATGTGTTTTACGGTACCAATAGTAATATTGCAGAGAGTCGGGCGCACACCAAGCACCCTTGATGTCACAAATTGAAAGCCAAAAAGATTCCGCGTCCAGTGTCAAACAAATGTGTTTTACGGTATATTAATATTGCAGAGTGGGCTCAGGAAATCCGCGACCCAGTCGGAGCTTGAAATTTTGATGCGTCATGCGTCACGCATCATGCCGAAACCTGTGACTGTGACTCGTATTGCTCTCGCCGAAATAGTAAATCCCACTGGCATACGTCCTGATACAATTCAAAAACCTGGAATCCGAGATGGTTGTCTTCACCCGCCTCTTCCCCCTTTTCGCGGTCTCAGACTTGTTCCTCCTTACCTCACCTGATAGTTCTGCTTCAGTTCGAATCAGCCTTCATCATGGATGAGATCAAGTCTTACCCTAAACGGCACGAACAAGTCACTTTGCCGTCCTTCAGGCGTAAGAATCGTGTGCCAGACGTACCTGAGGACGTTGGCTTGTTCATGGAGCATTTGAACGATCCCAACTATGATTTGAGGAAGCCATTGCCTTCTCTCAACGCTCGGACTCCTCGGAGCTCTGAGGTCGAGAATAAGAAAGCACATCGGTTGTATTCGCCATCCGATAGTGATACCGAATCGTATATTGGGTCTGACCGGTACTCTACCTCGAGGGGCGAGTCCAGAAACTCGACTCCAATTGACTTTGACGAGTGCGCATTTTCTTTGCATATGTTCTTTTCTTACTCAACATATTCCAGCGAGTCTCCTTATCCCGAAGTTCGTGCTGCTGTCTCAAGCGTCGATGATCCGACTATACCCGTCAACACCTTCCGCATGTAAGCTTGCGTTGTAATTTTCTTGGTCGGGCTTCCCTGACATACCTTCTGACAGGTGGTTTTTGGGCCTTTTCTTCACTGTTCTTGTCTCCGGTCTGAATCAAATTTTCTCCATGCGATGTATGTCTCTTCTATCCCTTGTCCACTCTATTCGAATTCAAATTTCCACCTTAGACCCCTCTGTCATTATTACAGGCATCGTGGCTCAGCTCATGGCTCTGCCCTTGGGCAAAGGCCTTGAGAAGATCCTTCCCACCACCAAGTTAAGAGTGTTCGATCGCAATTTGTCCCTAAATCCCGGGCCCTTCAATATCAAGGAGCACGTTTGTATCACGGTTATGGCCAACGTTGTCTTCAGCGGTGCTTACGCTACGGATGTCATTGTTGCTCAAAAAATCTTCTACAACCAGCGGTTTACCTTTGGCTATCAAATATTGCTCGTCACCTCCACCCAAGTCCTCGGCTTCTCATTGGGAGGCCTCCTCCGTCAGTTCGTTGTCTGGCCTTCAAGCATGATCTGGCCCGGGGCACTCGTCAACTCAGCACTTTTCAACACTCTTCACAAGAACTTCGGCAAGGGTGATCGTGGACACATGACCCGCGAACGGTTCTTCTGCATAGCCTTGGCCTGCAGCTTTATTTGGTATTGGGTACCGGGCTATTTGTTCACCGCACTGAGCGTATTTAACTGGGTGTGTTGGATCGCTCCGAACAATGTCGCCGTCAATGCGCTCTTTGGCACTAACACTGGCCTTGGAATGGGCATTTTCACATTTGACTGGTCCATGGTTGCGTTTATCGGCAGTCCCTTGGTCACGCCCGTGAGTCTTGAAATCAGCTTGCCACTGTCCTATCGCTAAATTTTCTTCTCGTCTCAGTGGTGGTCCGAAATGAATGCCGCGGCGTCGTTCGTCATCTGCTTCTGGATGATGGCTCCCATCCTCTACTGTATGCAGCCACTTGACTACATTCCAACTCCATACTCACGTTCCTTCATTCAGTCACGAACACTTTCTTCACTGCACACCTGCCCATGTCGTCATATCGCTCCTATGATAATACTGGTGTGCCTTATGATCCAACTGCTATAGTCACC
>Ga0210387_10001934_pt1 | contig 15718 bp, 13 predicted proteins | sample IncBWC7OmetaG_FD_160108 | JGI IMG/M metagenome (GOLD analysis project Ga0210387, IMG submission 160108) | Forest soil microbial communities from Barre Woods Harvard Forest LTER site, Petersham, Massachusetts, United States - Inc-BW-C-7-O ...
TCGTCATCCTTCGCGGGCGACCCCCAATCCGTCCGAGTTTCCTTGCAGCGCCAAGTCCCGCTCGCGTTCGCTCGACGATTAGCTCACGCTCCATTTGTGCGAGACTAGCCATGACGTGGAAGAAGAACCGACCCGCAGGCGTTTTGGTGTCAATTCCGTCGGTTAGGCTTCTGAAATGAATCTGGCGCGTTTCAAACTCCTCGACAAGATCTACAAGACCTTTCACGCTTCGTCCTAGTCGATCAAGCTTCCAGACAACAAGCGAATCGCCTTTTCGCAGATGGGACAGCGCGTCCGCAAGACCGGGTCTTTTGGTGGGCGCGCCGCTCGCTGTGTCGGTAAAAATTCGCTTGCAGCCGGCTTTACTGAGCGCATCACGTTGCAGAGATAAGTTCTGTTCATCCGTTGAAACTCTAGCGCAACCGATTAACATACGAGCGTTCTCGAAACTCGTCATAAGGGTGGTCTATCGAGAATAAGTTTCAAGAAAGGTTTTCGAGAATCGTAAGTTGCTCAATCTGTGGTTCGGGTCGCACTTGTGATGATTCTCTCGAAATCGGTCGTTTTCAAGAATGGGTGCTTTGCATCCTTTCCTGGAATTTGTCCAACGCCTTGAACTGGAACTCGACAGGTTCCCACGATTTGCTTTTACCGTTGAAGCTCCGTAAAGAAGATCGGGCTGGGGACCCAGTCGCAGGCAATATCTCACTACATCTGTTATTTCAGAACATACGGTCCAGGAGCGGAATCACCTGTTCCATGGATTTGAATACTGCGTTCGCGAAAGAACTCGATCGTCTCTTTGATGCTCGAAAATCCCGTCCGTTGTCCGGGAAAAGTTAGGTTGTCTGCGATCTGATCGCGTTCATCCATCTGTTTCGCCACCGCATATGCCTCGCGGAGGATCGCTGCACAAACCAGATGCGCAGTCGCATCGGCCTGTTCGACCAGACATGCATCTGCCGCAGCCGCAAGCCGGCCGAAGAACTCAATTTTCGAACAGTGATCCATGGATGCTTCTTCGCAGAAACGGTCTCTGAGAACCTGGAAGAAATATGTAACTTCCAGCGCATGCTCTGTGAGAACCTCGCGATCCTTTGGATTAGATGATCTCCCTAGATCGTCAGGCTCCGAAGCCGGTGCGATCACGACGTCTGCCCCGGACCAAAGGCGACTCGCCTTCGGTAGTATCGGATTAGCGAGCAGATGAGCCAACTCGGAGAGTTTCTTCATTTGAAAATTTGACGCAATCCCTGATGACGGCTCATTTCTTTTTTGTGACAGCAAAACATAGCGAATTATCCCATTCTTCCTTCGCTAACTCACTACCGTTAAATTATTTCAGGGTGCCGACGCTGTTTAGCGTAGCGGAAGGCAACACGGACAGGCGCGGACAAAGCGATCTTAGGCTGAGTGGTTCAGATCCTTAATACGCTGAACGCAGGGAACAGCGTCCTCGTACCTACGTTTGACCCTAGAACTAAGATAATGTCCGTATTAAATCGGGTAGATCTCACTGGCGTACGGCTCCGCTGGCTTGGTAGACCGAATCGTAGTCTGACGCGGGACCTGACGCACCGCTTGGGTTTCCATTGTAATGTTCAAAAGTCGTGTCGCCAGTCGTGCAACTCGTAAAACTGATTGCCAATCCTACAAGGGCTACTACTAAACGTATTTTCATTGTCTCCTCTCGGTGTCTTACGATTGCTTGTCTCCCTAACGACTTGATGCGAGATTTCGGTCGTCATCCATTTTTCTTGATGGTTCTCTCACTACAGTATCCCCCCACTTCCGCTGGCCGTATTCTTGCGGATCTTCCAAGTATCCCCTTCACGGACTATAACCCATGAATAGTGGCCGTCGGCATTTCCAGGAGCACCAGACCAATTTTTGTGAACGCAGCTCCATCTTCCGGTCGAACGTACCTCATTGCCGACCGCAACTACCCGATCGACCGTGGTAATATAACTGCCGATCTGCCAAGACTTGACATCCAATTGTACATACCCTTTTTCGATGGCCTGCCGACCGTGAAATGATCCGTCGTGAGTCACCCAAACGCCGTCTTGCGTGTAGAGCGCCGCAACGGCGGCCGCGTCTTGTTTGTTGATTGCTTCGTCATACTTCGCAGCCAATATACGAATTTGCTGTTCTATTTTGGGATCCACCGTGTTTTTTTGTTGGGCGAACGCTGGCAAAGCAAAGCTCATTGCCAATCCTGCGAGGGCTACTACTAAACGCATTTTCATTGTCTCCCCCTGGGCGTCCTAAATTGTTTGCCGCATAACGACCTATTGCGTGTCGTATCCGCTACAGGTACTCCTGCGGATCTTCCAAGTATCACCCTCACGGACTAAAAACCATGCATAGTGGCCTTCGAAACTTTGAGTACCACCTTCGGTGCCTTTAAAAATATCACTCCATTTTCCGAATGAACGTATCTCATTGCCGGCCGGAGTTACCCGATCGACCGTGGTGAAATAATTGGTGACCTGCCAACCCTTGAACCAATGTGCATACGCTTTTTCGATGCCCTGCCTACCGTGGCCTGGGGACACTTTTGACTCAGGGATTTGCCCAATCCCGTCTTGCGTGTAGAGCGCCGCAACGCCGGCCGCGTCTTGCTTGTTGATTGCTTCGTCATACTTCGCAGCCAATATACGAATTTGCTGTTCTATTTTGGGATCCACCGTGTTTTTTTGTTGGGCGAACGCTGGCAAAGCAAAGCTCATTGCCAATCCTGCAAGAGCAACTACTAAGCAGATTTTCATTGTTTCCTCTCGATGTTTTATTATCGTTGTCGCTTGAATGATCCGGTGCTGGGAAGCGGGCGGGCGGGTCCACATTCCACGCCTCAACCGCTGGTTTACCGGGCTGTGCAGACGAGCACCCTGTTCGACGGAAGATATTGTCTCCACATCTAGTTCTGCCGAAAATCTCAGAGGAAGTTTCAAGAAAATGTGAAAAAGAATCTGTCACCAGGTTTTCAGCGCAAAAAGGTTCCATTGCGCCACGGCGCCCGAGTCGAAAGACTTTGGCCGCGGCTTGGAGGGGACTGGACACTAGCCCAGCCAACCGATTGGGCGCTTTTTCTTGAGTGCCAAGGTACTTTCTGGCAAAATCAGGGTTACTGGACGCGCTACTTGACTCGACGGCTGGCGGACGGCCCAAGTTCCTAACGACCCAATGGGAACTGCTGGTTGCCGCATCTTCGGAAGGCGCCGCGGAAGCCCGCGCCGCCATGGAAGAGGTCTATTGCCTTTATTGCTATCCAGTTTACGCCTTTATCCGCCGGCGCGGCCATGCCCGCTATGACGCGCAGGACCTCACACAGGATTTCTTCGTCCACTTGCTTGAGAAGAGCATCCTGGGCCAGGCCGATCCGCGGCGCGGCCGGTTCCGCAACTTCCTACTCGGCTCATTAGATCATTTCCTAGCCCATGCTGCCGAACGCGCCGGCGCTGGCAAACGGGGCGGTGACTGTCAGTGGGTGTCTTTGGATGACGATGCCGCAGAAGAACGCTACCAGCTTGCTGCGCCGGATGGGATGACAGCAGAGAAACTCTTCGAGGCGCGGTGGGCCGCCGCGCTGGTCGAAGCAACGCTTGTGCGGTTGCGCTGCGAAATGGAATCGGAGGGCAAGGGGAACCTTTTCGAAGCGCTCAAAGGTTTTTTGATGGGCCGGGACGACTCTTCTTACCAGCGAGCTGCCAATGCGTTGAATTTGAGCCGCGGCGCGCTAAAAACGGCCATCCACCGCCTGCGCGGCCGCTATCGGGGGCTATTACGTGAAGAAGTGGCGCGCACAGTCGCCATGCCTGCGGAGGTCGACGAGGAACTTCGCTACCTTCGGGCTGCATTGAGTGGCTGAGACTGCAACCCGGGCAACCATTAAAATGAGTGCCTCAGCCGACAAGCCCAAGCAAACATGCGGGAAGTGCGGTACCCCGCTTCAGCTTGTTGGACAATTCTCAGAGCTGTGCGCGGCTTGCTTGCTGGAGTTGGGATGGGACGAGGAGGAAGTTTGGACCGCAAATGCAGAGCGGTTTGACCATTACCAAGTCGCCCATACTGACGGCACGCCTGTGGAGTTGGGCCGGGGCGCAATGGGTATCACCTATAGGGCCTCCGACACGATCTTGGGAAATGAGGTGGCTCTTAAGGTCATCGACGCTCGCATTGCTGCCCTCCCCGAAGCGCGGGAACGTTTCCTGCGAGAAGCCCGCGCAGCGGCTCGGCTTCGCCACCCGAACATTGCCTCAGTCTTTTACTACGGGACGCGCAAGAGTGATGGTCAATGCTTTTACGCGATGGAGCTGGTCGAGGGCGAAACATTGGAAACGCGCCTGAGACACAGCGGACCTCTGCCGCCCTCTCTGGCCCTGGAAGTTATTACGCAAGCCGCAAGGGCACTCGTTGCTCTGGAAACGCACGGCTTGGTTCATCGAGACATTAAGCCGGCTAACCTGATGCTTGTCGAGCGGCCGGAGCTCACCGTCAAAATGATTGACTTCGGGTTGGCTAAGGCAGCAGCAACTACGGAGAGTGAATCCGACGTTACACACGGGGGCTTTGTCGGAACGCCCTCTTTTGCCAGTCCGGAGCAATTCACAAACACCAGCGTCGTCGACGTTCGTTCGGACTTGTATTCATTGGGCATCACGCTGTGGGAAATGCTGACCGGCCAGACGCCATTTCGCGGCACACCCCGTGAGGTGATGCATCAGCACCAGCACGCATCCCTACCGCTCGATCTGCTGGAAGCTGTTCCACAACCGGCCGTCGTTCTACTTGATGCGCTCCTCGAGAAAGACCCCGGGCGCCGCTTTCAGACCCCGGCCGATCTCCTTAACGCGATACCGACGATAACAGATGCCATCGACGCGCGGAGTACAATCACTCGTCAGAGCCTAGAGAAGACCTCCTCTACCGTTTCGCGAACCGTAACTGGCAGGCCGCCGCGGACAATACCGGGACCGGACAAAATTTCAGTAGCCAGATTACCCGTTACAGGAAGCGATGTTTTTGGTCGGAAGGAGGATCTCGCTTTCCTGGATAATGCATGGGCAAACCAGGGTGTAAATGTCGCTACAATCGTTGCCTGGGCAGGGGTCGGTAAATCGGCGCTGGTTAACCATTGGCTCGGGCAAATGGCTATTGAACATTATCGTTCTGCGGAGCTCGTTTTTGGCTGGTCTTTTTATCGGCAGGGAGCCAGTAGAGGCTCTTCATCTGCAGATGAATTTCTTGACGCGGCTCTTACTTGGTTTGGCGATCCAGACCCGCGGATCGGTACTGCGTGGGAGAAGGGTGAAAGACTCGCGAAGCTGATTTCGCATCGTCGAACCTTACTGATTCTCGATGGCCTGGAACCGCTCCAGAACCCACCTGGTCCGCAAGAAGGACGACTACGTGAGCCTTCCCTCCAGGCGCTTTTGCGCGAACTGGCTGCGTTCAATACCGGGCTCTGCGTGATTGCTACGCGGATACCGGTCGCTGATATTGCAGATCACGAGCCAACCTCGGTTCTCCGCCGTGACCTGGAACAACTATCCAGCGATGCCGGTGCGAAGCTACTCAGGGCGCTGGGCGTCAATGGGCATGAAGCCGAGTTGCAAAGCGCCAGTGGCGAGCTGAGTGGCCATTGTCTTGCTCTCACGCTGATGGGCAGCTATTTGGCAGACGCTTACGAGGGAGATATTCGTTGTCGCGAAGAACTGTCAAAACGTCTTGCTCAGGACGTACGACAGGGCGTCCATGCCCGAAAGGTAATGGAATCTTACCAAACCTGGTTTGGCGAGGGGCCGGAGCTATCGATTCTACGTATGTTAGGTCTGTTCGATCGACCCGCAGACGAAAAGGCGATTTGCGCTCTGCTCAAATCGCCGCCAATCCCAGGCCTTACTGAATCCTTAACTGATTTAAGCCCGAGCGAGTGGCGGACGATTCTTGCCAGGTTAAGAAGAGCACGACTGCTCGCTGCCGAGGATTCCCACCGTCCACGACAACTGGACACACACCCGCTCATTCGTGAATACTTCGGCGAACAGCTTCGGAATGATCGGGCTGAGGCTTGGAAGGAATCCAATAGGCGGCTTTATGATCATTACCGAAGGCTTGCTCCCGATCTGCCAGATAATTTTCGGGCCATGGAGCCATTATTTTTAGCAGTAATCTGCGCCTGCAATGCTGGTCTGTTTCGCGCAGCGCTGCATGAAGTTTACCTTCCGCGGATTCAGCGGGGGAATGCCTGCTTTGCGGCTAAGGTTCTTGGCGCCACAGGGCCATTGCTCTCTGTTTTAGTTCATTTCTTCGAACACGGACGCTGGGGATCACCGGTGCAAATGGGCGTCGAGGGACAGGGTCTCACTGCGGACGACCAGCTCTTCGTCCTCTTGCAGGCGGGGCTATACCTAACAGCCACGCGAGGACTGGGATCACCCGAGGCAGGAATTTGTTACGAGCGCGCCGAGCCCTTGTGTCACTCGCTTGGTCGTCCCCGGCTCCTATGTCTAGCGCTGAGGGGTCAGTTGCGCTTTTCCATCCAGACGGACAAGATGTCGGTAACAATGCAGATTGCCGAACGAGTTTACTCGCTGGCGCAGGAGCAAGATGACCCGACGCTAATGGTGGGGGCCTGCAACATTTTGTCATGCACACGCTTCTATTTGGGTGATTTTGAGTCCGCGCGACAATACGCAAGGCGTGGTGTTCAGATCTGGCGCTCGAGGGGCGTCCAGTCTTATGCGGAAGACCTCCAAACGCCAGTTGTCGGCTGTCTTTGCTATTGGGCAATATCTGAGTGGAATCTCGAAGAGATCGCCTCTTGCCAAGCGATGATGGATGAAGCGATCTCTCTAGCAAAGGAGCTGAAGGATATGCACGCATTAGCCATGGCGCTCGCTTGGACAGCGGGTCTCTGCCGATGTGAGCGTAATCCTGCTGAAGTGGACCGCTTGGCGTCGGAATTGATTGAACTCTCCACGCGTCACAATTTTGTGCATTGGCTAGCGAATGGAGCCATTTGGCGCGGTTGGGCGCGCAGCGCTTCCGGTGACGCCGTTGAAGGTATTCCGTGGATCGAGCAGGGAATAAGAGACTATCGGGTAACAGGTTCAGTGCAAGGCGTGCCATATTTCCTGGCACTAAAGGCCGAAGCCCTGTTCCTTGGGGATCGTTCCTCTGAAGCTCTTGAGGCAATAAACGAGGCGGTAGCACTGGCTGAAAGATTTGAGCATCGCAACGCGTTGTCCGAAATGCACCGGCTTCGCGGTATGTTTCTTGCGGCTTTGGGCGCCGACGAGATACAAATTGAGGCTTCATTTTGCGCAGCCCTCAGAATCGCACGGGAGCAGAAATCGATTGCACTGGCGAAAATCGGAGAAGCAACCTACGCGGCATACTGCCGCCAAAAAACGACCACCTTCGGAGGGCAAGGGTTCCGACTACCACTTTGATAACTTTTTGCAGATTCCTGCCTTTGGTTCTTTCGTTCAACGCACCGCCCACGAAATCCCTCGCCGTTCTCCGCCGAGTTGCCGTGGCTGGAACGATGCGAATGCGATAATGAACGCGCCTCTAAACGTCGCTTTTTTGCCAAATATTGCGCAAAAAACTGTGCCAAATAATTCGCAAAGTGACATGTCCTCCTTTCGGATTTCGCAAACTATCAGATACAGCGCACAGTTTCATTTTCGACTCCCGGTTTTTTATTTATCGGATAGGGAACTAAGCTGTCAGCTTCTAGTGGAGACCCAGGAACTGGAACGGGTCGACTCGTCCATAGCCTCAAGGATTTCTTGATTCCTTGCGCCAAATGCGAAGTCAGGGAAACAACCCCTATTGCCTTCAATCCCATGAACGAGTTCGTAGATTTCGATGACTCGCACGTCAAAATAGCCAAGCCCACCTCCGGCAAAATCGAAGCCAAAGAATCCGGAGTACTGGGGCACTTGTGAGCCGCAATAGATGGTTTTGAATCCCCGATCGCGCTTCTCTTCCCCCATTCGAAAGATTTGAAGCTCGTTAAACCGTTCTCCGCTGTTATAAATTGTTCCTTCTGTGCCCGCGATTTCCCAAAAAATGCCGAAAACCCGACCTGCACAAATTCGGGAAGCCTCGATGACTCCGGCAGCCCCCGACTCAAACTTCACCAGGGATTGAATCTGATCTTCGTTTTCCACTGCGCGCTTTTTTGCATCTGCCGCAGCTTTGCTGCTGTAACCGGCGTCCTGATCCGCAATGGGACGCTCCTTGAATACGATCTGGCTCTGAGCAGATACCTCCGTCACATCACCCATCAGGAATTGGGCAACTGAGACCGCGTGCGCGCCTAGATCCCCTAATGCTCCAGTACCCGCAAGTTCCCTAGAACATCGCCAAGACCAAGGTAAAAAAGGGTCACTAAAAAAACCCTGGTCGAACCTCCCACGGAAACGGATCGGCTCCCCAATTTCTCCACGCTCAATGATCTGCTTAGCAACCAACGCCGCTGGAGTCTTGAGATTGTTGAATGCCACCATCGTGCGCACGTCCGCCTTTTTGGCTGCTGCAGCCATTCGCCGTGCATCCTCGATTTTTACGGCCATCGGCTTTTCACAGAACACATGTTTCCCCGCCTCGATGGCGGCCAAAGCCGTTTCCGCGTGCAAATTATTTGGCGTCGTAATGTCAATAACATCTACCGCTGGATCCTCAATCAATTTGCGCCAATCGCCGTAAGCCTTTTCAAAGCCCAACCGTCCACGCGCTTGCTCTGCCAGCATGTCGTTCTGGTCCGCGACCGCGTACAAAACGGGAGTGCGAGGCAGATTTCTGTATAACATTACCGCTCTCCGGTAAGAATCAGCATGGGTTTGCCCCATGGAACCGGATCCAATTAGTCCTATATTTAATCTTTTTGACATAGATTAACTGCTCATTCCCGATGGGAGGTGTTTACTTGCGACGAATGAGAAGCGAGTTGCTCACGAATCCGGTCAAGGGTCTCGAGGATGGAAACTGATTCTTGCAGGGGCATGTAAGGCGATTCGATAGAACCTTGGGCGATTCGTCGGGCCGCCTCTGCCGCTTCGTAGCAGAGTCCAGCCGCGGGTGTTCGGGTATCAAACTCTCTGGTGCGCTTTATCGACCTATCTAGTGAGGTGAACGTTATCCTTCCCGGTACATAGAAGGGACTGTCGAAACGAAGAGTCCCGTTAGTGCCTGCGATAAACGCACCCGTCGGGGTTGGAGCGGCCAGGGTCGTGAAGAGAGTGGACAGCGCACCGCGTTCATTCTCCAAAACGGCGCATACCTGAGCGTCAACGCCTGTGGAAGTGAATTGTCCGACCGCGGTAACGCGGTTGGGCGTACCGACCAGAAAGGAGGACAGCGACACAAGATAGACACCAAGGTCAAGAAGGGCACCCCCAGCAAGATCGGGGGAGAAGAGTCGGTAGGCTGGATCCGGCCTGAAATATTCTCCCAGATCGGCGACGACACTCGTTATCTCGCCCAGGATCCCTTCGTTCAAAATCTGGCGAATACTGTCGAAAGCCGGTAGAAACCGGGGCCACATTGCCTCCATGAGAAAAAGGCCTTTTTGCTGTGCAGTTTGCGTCATCTGCTTAGCCTGATGCGCATTGATCGCAAACGGCTTTTCAACTAGGACGTGCTTGCCAGCCTCGAGTGCCAGCATCACGCATTGATGATGAAACGAATGTGGGGTGCTGACGTAGACGATGTCTACGGCAGGGTGCTTGACGATTTCCTCATAAGATCCGACCGCATCGCACCCATCGAAACGTTTTGCAAAATTAAGCGCCGTGTTGATCGACCTTGATCCAACTGCAACGATCCGCTGTCGCGTGTGTGCGGCCAGAGATTGGGAAAACACCGACGCAATTCTACCCGGCCCGAGGATGCCCCAACCTAAAGCAGGGGCGGTCAGCGGAGCTTCCGTGCGAGGCGCAGGGATAACAAAGGACTCTTCCAGCATAATCAAAGGCCTTCGGATGCTATCCTTTTGACAAATGCGAGGCCAGAGTTTAGAGCGCTCAGTCGCATTTGCCGTTGGCACACAATTTTAAACGGTGCCGGCTCTCCTGCGGCGCTTTCGCCGAGGAGCGCATGCCCATCTCCGTCGCAAACTGCTAACGAGACGCGGTCGGGAGAAATTACTCCAGGGGATCGTCTACTAACTTCGCTAGCCATTAATAAACTGTTGTCCATATGCATCTCCATTTTATTGAGTGTGGCTGATACCGGCCTCAAGCTCGGCGGCCAGCGACTGCAGACGTTCGCCGCCTGCCATTAAATCGAGGATCTCTTCGCGGGTTTTCTCGCCTTTCCGAAAATTGGCGGCTACCTCGCCGCGGATCAGTACAATGTAATGATCGGTGACCGAGAGAGCGTGATGTACGTTGTGGGTGACTAGGATAACGGCAATGCCCTTAGAACGAGCCTGATGGATGAGTCGAAGAACGATCTCAGCCTCCTTAACGCCCAGTGCGGAAGTTGGCTCGTCCAGAATCAAAACCCGGCCACCAAAATAGATGGCGCGCGCGATGGCCAAAGCCTGCTTCTCTCCACCAGACATGACGCCTACCAGCTGGTCACCGTCGCGGACTCGACGGATGCCCATAGCCGTGATCTGGTCGATCACAATCGCTTTCGCCTTTTCATGGTCGATCCTTTTGAACGGTCCCCAACCTTTCGTCAGTTCAAGGCCGAGAAAGAAATTGCGCGCCACGCTCATGAGGGAAATAACACCGATGTCCTGGTGTACTGTCGCAATTCCGAGGTCCTGTGCTTCTCGCGGTGATCGAAGTTTAACCGGATTGCCATCGACTAATACCTCGCCTTGCGTTGGGCGATGGACGCCGGAGAGGATCTTGATCAATGTCGACTTGCCGGCGCCGTTGTCACCGAGCAAGCATAGCACTTCACCTGGGGAGACGTTAAAGCTGATCCCGCTCAAAGCGGCGACGCCGGTAAAATGCTTTGATATCTTCTTTAGTTCAAGGACAGGTTTACTAGTATTTACCATATCTTACCTCCCCGTCAGGGCTAACTTGCGGAAATAGTTGTTACCCAGAACCGCAAGCAGCAAGAGTGTCCCCAGCACGAGCTGCGCCCAGTCGCTGTTCCAGCCGGTGTAAAAAATGCCCATATTGACGATGCCGAAAATCACGGAGCCGAGGAACACGCCGATCGCGGAACCGTAGCCGCCTGTTAGCAGTACGCCTCCGATGACTGCAGCTACCGGTGCGTCGAATACGAAATCTCGCCCGTAAGTTACGTCTCCGCCGCTGTACTGGATTGTCTGTAGTATACCGACGAGAACGGCGCCCAGTGCTGTGGCCACGAATAGCGATACTTTGACGCGATCCGAGGGTACACCGGCGGAACGCGCGGCATTCGGGTTAGCACCCGTCGCAAAGATCCAGTTTCCATACGGAGTCTGCGTCAGTATCCACGAAGCAACTGCAGTGATAGCGATCCACCAAAGGATAGAGACGTGGAATCCAGCTGCCTGCGAACCAAAGACCATCCGCGCCGATCCCTCCGGCGTCAGAGTGACTGCGGTCGTGCCCGAGAGTAAGCGCGAGAAACCAAGCGCAGCGCCTGCGACCATGAACAGCCCCGCTAAAGTCACTATAAAGGATGGCAGACGCGTTGAGACTGTAATGATTCCATTGGCAAGGCCAATGAGCGTGCCAATGATGAGGGCGAGGATGATCGCCGCCCACATCGGTAAACCATAAAATCCGTTACCGATCGAGACGATCATCGATGAAGCGCCTATCACCGAGCCAACCGACAAATCGAATTCCCCGGCAATCATCAACATGCCAACAGGAACGGCCAAAACTCCGAGTTCCGAGGCGGTGTTCATCCAGTTTGCCGTGCCTGCCAGGGTGAGGAATCCATTCTTTGCGGCTACCGCAAAGAAGGCGTAGACAAGAATCATTCCGGCGAGCGCGCCGAACTCCGGCCGGCGAATGACGCGCTTTAGAGAGGATTTCACAGTCCGTCCGGACTCCGTCGTGTCTTTAAGATCCTCTCGATCGGGTGCCCCGTTGCGCCATCCTCAGAGTGCGCCGCGGATGCCAGGGTGTTCTCCGTTCACTTTAAGGACGCGGTCGACGGTGGATTTATCGATGGTAAGCGGACCCGTTGGCACCTCGCCAACCAAGTGCATGCCATAGATCGCATTTTGGACCAGAAGCGACACCGCATAATAGCCCTGAAGATACGGCTGTTGATCGATAGTGAAGGCGATTTTACCATCTTTAATCTGATTGAGCACAGCAGTGGAGAGGTCGACACTGCCAATCTTCACCTTGTCGCCGAGATTCTGTTGCTGGACCGCGCGGGCCGCATCTGCCGCAACTGCCGAGCCGAGCGTGAAGATCGCATCGACCTTGGAGTCAGATGATAGGGCGCCCTGGATTGCTTGCGTCACCTTGCCGGGATTTGTGGCGTCTGCAGCAGGAACACTGAGCACCGTCGAATCAGCACCGCTCTTCTTGAGCGCATCGGCGAGACCTTTAATGCGCTGTTCTAGGTTTTCTGAACCCGGCGCATGGTTGACGCAGAGCACATGATGAGCTCCTAATTTGGCAAGGAGTTCTCCGCCAAGAACGCCTGCTTGATAGTCGCTCTGCCCCACTAGTGCAAAGGCGCCGGTCTTGGCCCAGTCCGCAGGAGCGGCGTTCACAGCAACCACCGGGATACCCGATTTCGCTGCTTCCGTAACTATCGGATCCTCAGCGTTCGGGAACCAATCGCCATATGCCAGTCCAGCGGGCTTGGAGGCGATTGCCGTTTGCAGCGCCTTGGCAAGATCAGGTGCCACAATTTTGGCAGGTATGTACTCGAATTTTACTCCGAGTTGTTGCGCCGCATCATCTGCGCCCCTTTTAAGCGCGCTAAAGAACGGATCAGTCAGGTCGCCCGCCACTAGTACAATCGTAATGCTGGCGTTATCGGTAGCGTGACTGGTTAGAGGCGCCAGCCCCATGCAGGTACTCGTTGCAAGGGCCAGGAGGATGGGCTTTAGCCATCTTCTAAAATGATTTTTAGGTCGGTTTTTTGTCTGCATATCAATCTTCGATGTTTGCTGGTTTGGTCGATAGGGGGTAGAGCGTTTCTGCATCACTCAGAAATCGACAAATTTTGGAAATGGGGTTGGAGTGCTCCAAGATTTATCTAGGCCTTTTATTTGTGTCAAGTTGGTTTTAAACGCAATTTTGTCGCGCATTTAAACGGTTTCTGACATCCCGCCTCCATATGGACGCAACGATGGAGCGGTCCAATTGTCTTGACCGAAGTCCAACCTTTTGCCAAGTTGCCTCCAACTCAAGCTGCATCACCCGGTGCAGCTTCAGCTTATGTTTCCAGAGAACTATGTCAGACAAGGGCTCTCTTAATTTGACGCTCGCCGATATCGCCAAACGAGCCGGTGTATCCCGTTCCTTGGCCTCATTGGCCTTACGTGGTGAGCCTGGAGTTCAGCGTGAAAAGCGGACACGGATCTTGAAGATCGCAGCGGAGCTCAACTACACCCCGAATCCGGCCGCGCGAAATCTTGCTAGCAATCTCTCTCGTACCGTAGGTATCCTAGTCTCCGACATCCTCAATCCCCACCTTGCTGAGCTCGCGAAAACGATTGACGGGGCTGCGAGAGCGAAGGGTTTTAGTGTCGTTCTCTCTGTTGACGGCTCACCGGACGATGCCGCCGAACGAGCAATTACTAACCTCGTCGCTCAACGAATCGCAGGAGTGATCCTCATTGGCGCACCCGATGATATCAAGATTGTCGAGAAGTTCGCGCGGCGCGTACCGATGGTCTACGTCGGCCGGCATCTGGAAGCCGAGGCGATGGACAGCGTCAGCAATGACGACCACCTCGGTGCGTCATTGCTGGTTCGACATCTGGTCGAATGCGGCCACAAGGTAATTTCCCATATTGACGGGGGTCGCGGCGCCGGTGCCCGGCGGCGGCGCGAAGGCTTTCAGGTAGCCATGCACTCCCACGGTCTTGAGCCGCAGGTTATCCCGGGACGGTATACGTTGGATGGTGGCTCGAAAGGTGCCAAGGATGCACTGGCGAAGCAACCTCGGCCGACCGCCATCTTCGCCGCGAATGATCTCGCCGCGATCGGTGTCCTTAACAGCGTGCTTGGCGCGGGACTTAAGGTACCCGGAGACATCGCCGTCGTCGGATATGACGATATGCCGTTTGCAGCCAGTGAGACGCTGTCGCTCACTACCATGCACCAGCCCATCGGCCGCATGGCCACGCAGTGTATCGACTGCCTAATCGCCCGTATTGAGGATCCTGATGGTCCAGGCACGCGGGTGCTGCTGTCGCCTCATCTCGTCGCGCGGCGGTCTACCTTAGGTGGTAAATTCGATCCTGAAGCTACCCAGGAACGTCGGAGCCGAGCCGCCGGGTCACGACGACGCCGGATCGAACGATAGGGCGGAGACCGGAGCTTCATCAATGTAGGCCTCACCTCGCGAAACGGAAAAAATACCGAGTACAGGCTAAGCTTATCGGCCGGCATCCCGTCCGACAGGAGCGGAGGAGCACCAACCCACCGGGCGGAAGTTACAGGGCCATTGGCGAGCCGGCCATTGGCGCCGGCAATCCTTCGGGGAAGGGAGCTCGCAGCGAAAACTGATCTGGATCGACAATCGCCAGGCCGAGCACTGCGGAGAGTTTCATTTCACGACCCCTTTTCGAGTTCGGCTGTTCTTCTCTCAACAAAGAGCCTCAGCTTTCCTATCCCCCAGGCACTTTTTTGGTTCAAGGAGCGATGCTCTGCCCGTTGCCAAGTGCAAAGAAAAATCCCCGGCCAGCCCCGTTTGGATTTCCAGGGTATATCCCACGCTGCGAAGGATTCGTCCCGACTGATCCGGGACCTGACGCACCTTGTATTCTTCCATTGTAACCAGAGGTCGGCGAGCAACTCGTAAAGCTGATTGCTAACCCTACAAGGGTAACTAATAAGGGGATTTTCATTCTTTTCTCTCGGTGTCTTAACTTTGAACTAAATTGGACCGTCTTCCTTGGCGCCCCTGCTATCAGCGGGGATTGAGCGACGAAGAACTGAAGAAGTCGCTCGAACAGCTCCGACAATTGAACGCGCGCTGGGGGGGGCCGAAGAGGCGTTGAAGAAGGCCGAAGAGGACGAGAGGAGGCCAGGGCACAGATCCAGCAGCAGGCAAAATTGTTGAGTTGTCGAGATTTGCCGGTGGAGCTCCGGCAATTTTGTCTTCGTCGTGCGGGTCTGGCATGTTCTACCTCCGAAATTCACAGAGCCTTTGTAGTGAGGGTAAGACCTCAAGGCGGGGGGAAAATTTGTCTGCACATCTTGTTCTGCCCAAAATTTCGAAGGAAGTTTCAAGAAAAATACGGATAGGGAGTTTTCACGGGGTTGCCGGCGTTAGCCACATGATGAGGACCAGGCCTGCGATCATGGGCGTATAGAGGAGCAGGCACGTCAGCATACCGCTCAAGCACGGCTTGCCTTTTAGATCGACAATCGCCAGGCCGAGCACTCGATCCAGAAATGTGCAATTAGGTGGCAACGGATTCACTGCGCGATCCCCGGCAGACCGTTCTCAATAAAAATCCTGTTCACAGCTTCACACATCAGCGCTTGCACCGTCTTGCCCTGGTCAAATGCGATCTGCTTGAGCTATCGGGCCGCCGAGGGCAGCGAGC
>Ga0210387_10001935_pt1 | contig 15717 bp, 10 predicted proteins | sample IncBWC7OmetaG_FD_160108 | JGI IMG/M metagenome (GOLD analysis project Ga0210387, IMG submission 160108) | Forest soil microbial communities from Barre Woods Harvard Forest LTER site, Petersham, Massachusetts, United States - Inc-BW-C-7-O ...
GGATGCGAGCACGGTGGCGGCGTGAGCTGTGCCGGGAATTCGGCGAAGGGGCCAAAGCAGGACTTCCTGGGCTTCATGTTTTACAACCGCTTCTGGTTCCACAGGGACCGTTATGGCTTCACTGTGGGCGGCGGCAAGATTAACAATCCCGGACGCTACCTGGTGCTGCTGCCTCCGATCAATGGCGCAAACGCGGCTTCGGGGACGCCTTACTTTACTGAGAATCCCGGCGATCCGTATAAGGCGTGGGATCTTTCCGAAACCTTCGACTATATGCCCAGCCAGTACATCACCTTCCGCTGGGAGTTTGATCACCGGGCGGCGAATGTGCCGTACTTCTCGGGGCCGGGCGGGATCACGCCTCCGCAGGGCAACACTGGCGCTCCGGGTTCGGTGGTCCCAGGTTTTACTCCGGATCTGGTGAAAGACGAGAACCGGCTGGATTTGTCGATACTGGTTAAGTTCTGAGTGGTTGGTTCGGGAGATTGGTTTATGCAGGATGTTCTGTGGATTGCAGTCACGATCGCGTTTTTTGTGCTCGCGATCGGCTACGTGCGGTTTTGTGACCGCATTCGTTGAGGAGAAATGCTGTGAGTGCTGAGTCGATCATCATGCTGCTGGTGAGCGGGGGACTGATGGTGTACCTGCTTTATGCCCTGTTGCGGCCGGAGAAGTTCTGATGACTGCGAACGGCTGGTTCCAGATTCTCTTGTTTCTCGCGCTCATTCTTGCGGTTACCAAGCCGCTGGGCGTGTTCATGGCCCGTGTGTTCAATCGCGAGCGAACGTTTCTGGATTCGGGGTTGCGTCCGCTCGAGCGGTTGCTCTATCGCGTGACCGGCGTCGATGAAAGCCACGACATGGCGTGGACGGAGTATGCCTTCTGCGTGCTGTTGTTCAGCGCGGTTTCCATGCTGCTGCTGTATGGAATTCTGCGTTTGCAGCAGGTGCTGCCGTGGAATCCGCAAAGATTTGCCGCAGTCGCTCCCGGCCTGGCGTTCAATACCGCCGCATCATTCACTACCAACACCAATTGGCAGAACTACTCGGGTGAGGCCGCCATGAGTTATCTGACTCAGATGGCGGGGCTGGCGTATCACAACTTCACGTCAGCAGCGGTGGGAATCGCGCTAGCGATCGCCTTCATTCGCGGCATCGCGCGCCGGGAAAAAGAGACCATCGGGAACTTCTGGGTTGACATGACGCGGGCGACGCTCTGGCTGTTGTTGCCGATGTGCGTGGTAGGTGCACTATTGTTGGTCTCGCAGGGGGTGGTGCAGAATCTCCGGCCCTATGACACGGTGAAGTTAGTTGAATCGCAGCAAGTCCAGAAGACAGGCGCGGATGGAAAGCCGATGGTGAGTGCGGATGGCAAGCCGGTCATGGATAGTGTCACCGATCAAACCATCGCGCAGGGGCCGGTCGCTTCACAGGAAGCAATCAAAGAGCTGGGTACGAATGGCGGTGGCTTCTTCAATGCTAATAGTGCTCATCCCTTTGAGAATCCCACACCGTTCAGCAACTACCTGGAAATGCTTTTCATATTTGCCATTCCTGCGGGCCTGACTTATACGCTGGGCCGCATGACCGGATCAGCGCGTCACGGATGGGCGGTATGGGCGGCAATGGCATTCTTGTTTTTCTGTGGAGTGACGGCCGCTTACTGGGCCGAGGCTAAAGGCAATCCGCTGTTGGCAGGAGTTGATCAACGTGTATCCGCCACTCAGCCGGGTGGCAACATGGAAGGCAAGGAAGTCCGCTTCGGGATCGCCAATTCTGCACTGTTCGCCACCGTCACGACGGATGCAAGTTGCGGAGCGGTGAACGGATTTCACGATTCCTTTACGCCGCTGGGCGGCATGGTCCCGCTGGTCAATATCATGCTCAGCGAAGTGGTGTTTGGGGGCGTTGGCGCTGGTCTGTACGGCGTTCTGATCTACGTGGTACTGGCGGTGTTCATCGCCGGACTCATGGTCGGACGCACGCCGGAATACCTCGGCAAGAAGATTGAAGCCTACGACGTGAAAATGGCAATGCTGGTGACGCTGGTGTTTCCGATGGTGATTCTGGCATTCACGGCGATCTCGTCGGTGGCTGGATTCGGCACTTCGAGTATCAGCAATCCGGGACCTCATGGATTCACGCAGATTCTTTATGCGTTTGTATCGCAGGCAGGCAACAACGGTTCGGCATTCGGTGGGCTGAATGGAAACACGCCCTGGTACAACATTTCGGGCGGCATCACGATGTTGGTAGGTCGATTCTTCATGATTCTTCCCATGTTGGCCATTGCCGGAAACCTGGCAAAGAAGAAGTACGTTCCACCATCGCTGGGAACATTTCCTGTAACCACGCCGTTGTTCAGCGTGCTGCTGGTGGGAGTGATTTTGATCGTCGGCGCGCTGACGTTTTTCCCCGCGCTGAGCCTGGGGCCGATTCTTGAGCACCTGATGATGACTGCGGGTAAAACCTTCTGAGCAAATATGCCTGAAAAGCATTCCAAAACGAAGTCGATTTGGGACCTGAAGATCGTGCGGCGCGCCACGATCGATTCGATCCTGAAGCTGAATCCTCGCAACATGATGAAGAACCCTGTCATGTTCGTTGTGGAAGTGGGCAGTGTGGCCACCACACTTCTACTTCTGCGCGAAGGGCGACATCAGGGGGCGTTTGGGTTCAATTTGCAGATCACACTGTGGCTGTGGTTCACCGTCTTGTTTGCCAATTTCGCCGAGGCCATGGCTGAGGGGCGCGGCAAGGCGCAAGCCGACGCGTTGCGCAAGACCCGTGCGGAAACCATTGCCAATCGACTGCTCCCGGATGGGACAGTTGAGCAGGTGGCCAGTTCCAAGTTGTGCGCCGGTGACATCGTGAAAGTTGTAGCGTGCGAATTTATTCCGAGCGATGGCGAAATCCTGGAGGGCGTCGCGTCGGTGGACGAATCCGCTATCACTGGTGAATCGGCGCCGGTGATCCGCGAAGCCGGAGGAGACCGATCGGCAGTGACCGGCGGCACGCGTGTGTTGTCCGACTGGCTGAAGATCAAGATCACCTGCAACGCCGGCGAGACCTTCATGGATCGCATGATTGCGCTGGTGGAAGGCGCGGAGCGACAGAAGACTCCTAACGAAATCGCCCTTAATATCCTGCTGGCAGGGCTGACGATTATTTTCTTGCTGGCAGTGGTGACTTTGCAGCCGTTCGCAATTTACTCAGGTTCCCCTCAGACCGTCTTTGTGCTGGTGTCGCTGCTGGTTTGTCTGATCCCCACGACGATAGGCGGCTTGCTCTCGGCGATCGGCATCGCCGGTATGGATCGGCTGGTGCAGCACAATGTGCTGGCGATGTCGGGCCGCGCAGTTGAGGCGGCGGGCGACGTGAACACGTTGTTGCTGGATAAGACTGGGACCATCACCCTGGGCAATCGTCAGGCCTCGGAGTTCGTAGCCGCTCCAGGAATCACCGAGGCGCAGATGGCGGATGCGGCACAACTCTCATCTTTGGCGGATGAAACCCCCGAAGGTCGGTCGATAGTTGTCCTGGCCAAGGAGCGCTACGGGCTACGGGGCAGGGAACTGGCCTCGCAGGAAGCTGAGTTCATTCCGTTTAGCGCGCAGACTCGCATGTCGGGTGTGAATCTGGATGGCCGCGAGATTCGCAAAGGATCCGTCGATGCCATTACGAAATATCTTGCCCAGCATGGCACGAATTTGCCCAAAGAGGTTAACTCCGCGGTCGAAACGATTGCACGCTCGGGCGGGACGCCGCTGGTGGTGAGCGAGAATCGCCGCGTGCTGGGAGTGATCCATCTGAAAGACATTGTGAAGGGTGGGATGAAGGAACGTTTTGACCAGCTCCGCGCCATGGGAATCAAGACGGTGATGATTACCGGGGACAATCCGCTGACTGCGGCAGCCATTGCGCGGGAAGCCGGGGTCGATGATTTTCTTGCCGAGGCCGCGCCGAAAGACAAGATGGACCTGATTCGCGCCGAACAGAAACAGGGCAAGCTGGTCGCCATGACGGGTGATGGCACTAACGACGCGCCGGCTCTGGCGCAGGCGGATGTCGGCGTGGCCATGAATACGGGCACGCAGGCGGCGAAAGAAGCGGGGAATATGGTCGATCTCGATTCCAATCCGACCAAGCTGATCGAAATCGTGGAAATCGGTAAGCAGTTGCTGATGACGCGCGGGGCGCTGACTACGTTTTCCATCGCGAATGATGTTGCCAAGTATTTCGCCATCATTCCTGCGATGTTTGCCGGGACGTTCCCGGTGCTGAATGCCTTGAATATCATGCAGCTGAAGACGCCGCAGTCGGCGGTGCTGTCGGCGGTGATTTTTAACGCGCTGATCATCATTGCGTTGATTCCGCTGGCGCTGCGCGGAGTGAAGTATCGTCCGATGGGTGCTGCTGCGCTGCTGCGCCGCAATCTGTGGATTTACGGAGTGGGTGGCATTCTGGTGCCGTTTGTCGGGATCAAGCTGATTGACATGCTGATTACGCGAGTGGGAATGGCGTGAGTTCTATGAAAAAGAACCTACTGATTTCCGTCTGGATGACGATCGCGACCACGATCCTGCTAGGGATCATTTATCCACTGGTGGTCACTGGACTGGCACAGGTTTTCTTCAAGGACCAGGCCAATGGCCAACTGATCGTGCAAAATGGGAAGATCGTCGGTTCGAGAATCATCGGGCAGGCATTTACCGGTCCTGCTTATTTTCACTCGCGGCCTTCGGCAGCGGGGAACGGGTATGACGCCGCGAATTCTTCGGCATCCAACCTGGGACCGACCAACCAACATCTGATTGACCGGCTGAAGTCCGATGTTGCCGCCAATCAGGTGGACCATCCTCAGCAGGCAGTTCCGGTTGATCTGGTGACGATGTCCGGTTCCGGACTCGATCCTCATATTTCGCCCGCGGCGGCCGAGTTTCAGATCGAACGAGTCGCCAGGGTGCGGGGAATCGGAGTAGATGACGTGCGGCAACTCATGCATAAGCACACTGAGGGCAGGCAGCTAGGGTTTCTGGGGGAAGCGCGTGTGAATGTATTGGAGCTCAATCTCGATCTGGATGAACGATTTCCGTTTAGGAAGCAGGCTGCGGTCAGATAGGCCGAGGCATCTCAGGAACATCCAGTGCGGGCGTGTTGGTGCAATGGCGATGGCTCTCCAACAGCCGGGACGCACCACTTTTGTGGGATTGACACCTCTCTCTGGAGCGGATGATGATGACTGTGAAGAGAAATGTTGAATCCTGTCCCAAGCGCGGAGAAGGCGCGGTTCGACCGAGATCACGCCTCCGCGCCGGTCCGCATTCTCGTGGTAGAGGATTACGAACCGTTCCGGAGATTCATCTGTTCGACGCTGGGAAAGAACACGGAACTGCAGGTTATTTGCGAAGTGTCAGACGGATTGGATGCGGTTCACAAAGCGGAAGAACTGCAACCGGACTTGATCGTGCTCGACGTTGGGCTTCCAACAATGAATGGAATCGACGCCGCTCGACAAATCCGCTCGTTGTCCCCCAAATCCAAGATACTCTTCGTAAGCCAAGAGTGTTCCGCAGATGTGGCGCAAGAAGCTTTCAGCTCGGGTGCAGCGGGCTACGTGGTGAAAGCATACGCCGGAAGTGAACTACTAGATGCGGTAGAGGCGGTTCGTCAGGGCAGGCAGTTTGTCGGCAGTGGATTGTGGGCTGACCACTTTGCTGACGATAGCGACAATCAGTTTCTCGACCTCTGCCACAAGGAAGCTTTCGCATCGTTCATACCGGGAACGGCGGAGATCACTCGCAGCCACAGAGTTCAATTCTATTCTGATGACGCATCTCTTCTAGATGGCTTTACTGGTTTTATCGAGGCCGCTCTGAGAGCCGGGAACCCGGTTATCGTGGTTGCAACCGAGTCACACCGGAACGATCTTCTTCAGAGATTGCGCGCACATGGCGTAGATGGCGCTGCTGCCATCGAACAGGGGCGCTATATCCCTTTGGATGTTGCCGAGACGCTTTCGACATTTATGGTGAATGATCTGCCCGACCCTGGACGATTCCTGAGAGTCGCCGGCGACCTGGTTGCAACAACGGCCGCCGCGGCCAAAGCTACGAACGGGGAGCGTCCCCGAGTTGCAGCTTGTGGTGAATGTGCACCTACGTTGTGGGCGCAAGGTAAGGTGGATGCGGCGGTTCAGCTCGAACACCTCTGGGACAAGATAGCCAAGAGCTGCAACGTGGATATTCTGTGCGGGTATGTTTTGAGCGGCTTTCACGGCGAACAGGAAAGCCACACCTACGAGAGAATCTGTGCAGAACACTCCGCCGTTTGTTCGCAGTGAACTGGCTTAGTGAGCCTTGAGATCTTTGCGCCCGCCGACGAGCTTACGCATCCAGACTTACGCATCCAGACTATAGTTGGCAGCGACTTGTTTTGGAAATCCTTAGCCGGTGGCAGGCATGGACTCGCTTCCTGCGCTGAAAGGCACGCGAGCGTGGATCGTGGTGCCACGCTGGGGTTTCGACTCGATTGAAAGCTCTCCATCCACCAGTTTCAGCCGCTCCTCCATGCTGACGAGGCCAAGCCCTGGGGCTGCCTTTGCGGCTTCGCTGTCGAAGCCCAAACCGGAGTCGCTAACTGTGAGATGAATCTCATCCGACGTTCCCCACAATCGCACTTCGACGCGCCGTACCCCGCTGTGTTTTACCGAATTGTGCAGTGATTCCTGCAAGACTCGGAAGAGGCAAAGAGAAAGGTCCGGCGACAAAGGGCTGGGCAGATACTGGGTGCTGAAGTCCACCTCCAGTTTTTGTTGCGCGCCAAACTCCTGGCAGAAACCTCTCATGGCCGCAGCAAGACCCAGATATTGCAGTTTTGCCGAGTGCAACGCGTGCGACAAGGACTGAATATCGGCGGCTATCGCGGAGGTCTGCTTCTGGAGATCGCCAATATGGTTGCGGACTTCGGGCAAATTGGCGGGGTCTTGGTGGAGTTGTTCCAACTCGTTTGCCAGCAGCGCAATACGTTGACCGATGTCGTCGTGAAGCTCCCTGCCGATCCGGGTACGTTCCTGTTCTTGTGCCGCAATCAACCTGCGGCTCACGCTTGCGAGAGCCTCTTCCGCCCGCTTGCGCTCGGTGACGTCGACTACCATTCCTATCATCCGCAGCAGTTTTCCGCGCTCGTCAAAGAAGCCTCTTGCGCTTTTCTGCACCCAAACGACCGAACCATCGGGGCGCAAAACGCGATAACTAATCTGCGCAGTCGGGTTCTGTGGAGTAACCTGGTCGACCGAACCGACAAACACCGCCCGGTCTTCTGGATGAATGCTGGCCAACAGTTCTTGACGAGTCAACGGCTTGGTATGATCGTTGAAACCGAGGACATTCACATGTTCCTCGGATCGAATCACCACGTCGCTGGCGACGTCCCATTCGTACGCGTACATCTTTCCGGCTTCGATGGGAAGACGAAACCGGTGTTCACTATCGCGGAGGGCATGCTCAGCGCGCACTCGGGCTTGCTCCGCCTGGCGACGATCCGTGATGTCCCGCTGAATACCCCACGTCCTGAGCAGCATGTTATTTTCGACAATCCCGAGCATGCTGTTCAGGAAAACTTTGGGATTTCCCTGTGGGTCAACCTCAAGCGACTCGCGGTCCACCACGCGGTAACCGCTACGGATGTAGTCGCGAGTCAATTCGATGTTTACGGGATTCTCCGCATCCAAGGTTTCCGTGAGCCGCTTACCCACAAAGTTGGCCGGCGACATCCCATACATGCGGGCCAAGGCGTCATTGCACTCGGCCAAGTAAGACTCGTGCAGAATGCGCTGCACCTGTTCGTCTTCGGGTAGGCCGACGGGAATGGGGCGTTCGAGTTCCTGACAAAAAATGCCTTCCGAGCTTTGCGAAACGAACAGCCGGTAATTCGACTCGCTCCGCTTTAGGGCCTCTTCCGCCTGCTTGCGCTCAGTAATATCAGCCACCATGCCGATCACTCTCAGCATCCTGCCTCGGGCGTCGAAGACCGCCCGCCCGGTGTCCTCCAACCAAATAACGCTTCCGTCGGGACGCAGCACCCGAAAGCCGATCTGATAGGCAGGGTTTTCAGGGGTGAGCCCGATCTCCGCAGCGGTATACATGGCGCGGTCGTCTGGGTGGACTCTGGTGTAAAACTCCCGACCCGTGTCGTGCGTTGGATCATCTATCCAGTCGAGAATGCGCGTGCACTCTCCTGATCGCACGATCACATCGGTTTCCGTGTCCCAATCGAATGCATACATTCTTCCCGCTTGCACCGCCAAATGTAGCTGCTGCTCGCTTTCTCGCAGCGCCTCTTCTGTCCGCCTCCGTTCGGTAATGTTCTCCACAAAGGCAAAGACCAGCGGGGACCCTCCGTCGCCGTTCTTCAAGAGAGAGACATTCAGACGTCCCCAAAGCTGGGTGCCATCTTTTCTGGTGTAGCGTTTCTCCAGCGAGTACTGGTCGATGACGCCTGCACAGAGTTTTTGAAACAGAGCCCAATCGTCCTGGGAATCTTCGGGACTAGCAAATTGGGAACAACTCATGCCGCACAGTTCGTCCTCCCGGTATCCCAGCATGGAGCAAAGCGCCGGGTTGGCGAGCAAAAGCGTCCCCTCCATATCCTCCACTGCGATTCCCAGGGACGCTTGCTCAAAGAGATAGTGGAAAAGCTGTTTAGCCTGTACCGGCAAGGTTTGCGAGGACATGGCGACTCCGAAGGAAGGTGTTGTCAACCGACACCCTAGCACTTTCCAGCGCAAAAGTGAATTGTTGCCGATCGGAGGCTTTGCTTCGCCGGTGGGCGTCGCGCCGAGGCGAGAGCGGTTACGCCCTCGCGACGGACTGGCAGGGATGTCGGCGCTACTGTACCCACAGGTGCAGAGTTGACATTCGCCCTCCAATACATGAATACATGTTCATGTTTGAATATCACAAACCTCTCTTGCTCTGCGGACTGGGAGTTTGGCTCGCGGCGACGGTCGCGTTGCGGCTGGAAGGGCAACACTTGCTCCATCCGAGAAATCCGGAGAGAACGGTCATTCTGTTCGCGGTCAGCCTTCCGTTGATGGCGTGGATGGTACGCCGACTATGCAACCGTTTTCGGTTGCCGCCGGAAGATTGGCCGGGTGGGGCCATTTCGATTGCTCTGCCGACGTTGCTGCTGGATCCGTTCTCCAGCGCGTTTTTCCCCATGGTGTTCCCTAACATGGCTCCGGAGTTAGCTGGAGTATTTGGAGGGTGGATGCTCTGGTGTTGTGGCGGAGCCATGCTGGGAGCGAGCTTCCGCCCGAAGAGACGTTCGTGATCAAGCGTCCGAATTTGCTGACTGGTGAGGATCTTCCGCCGGAACCGCAGCAGAAGCGAAGTCTGGAAAAGCGCGCGAAGCTGAAAGCCGCCGCACTCGCTCTATTCGGAGAAAAGGGCTTCGAGCGCACGTCTATCGAAGACATTGCCGGGCGCGCGAATCTCGCAGTGGGAGGGTTCTACCTGCACTACCGTTCCAAGCGGCAACTGTTGCTTGCGCTCATGGATGATCTTCTGAAGGGCTTGGAGGGGCTTGATCTTCGTCCTGGGGTCGCCGCAGATGTGCAGGCCGTTCTACGGGATTTGCTGGCCCACGCCTTTGCCCGCGACCTCCATTACCTAGGAGCCTGCCGCGCCTGGGAGGAAGCTGTGCTTTCTGATCCTGACCTGGCTCGCAAACAACAGAAGATTCGCAACTGGACGACCCAGCGTGTTACCGCATTATTTGTACTTCTGCAGAAGTTGCCCGGCGCACGGGCAGGAGTCGCGGTTCCTGCACTGGCCCAGGTGATGGATGGCTTCTTATGGAGCCTGCTTGCACAGGCTGCGCGCATGCCGCGAGTAGAACTGAATGAGTGGATTGACTCCGCAACCCACCTGATCTATCACGCGCTGTTCATCGACCGGGAGAAGAACTTGTCTCGCTAACCCCCGCTCACGGTCCGTTGGAGCGAAGCTGGGCGTTTTCTCCAAATGTTAAACTTGCAGCGTGGCCCGCATCGCTTACCTCGAATGCACGAAGTGCGGCGAGCAGGTGAGTGCCGATCATCCTCAGACCGTGTGTCCTAAGGACAGCGGAATTCTCTACGTCCGCTACGACCTTGCAGCTCTGAAGAAGACGTTTCCGGCGGCGTCGCTGGCGGGGCGCACTCCCAACATGTGGCGCTACGCGGAAGTGTTGCCCGAAGCCGAACCGGTTTCGCTGGGTGAGGGCTTTACGCCCATGCTGCCCAGCCGCGAGTTTCCCGAAGTTTACATAAAAGACGAAGGGCTGAATCCGACTGGATCGTTCAAGGCCCGTGGCATGTCGGCTGCGGTCACCATGGCGAAAGCATACGGTCTGAAGAAGTTGGCTGCGCCTTCAGCCGGGAACGCGGCTGGCGCTTTAGCGGCCTATTCGGCGGCGGCGGGGATCGAGGCGCACCTTTTTATGCCTAAGGATGTGCCGCTGGCCAATCGCGTGGAGTGCGAGAGCTATGGTGCGCACGTCACGTTGGTCGATGGCTTGATCAGCGATTGCGCGCGCATGGTTGCGGAGCAGAAAGAAAAAGAAGGCTGGTTCGACGTTTCCACGTTGAAGGAGCCGTTCCGCCTGGAAGGCAAGAAGACGATGGGCTACGAAGTGGCGGAACAACTGGGCTGGCGGATGCCGCAAGGAATCATTTACCCCACAGGCGGTGGCGTCGGGCTGATCGGAATGTGGAAGGCATTTGACGAGATGGAGCAGTTGGGATGGATCGGCGCAGAGCGGCCGCAGATGATTGCGGTGCAGGCGGCGGGATGTGCTCCGATTGTGAAGGCGTGGGACGAGGACAAGATCAACGCGGAGTTTTGGCCGAATGCATCGACGCTGGCTGCCGGTTTGCGTGTTCCCAAGGCTTATGGAGATTACCTGATTCTCGACATATTGAAGAAGAGTGAAGGGCTGGCGCTGGCGGTGAGTGATGACGAAATCATGGATGCGCTGCGACACTGGGCGCGGGTGGAGGGAATCTTTGCTGCTCCGGAGGGAGCGGCCGCGTTGGCGGCGTATCGCAAGCTGCACGCGACTGGATTCTTTGGCGATGACGATACGGTGGTGCTGTTCAATACCGGCTCGGGGTTGAAGTATCTGGATGTAGTCGAGGGGCAGAAGAAGCGCCAGGAGCCGCGTCCAGCGGCCCGGCAAATCGGCGGGATTATTGGGCCGTATTGAAGAGCCTTCAGCCGTCAGCTTTCAGCCATGACTGAGCACCTTTATTATCACGACTCCTTCTTGTACGAGTTCGACGCGGAAGTACGCGATGTCACTGCGGTGGATTCGCGTTCGGCCCTCATTCTGGATCGCACCGCGTTTTATCCCACCAGCGGCGGACAGGTGTTTGACACTGGGTGGATCGTTCCTGCTGGACAGCCAGAACCCAGCAGGCTGCGCGTCGCGGAAGTCGCGGAACGAGAAGACGGAAACATCCTGCATTTTCTGGACAATCCAACGCGAATTCAACGCGGCAGTCGAATTCGTGGGCTGATTGACGCTGACCGTCGGCGTGATCATATGCAGCAACATTCCGGACAGCACGTTCTCTCGGCGGCGTTCGTGAGAGCGCTCGATATGCCTACGGTCTCATTCCACATGGGGGCGGAGTTTTGCTCCATCGATCTGGACACCAATATCCTGACAGCAAAGCAAGCTGAGACAGCCGAGGCGCTGGCCAACGAGGTCGTGACAGAGAACCGCGGCGTCAGCATTCGCTTCGTAACCAGCGCAGAAGCGAAAGACCTGGGACTGCGCAAGCTGCCACCGGTGGAACGAGATCAGCTGCGGCTGATCGATATCGAAGAGTTCGATCTGACGGCTTGCGGCGGGACCCATGTCACAGCCACAGGGCAGATTGGAGGCATCTTACTAAGGAAAATCGAGAAGGTGCGGCAGGGATGGCGAGTGGAATTCGTCTGCGGCAAACGCGCCGTGGGCACGGCGCGCCGCGATTACACCACTTTGGCTGAGTCGGCGGCCCTGCTTTCTACCCATGTATGGGATGTACCCGAGCAGGTCCGAAAATTGCAGGATGAATCGAGAGCGGTGAAGAAATCTGCCGAGCACGCGTTGGCAGAGATCGCCGATCTCTATACGGGCCGCATACTGGGAGAGGCGACCGATAGCGGCGGCCGTAAGATTGTGATTCGTGTGTTTCCGGATCGAGATCTGGCGTTTATCAAGCTTCTGGCACAGAGACTCACCCGCCAGAGTGCTAACGTTGTTGCCTTGCTGGGTGCGGGGACTGACTTGCCTTCACTGGTTTTTGCACAATCTCCGGGACAGCCCTTTGATATGGGCGGGCTCATGAAAGTAGCTCTTGCCAAGCTAGGTGGGCGAGGCGGCGGTAGCAAAGATATGGCCCAGGGTGGCCCAGCGCAAGTTGCCGGAATCGAGGCAGAGCTTAGCCAAATCGCGGTGCGGCTGGAAGAAAATCAGAAGCCGTAACCGCCAAGGTCGCAAAGAACACCCGCGAAGTTCGCGAAGAATCACCCGCATCGTGCTACATTTCCTTCAGTCCCATGGAACAGCGCCTCATCCTCATTAACTTGCTGATCAAGCTTGGCGTCGCCGCCGCCGTGGCCAGCATTCTGGTTCGTTCCGTCGAATTCAAGCGATTGCTCTTCCGGGAAGACCGTTCGCTCAAGCAGAAGATATATCTGGTTTTGTGGGTCGCGGGGCCGCTGGCGATCGGCGTGTACTTCAGGCTTATCGCGCGCAGCTTCCTGGCGGGCGATCTGTCATTCGAAACCGCGATTGTGCTGGGAGTCATTGGTGGCCGTCTCTGCGGAGTACTCGGCGGGACACTGGTGGCGCTTCCCGCGTTGCTCTATGGCGAATGGGCCACTCTGCCGTTTGCCATTATCTGCGGGCTGGTGTCCGGGCAACTGCGAGACGCCGCTCCGGACCGCGAAGATATCTGGTCGTTTTCGCCTTTCATTGACCTGAGCATTTATCGGATGATTCGCCGCAATCTTCCTGCTCCCCGCAGGTTCGATTGGCAAGTCATGTTCTTCGTGACCATCGTGGGTCTGAGGTTTATCCAGACGGAGATGTCACATTTTTCTCCGCGTGCCACCTTCAGCCTGGAGAGCCCCGAATATTGGGTGGAGTCTCTCATCTATGCGGCTTCCATCATGGTGATCGGAATCGAGCTGAAGATCTGGAACAGCGTACGCATCCAGATCAAACTGGAAGAACAGGAACGGCTGCTGCTGCGCTCGCGCATGGAGGCGCTGCAAAACCAGATCAACCCCCACTTCTTGTTCAACACCCTGAACTCGGTGTCGTCGCTGGTGCGGTTCGATCCTGACACCGCGCGGGAGTTGATCATCAAGCTGGCCACGATTCTGCGGCGCCTCCTGGGCAGCGGTGACGCCTTCGTGCCGCTGCGCGAAGAGTTGGAGTTTATTGATAACTATCTCGACATTGAAGTGGTGCGCTTCGGACGCGACAAGCTGCGGGTGATGAAGGAACTGGATCCCGCCTCGCTCGACGCGATGGTGCCCAGCATGCTGCTGCAACCGCTGGTGGAAAATTCCATCAAGCACGGGCTTTCGCCCAAGATCGAAGGCGGCAGCATCTTCTTGCGCAGCCGTCTCACCGAGTCACAGCTGGTGATTGAAGTTGAGGATGACGGGATAGGAATGGGGGCTGCTCAACTACTGGAAAAGCCCACGGGGCTGGGCGGGACCGGCATTGGCATGGCGAATGTGGCCGAGCGTCTGAAAGTGCTTTACGGGGACACCGCGCGGATGACCATCGACAGCAATGAAGGCAAGGGGACGCTCATTCGACTGCGCCTGCCGGTGTTGCAGAGCGAAGGCTCCATTCCGGCGGCGCTTCAGGAAGAGCGTTCCAGCGTGCGCCGGTAAAACTCCTCGTATTGTGGGACGATCTTGGAAGAACAAAACTTAGATTGCGCCATGGCTCGGCTGGCCTTGGCCATTTCCTGCAAGCGGCCGTCGTCGTTGAGGAGTTCGATCGCGTAGCCTGCCATGGTGTCGACGTCGCCGACATCGGCTAGGTAGCCGCTGATACCGTGCTCAATCAGTTCGGGAACACCGCCTCCGCGGGTGGCGATTGGCACCACCTTGCAAGCCATGGCTTCGAGCGCTGCCAATCCGAATGATTCGAGTTCGCTGGGCATGAGAATGACGTCGGCCACAGCCAATTTTTCGCTGATCGTGTCCTGCTTGCCCAGGAACAGAACGTCGTCGTGAATCCCTTTCTGGACGGCCAGCCATTCCGCCCGCGAGCGGTCAGGGCCGTCGCCGATCATCAGCAGTTTGGCCGGCATCTTCTTGCGTACGCGATCGAAGATCTCAACGACGTCGGTCACGCGCTTCACCGGCCGAAAATTCGATAGATGCACCAGGACGCGTTCGCCGTTCGGCGCATACTCCAGGCGGCGCTCCGCGGCTCCCGCGTCGCGGCAGTAGAGATCACAATTCACGAAGTTGTAAATCACTTCGATGTGATTCTTAACGTCGAACTCGCGCAGAGTGCGCTCTCGAAGATAGTTCGAGATCGCAGTCACCCCGTTGCTCTCTTCGATGGAGAACCGCGTGATGGGCAGATAGGAGCGATCCAGTCCCACCAGGGTGATATCGGTGCCGTGCAGGGTGGTGACAAACGGCAGGCGTTGTCCTCGCGGCTTGGCGGCCAGCATCTGCCGAGCCAGCAGGGCGCTTACCGAGTGCGGGATCGCATAATGCACATGCAGAAGGTCGAGGGCGTAGAGTTCAGAAACTTCCGCCATGCGGGTGGCCAGCGCCAGGTCATACGGCGGAAAATCAAACAGCGGATAACGGGACACATCCACTTCGTGATAGTGAATGTTGGGATGCAGTTCGGTCAGGCGGATGGGTTGGGCATAGGAAATGAAATGGATTTCGTGCCCGCGATGCGCCAGTTCCAAGCCGAGTTCGGTGGCCACTACTCCACTGCCGCCGTAGGTGGGATAACAGGTAATCCCGATCTTCATGCCGGTCCTTTGCACGCCCGCCGGCGTGGCTCTCTGATTCGATGGTGACCGGTGCGCTGGGATTCAGATTTTCGGGTATTCAGGCGGAAAGGAAAAGTTAAGTTTCGGAGTTGCTGGCGCCCTTGGCAGCATCGCGGTTGCCCAGTCCGTCGTCGAGCTTGTCGAGATGCGTCTGGAGTCGTTCCTGGACGGTGTTATCGAGGGCGGTGAACTCAATGCCCATACCGACTCCTGGGTCGCTGGCACGGATGACGCCGCTGGTTTGAACCTTTTCGTCGTCCATCCAAAATTTGATGTTGACTTTCGTGCCCAGCTGAAGCGGGATCAGGCTCTCAACATAACAGCCCCGGCCCCCAATGTCGGTCGCGTGGGTGTTCATCTGCGACCGGCGACCGTCGTCGAAACTGATCTCGATGGGAAATAGAACTTTGTGCCGCACGAAACGCCGCTTATTCTCGCCCGTGCCCACTTCCTGCTTCTCCCATGCGGCGAGATCTTGCCAGGGGCTGCGTTGGTTGGGAAGCATTTGCACGCCAGCTTCAATCTTGCGGGCCACGCCGGCATCAATGACCCAAATGACTTTGAAGCGGGCTTTTTTGTCCCCATGCTGAACGCCAATGATGTCGCCGGCCTTCAGAGGATGAGCGATGCCCGAGATTTGCG
>Ga0210387_10001936_pt1 | contig 15709 bp, 15 predicted proteins | sample IncBWC7OmetaG_FD_160108 | JGI IMG/M metagenome (GOLD analysis project Ga0210387, IMG submission 160108) | Forest soil microbial communities from Barre Woods Harvard Forest LTER site, Petersham, Massachusetts, United States - Inc-BW-C-7-O ...
GATTACGAGCGCGCGCGTCGAGGCGCTCGCACTAGCGCTCGCGACGGTCGAAGATGAACGGATGTTAAGTTTCTTTAAGAAAGCGTGAGCGAAGTTGTGCCTGTGCCGCAGCGACTTCTTGAATCGCTTTGGCTCACGCGCGCTTGAAGAACGGCTCGACGCGCTGCGCCGCGCGGACGAAGGCGATCATCACCAGCACGCCGAGCCCGAACAGCACCGCCTGCACGATGTGGGCGCCGGTGTCGTCGAGGCCGAACAGGATCGCAAGCGCCCAGCCGCCAGCGAACGCCGCGCCGAACACTTCGGCGCCGATCAGGATCGCGGCCGAGATCACGGTGATGACGCTGGACCAGACGATCTGGCCGGAGGCGGTGGAGGAGGGCTCTGAGCTCATGGCTTGGTCCTGTTTCAAGGGGCGCAATCTCTCCGAAACGTGGCCCACTATCAAGCGGAAAAGGCCCAAAAATGGCCCCTCGCGTGATATAGCTGAAGCCCAAGAAACCGCACAAATACGGGATTTTTCGATGTCAGAGACCGCTGAAACCACGGCCGCCCCGGAAGTCAATCCGCTGCTCGCCGCCTGGCAGACGCCGCATGAGACGCCGCCTTTTGCCGAGATCAAGCCGGAGCATTTCATGCCCGCCTTCGAGCGGGCCTTCGCCGACCACTCTGCCGAAGTCGCCGCGATCACCCATGATCCCTCGACCCCCGACTTCGACAATACCGTCACGGCGCTGGAGCGCTCGGGCAAGCTGCTGACCAAGGTCTCGGCGGTGTTCTACGACCTAGTCTCGGCGCATTCCAATCCCGCGATCCTGGAGATCGACAAGGAAGTGTCGCTGCGGATGGCGCGGCACTGGAGCCCGATCATGATGAACGCCGTGCTGTTCGGCCGCATCGCGCTGCTGCACGAGAACCGGGCGACCCTGGGCCTGACCGGCGAGCAGATGCGGCTCTTGGAGCGCACCTATACCCGCTTCCACCGCGCCGGCGCCGGCCTCACCGAGGAGGCCAAGAAGCGGATGGCCGAGATCAACGAGCGGCTGGCCCAGCTCGGCACCAGCTTCAGCCATCATCTCCTCGGCGACGAGCAGGACTGGTTCCTGGCACTCGGCGAGGACGACCGTGCCGGGCTCTCCGACAGCTTTGTCGCCACCGCCAAGGCCGCGGCAGAAGAGCGCGGCATGGCCGGCAAGGCGATCGTCACCCTGTCGCGTTCCTTTGCCGAGACGTTCCTGAAGAGCTCGGCGCGGCGCGACCTGCGCGAGAAGGTCTACAAGGCCTTCACCGCCCGCGGCGACAATGGCAACGCCAATGACAACAACGAGGTCATTGTCGAGATCCTGGCGCTGCGCGAGGAGAGCGCGAGACTCCTGGGCTTCCCGACCTTCGCCGCCTACCGGCTGGAAGATTCCATGGCCAAGACGCCGGAGGCCGTGCGCGGCCTGCTGGAGCGGGTCTGGACACCGGCGCGTGCGCGCGCGCTCGCCGACCGTGACGAATTGCAGCAGCTGATCGCGGAGGAGGGCGGCAATTTCCAGCTCGCGCCCTGGGATTGGCGCTACTACGCCGAAAAGCTGCGCCAGGCCAAAGCCAATTTCGACGACGGCGCGATCAAGCCGTATCTGGCGCTGGACCACATGATCGAGGCCGCCTTCGACTGCGCCACGCGCCTGTTCGGCGTCACCTTCGCCGAGCGCAGGGATGTGCCGGTCTGGCACCCGGACGTGCGGGTCTGGGAGGTGACGGGCCCGGATGGCCAGCACAAGGCGCTGTTCTATGGCGACTACTTTGCGCGGCCCTCCAAGCGCTCGGGCGCCTGGATGACGTCCTTGCGCGACCAGCAAAAGCTCGACGGCGGGACTGCCCCGCTGATCATCAACGTCTGCAATTTCGCCAAGGGTGCCGATGGCGAGCCCTCGCTGCTCTCGCCGGACGATGCGCGGACGTTGTTCCACGAGTTCGGCCACGGCCTGCACGGCATGCTCTCCAACGTGGTCTACCCGTCGCTGTCGGGCACCTCGGTATTCACCGATTTCGTAGAGCTGCCGTCGCAGCTCTACGAGCACTGGCAGGAGCGCCCCGAAGTGCTGCAGAAATTCGCCCGCCACTACCAGACCGGCGAGCCGCTGCCGGAGGATCTGCTGAGGCGCTTCCTCGCCGCGCGCAAATTCAACCAGGGCTTTGCCACCGTGGAGTTCGTCGCTTCCGCGCTGCTCGATCTGGAATTCCACACCCAGCCGGCTGCCGCCAGCCGCAATGTCCGTGCCTTCGAGCAGGCCGAGCTGAAGAAGATCGGCATGCCGGAGGAAATCGCGATGCGGCACCGGCCGACCCAGTTCGGCCACATCTTCTCCGGTGACCATTATGCCTCCGGCTATTACAGCTACATGTGGTCGGAGGTGATGGACGCCGACGCCTTTGGCGCGTTCGAGGAGGCCGGCGACATCTTCGATCCCGCAACCGCCAAACGCCTGCATGACGACATCTATTCGAGCGGCGGCTCGGTCGATCCGGAAGCGGCCTATGTCGCCTTCCGCGGCCGCGAGCCGGAAGCGGATGCGCTGCTCCGCCGGCGGGGGCTGCTGGAGGAGCCGGCGGCGTAAGCCGCGAACTCGGTCTCGTAGGGTGGGTTCAGCGCAAGCGAAACCCACCGTCTTTGCCTCACCAGAAGCGATGGGTTTCGCTTGCGCTCAACCCATCCTTGCTCTCTGCAAATTCCGACTCGTGCCGCCTTACTGCGTCACCCAGATTTCGACGCGGCGGTTCTTGGCGCGCCCGGCCTCGCTGTCGTTGCAGGCGACGGGAGCGAAAAAGGAAAACGCCATCACGTCGGTATCCGCCACGCTGATGCCCTGGCGGCGCAGCTCGGCGGCGACGCGCTGCGCGCGCTCCGCGGAGAGCGCGAGATTGGCCTGCCAACTGCCGTTGCCGTCCGCAAAGCCCGCAATGACAAAGCGCTTGCCCGTGTGCTCTCCGGCGCGCAGGAACGTCGTGAGCCGGGCGACGTCCTGCAGCGCGCGGGTGTCGAGATCGGTGCCGCTTTTCTCGAAGTGGAACACGACCGAGGTACGGCGCAGCTGCGCGAGCAGGCGCGAGAAATTGCCCGGTGCCTCCACTGGTACCGATTTGCCGATTCCAGCCGCCGGTTTGGCGATCAGGTTCTCGACGTAACGGGCCTGCTCGGCTGCGTCCTCGATTTCGATCGATTGCTCGACGAATCCAGCGTCCGTGACGGTGGCTTGCGCCGTCTCCGAAAGCGCGAAGTCGAGCAGTTCGCGCGCGATCGGCTCGGCTGGCATCCCGAGCGTATAGAGATAGAGGCGCCGCGCGAGCGGATACTCCTCCGTCTTGATCGAGTAGCGCGTCGGCGCGCTGGAAAGGCCGCAGCCCGATTGAATGACCAGCGCATGGTTCTTGTTGACGTAGGGCAAGCCAAGGAAGCCGATGGCGCCGCGGTCGGCAGTGACCGCGTCCGACAACATGTCACTTGATTCATACCGCTTGGCGTCGGTGGTGAGCGGCTTGCCGGTCGTGCTCATCACCAGCGAAACGAAGGTGTCGAAGGTGCCTGATTTGTCGTCGCGGGCATGAACCACGACGGGCACGTCGGGGCCGCTGATGTCGTGGCTATCGGCGTCGCGCCCCGTCACTTGCGACCAGTTGCGAATCTCGCCGGAGAAAATCCGTGCGATCATGGGCAGCGTGAGCTGCCGGATCGGATTATCCCGGTTGACGATGACCGCGACGCCATCAAGCGCAAGCACATGCTCGTTGCCCGCGCCGATCAGATTGAGGTGCACGGCGGCTCCGACCTCGTCAACCTCCTGCGGCAGCGCGCGGCGAGACGCCATGCCGATGCTTGCGGCCTTGCCGAGCAGGGCCTTGATTGCGGTGCCGGAGCCTTTGGCCTGAAGGTCGATGCGTGCCGCCGGTGCTGCGCCGGCCAATCTCGATGTCGAGCTCTTCGGGGGCGCGCGCCCGATAGGAAGGCTTGTTGCCGAAGCGCTTGGCCGCATAGGCGTCGATCAGCATCGGCATCAGCTGCTCGCCGATGGTATTGGACCCATGAATGCCGAAGGATTGGATGGCGAAGGATTGTGCAGGCGCATCCGGTTTTGGCGAGGCGACCGGCGCTCCAGCCGGGCTTGCCGCTGCGCCCGCGCATCGCTCGCCGATGCTCTTGATTTCGTCCGCGCCGACCTCAAGCGGCGGGCTGGCGGTGTCGAAGTAGAGCTTGAAGCGCGCCCCGTTGGGCTCGATGCGGATCGCGTGAACTGTCATTCCGGAGCGCAGGCAAACGTCAGACCCGCTCTGCGCGAAGGCGCTGTCCATGCACGCTAAAACCGTTGCAAACACGGCAAGCGCAAGCAGGCGCTGCAGCGGCAAGCGTCGATTTGGCACGGAAATAACCTAATAGGAGAAACGCAGCCGCAGTATTGCAACACCCCATTACGCCTGCATGACACCGTCATATTGGTGTGCCTGAATTGGACTATCAGGGTGTGCAAACGAGCTCGGTGTCGACGCATCATGGCAAAGATCATCATCTCGTATCGACGCGCCGACTCGGCTGCCATCACCGGGCGCATTCGCGACCGTCTCGTCGCTCATTACGGCGCTTCGCTGGTGTTCATGGATGTCGAGGACATTCCATTCGGAATCGACTTCCGTGATCATATCCGCGCCGAGCTGCTGCGCAGCGACTTGCTGCTCGTCGTCGTCGGTCGGGAATGGCTCGGCAAGAACAGCGATGGTCCTGCGCGCATTCATAGCGAGACGGATCCGGTTCGCATCGAGGTAGAGACCGCGCTTCAGAATGCTATCCCTGTCATTCCGGTTCTGGTCAACGGCGCGCAAACGCCGGAGCCTTCCGACCTTCCCGAGTCCTTGAGAAATTTCGCCTTCCTGAATGCGGCAACCGTCGACGCCGGGCGCGACTTTCACGTCCATATGGACCGCCTGATGGTGGGCATTGACACCGTTGCGGTAGCGCGCCGGAAGGCCACCGCGCCGCCGCGGGTCGAGACCACAAAGACGGGCGGAGTTCAAGCCGGCAAGGTATTTGCTGTTGCGGCGGGGCTTGCGGCGATCCTGCTGGCGGGGGTTGGATGGCGACTCTTCACCGCCCGGCCTGGCGCGACACCATATGCTGTCGCCTCGGCGGCCGAGGTCACGGTGACGGCCGCGCTGAGCGAGCCCAGCCCAAAGCCCGCGGAGCCAGTCCAAACCAAGCCAGTCCAGCTGACGCGGTCTCTGGCAGGATCGCTGGCTCCGCAAGTTGAACCGCAACCCTCCGCGCCGCCGGTCATCGCCGGCACGTACCTTGCGTATGCAAAGCCCGGCTGCGGCGCCCAGCGTCAATCGGTCAGGGTCGCGATCAATGACGGCCATATTTCATGGCAGCATGATGCGCTCGACACCACGTTTCGCTGGGAGGGGACGATCGCACCCGACGGCACCATCAAGGCCGCCGTGGCGGATCGTCCAAGCTTGCAGGCTGCCGGCCGCTATGATCTCGATGACCGCGAGGTCGCCATGAATTACCCGCAGTGCGGCACGGTGACCATGCTGATCGGCCAGATGCTCAGCCGATAAGCTCGTCGAGATTCTTGTTTGCGCATGATCTTTTCGGAAAACCGTCGGACACTTTTCCGGATCGTGCGCTACGACGCCGCTCGCTCCATTTCTGCCGGCCGCGACGTGAGGTGCTCGGCGCGTATTTGCCGCGCTGCGCCGCGGCCGCCAAGCTCATAGAGCAGCGGAATATTGCCCGCGGCGTCGATGCTGCGGAGCTTGGCCGCCGTCCGGGCCGGCAGCGTGACGCCGAGCTCGCGCTCGAGCCACTGCGCGTCGAGGTCGATGTTGTAGGGCAGGAAGCGGAAGAGTGGGCGGGCGTACGGGGACGCGATCGCGCTCACATCGCCGAGCTCGGAGTTGATGTGCCAGGAGATCGGCGATTCGCCGAGCCACGACATCAGCGTGAGCACGAGTTGCTCGCTGTCGTTGATCTGCGAGGCGAGCGCATGCGTGGCGAACGCAAGCGTGCGCAAGAGCGGCAGCCTCTCTGCGATGATCCGGTAGCGGAACGATCCGGTGCCGATCGAGACGATGGTCAGATTCTCCGGCCCAAGCGGCCAGGCCAGCCCGTGCTGCGGCAACGCCGCGATCATGAACAGCGCCAGCGCTGGATTGTTGAACGGGCTCACTCCGCCATCGATGAACAATCCCGGCGGCATGCCGGGCGCGATCGGGATCAGCTCGGGATCGAAATAGTGCGGTGCTGCCGTGCTGGCGCGCACGAGATTGACGAGCGAATAGTGCCGGTTGCCGATGTAGGAGCCGTCCTTCGGCGTCTCCCAATAGGCGGATCGCGGGTTGTTGACGATGATCCAGGGGCTGCCGGTGTCGGCGCGCTTGGTGACGATCGCAAGCCCGGTCCGCAGGTCTTCCGAGTCGATCGTGCGGCCGCCGCTGACCTTCCTGATTTCGTCCAGCAGCGGGGCGGCATCGAACTTCGGCTGCACGGCGCTGATGCGCCAGAGCGAGCGTCTGAAGATGCGCGGCCCCAGTTCGGAATAGAATTTGCGGATGTCAGCGGCGCGATAGCCGAGCGCGAGCGCGGTCGCGATGATCGCTCCGGTCGAGGTGCCGCCGATCAGGTCGAACCAGTCGGCGAGCAGGACCGGCTTGCCCTCGACCTCCTCGATCAACTGCTCGAGCCGCTCGAGGAACGCGATCGATACGATGCCTCGGACCCCGCCGCCGCTGAGTGCGAGAATCCGTTTTGGGCCGGGGCCGAACAGATGCCTGTCGCGCGGGTGTGCGAAGTTCTCGCCCGGATTCACGTCCGAGCCTCCTTCAAATGCGCGATCAGCGTCTCGACTGCGGCGTTTGTGATCGTGCGCTGCGTGAGAAGGAGAGCAGGCTCTGCCGCAGCCGGGTCGTCATGGTCCCGCTTGAACCAGAGCACGGGGCAGCCATGGCGCCGCGCGTGAGCGACGACTTCGCCGGTCCCGCCGGGACCGTTCGCAGGGCGGCCGTCCCAGAGCGCAAAGATCACATCGCTGCGCGCGACCACCGCCTCGCCCACGGCCGAATAGGCGGCGTTACGGTCCTCGCTCGAAGCGGCAAGGCCGTCGAGTTCGACGACCTCGGTGGCAGCGGCGAGAAGTTTCTGGAAATCCTGCTTTGACTGCTCTTCGGGAAAGTCTTGCAGATAGACGGCGCGCGGAAACGGCAGCACGGCGACAAGCGCGGCGCCCTGCGCAAGGCCGGCATCGGCCATCATCCGGTCGGCGCCCTCTGCGAGCGCCGAAATGACTTGCAGACCTTGCCGACCGCCGTCTGCTTCACTTTGCCTGCCGACCGCCCCCTGCCTCAGCGCCGAGAAGGCGCTGTCCAGCGCGCCCCGCAGCCGTGTCAGCATGGCTGGCGCGAGCGTCACGTCACGGTGACCTGTCACTCCGATCCGCAGGACGGCAGCCGTCGACATTCAGGCTGCCATGCCAGAGTGAGACGGCGTTTCACGATGCGTGGACGATTGGGTCCACATGGCCGTTCTCCTCTGGCTCGTCACTGTGCTTTGGAATTTCGCCCCATCATCGCCAGCCTTTGTTACGTCCCCAAGACGGTACGTTTCCAAAGCGGATTGAAGGGGCGAGACCGGGAAGCCTCGACCCTTCGAGTTGAAGCAGGTTCAAATACCGCTGGGCCTCAGCAGAAGCCGGGGTTCTCGGCCTGCACCTTGGCGATCTCCCACGCCACTACCGCGGGAGGCAGATTGATCTTGATCCTGCCGCCACTCGCCGCTTCCAGTTCTTCCATGCCCAGTTCGTCAACTTCCTTGTCCAGATCAGTCATGTCCAGATCAGTCATGGCATTTCCCTATTGCTTCGGGGCCGAACCATTCCGACCAACCGTGAACGGAGGCTGCGAGCTGAAGCAAATTTGCGCCGTGACAGGCGTCACATCCGCGACTGAGGAACGTTGCGGATCGAATGCGGGCAATTGTCGCACCGTATGGGAACAGCGGCGGCCGGGTGTTCATGTTTCCGCGTGAGGCGTCTGCAGCTCGGCGATGCGATGGTCGGCGCGGCGCAGCCGCCGGCAAAGCTCGCGGTTGATGTTCTGCATCACGATCACATAGGCGTGCACGTCGGTCTTGTAGAATGAATAGAGCTGCCGGGCCGTAAGCTCGTACAGCACGGTCGGGCTCTCCACGACGACGGTGGCTGATCGGTTCTGCATTTCGATCAGCGTCATTTCGCCGAAGAAATCGCCGGGCTCGAGATCAGCCATATGAATGGCGTGCTCCGCATCGGCGCGCCGGCTCACTTCGAGCTTGCCGGAATGCACGATGAACATGGAGCGCCCCGGTTCGCCTTCCGCCACGACCGTGGCACCGACCTCGAAACGGCGCTCGACCAGCATTGAGACGAGCAGATCGAGGCTTGCGTCCGAAAGGCCGCCGAAGAAGGGCGTGGCGAGCAGGAACGCTTTCAGATCGGGCGAGACGACGGTCATCGGTGAAATATACTCCCGCCGCTTGTGGCGACAAGCGCGTGACGCCGGCGGGACATGCCCAAAACAGCCGCCACTTTGCGAAACCTTTATGCATTCGATCCGTTCACAAAATACTGCGCCAAGTAGACCTCCGTTGAACCGGGGAGCGGTCGGTAGGGCCAATTTGGCCGGAAGCCACCTTCCTCCAGGGCGGGCTGTCGTATATGAGTGACGGGCTCGGAACGTGCCGATAGTCCGTAAGGAGCCGATTTGGCGCGTTGGTGGTGGTGGCGATTAGTTAATCCAAAAATCGCAATCTAGCGGTATGATCGACGCAAGCGCGGACAGGCATTTCAACCGAGGCATGGCATGGCAAATCGAGCGACGACCGCGCAATCCACCAGGGCGATGCGACGTTTTGGGCCTCCCGCCATTGTGACGCTTGCGGCGATGGTCGCGCTCACGGCGCTGACCACGGGCACCATGGCGAAAGAGGCGCGCCCCGCGCCAACCAAGGAGGCGACAGCGCCGCGCGCGGCGGGCGAGCCGATCATGGCGATCGTCTCGATCAAGAGCCAAAAGGTCACTTTCTACGATGCCGAGGGCTGGATATTCCGCGCGCCGGTGTCGACCGGCACCACGGGTCGCGAGACCCCGGCCGGCGTCTTTGCGCTCATCGAGAAAGACAAGGATCACCACTCGTCGATGTATGACGATGCCTGGATGCCGAACATGCAGCGCATCACCTGGAACGGCATCGCGCTGCATGGCGGGCCGCTGCCCGGCTATGCGGCCTCGCATGGTTGCGTGCGCATGCCCTACGATTTTGCCGAGAGGCTGTTCGACAAGACAGAGATCGGGATGCGGGTGATCATCTCGCCGAACGATGTCGAGCCGGTCGATTTCTCCGACCCGAAACTGTTCGTGCCGAACGCGGATGCCATTGCGGCGGCTCCCTCGCGCGCCCAGACGGCCGCCCGCGAGGCGGAAGAAGCTGCCAAGGCCGCCGACGAAACGAAGAAGATCGCGGCCACGACGGCGCGCGAGGCTGCAACGCTCACGGCGTCGCTGAAAAAGCTGGAGGGGCTCAAGAAGAGCGCCGATGCCCAGCTCGCCTATACCGACAAGCTGCTTGCCGCTGCGAAGACCGACCAGGCCAAGGCGAAGGCCGAGGATTTGAAGCAGAAGGCGGAAGCCAAGGTCGCGGACCTGCAGACGCAGCTCGACACCGCCAAGGCCGACACGAAGGTCAGTGCGGCCGCCGCCGCCAAGGACACCGCCAAGGAGGCGGCGACCAAAAAGACCGAAACCGCGAAAGCCGCGATCGAAGCGAAGCTCGCGCTGGAACCGGTCTCGGTCTATATCAGCCGCGCGACGCAGAAGATTTATGTTCGGCGCAACACCCATAAGCCCGCACCGGACGGGGGCGGCGAGGTGTTCGATACGAGCGAGTTTCCGGTCACGATCCGTGATCCCGACAAGCCGATCGGCACGCACATCTTCACTGCGATCGCGAAGAACGACACTGGCCTGCGCTGGACCGAGGTCACGATCGACGACGGCGACAATGCCAAGGACGCGCTCGATCGCATCACCATCCCGCAGGAGGTGCTCGACCGCGTCGCGCCGACCGCGGTGCCGCGATCCTCGATCATCATCTCGGACGAGCCGCTGAGCGCCGAGACCAACTACCGCACCGAGTTCGTCGCGGTGCTCAACAACCAGCCCCAGGGCGGCTTCATCACGCGCAAGCCGACGCCTCGGCTTCCGGAAGGCTATCCCGTTGCCAGCAATTCCTGGGGCGGCGGCGATGGCTTCTTCTCGTTCTTCCAGCCCAACAATCCGCCCCCGCCGCCGCCTCAGCCCGGCTATGCGCGTCAGCGGAGCGGCCAGCAGTATTATCAAGGTGGCCAAGTTTATCAGCCGGCGCAACGCGGCTGGGGATGGTAAGACACGGTACGCCGCGCAGGAGCCGAGTAAGAGCCGTGTGATAGGCGGCGTGGCCGTCAGCCGCGTCGCGCTGCCTTGATCGCGGCGACGTCGATCTTCTTCATGCCCATCATCGCCTCGAATGCACGCTTGGCTTCGGCGCCGCCGGCCGCCAACGCTTCGGTCAGCATGCGCGGCGTGATCTGCCAGGAGATGCCCCATTTGTCCTTGCACCAGCCGCACGCGCTTTCCTGTCCGCCATTGCCCACGATCGCGTTCCAATAGCGGTCGGTCTCGTCCTGATCGTCGGTGGCGATCTGGAACGAGAAGGCTTCGTTGTGCTGGAACATCGGGCCGCCGTTGATGCCGATGCAGGAAACGCCGGCAACCGTGAATTCGACGACCAGCGCGTCTCCGGCCTTGCCGGATGGGTAGTCGCTGGGGGCCCGGCGGACAGCGTGCACGGCACTGTCGGGGAAGGTCTCGGCGTAAAAGCGCGCAGCAGCCTCGGCGTCCTTGTCGTACCAGAGGCAGATCGTGTTCTTTGCCATTGCGCGTCCTTTCCGGTTCCGACCAGGTTTCAGGTGAAGTCACGTGTTGGATTGAACGGCGCGCGCGAGCGCGCCCTCGGCAAGGATACCAAGGAAGCGCTCATTGCAGGATTTATCGACCCACGCCGCGGCGCGGCGATCGGCGTCCCACGAGGTCGCATGACGCTCGTAATGGGCCACAATCCGGCTTGCTGCGTCGTCCATCCATCGAACCTCGCCTGCGATCATGTACCGGCAAGCGATGTCCTCGTCGATGGTTCCGAAGTCTGCAACGGATCAAATCGTCGCGGGCATGGGGATGACGCCCGCCTTTGCCTTTCTCGCGGGAAGAGACGCTCTCTCCTCAGAGTTGGTGGTGACCGGCAGCCTGTCCGCCGTCGACGTGAAGAACTTCCCCGGTCACAAAGCCTGCGCCATCGAGATAGACCACCGCGTCCACGATATCCGACACGTCTCCCATTCGGCCCATCGGGTGAAGTGCCCCGAGTGCTGGATGCGCCTCCGCCGGATGCATGGGGGTCTTGATGATTCCAGGAGAAACTGCGTTCACGCGGATCCCGGCCTTTGCGTATTCAATGGCGAGCGCCCTGGTCGCCGCACTCAATGCTCCTTTGGTAAGAGACGCCAACGCGGCCGGAACCGCGCTCATCGGCTGATCGACAAGGCTCGTCGTGATCGAGACGACGTGACCGTGGCCTTGCTTGCTCATCAGCTCCAGCGCGCGCTGGGTCATGTGAAAGAAGCCGGTGACGTTGGTCGACAGGTAAAGCGCATAGTCATCGTGCGAGTAGGCCGTAAAAGGCTTCGCCATGAACACGCCCGCGTTGTTGACGAGGGTGTCAACACGGCCGAACCGATCCAATGCGGTTTTGAACACCTTCTCCGCCGTGTCGGGAGCGCCGATGTCACCCTGTACCGTCACAACATCCGCATCGGCAGCCGGCTTGATGGATCGCGACGTTGCAACTACCGGGCAGTTCCGTGCCCGGAAAGCGCTGACGATGCCAGCACCGATGCCCTGCGAGGCGCCGGTTACAACGACTACCTTTTGCTGTGTGCTCATGATTCCGTCCTTTCAATCGATAAACGCCGCGCCTCGCACTTTTTGCAGACGAAGTTCAGGCTTCGACCTCGCTGCCGGCAACCAGCGGGTCGTATTCGGGCCGCTGCAGGATCGCATGCAGCCGTCGACGGCGAACGCCGATATTGCCTCCGCCAAACAGAGGCAGCGCGAGCGCATCCTGCAACAGCCGTCCCAGCGGCAAAGCGTGGTCGTAGCTTTCGATGCCGACGACCCTCATCAGGTCCGACAGCACGCATACAGCCGTCTCCGAACCGAAGACTTTCGCCTCGATAGCCAGCTCTTCGGCTCCTGGCGATTGCAAATCGACCGCACGGCAGGCGCGCCAGCAAAGACTGCGGGTCGCCTCGATGGCTATCTTCGCATCAGTCAGCGCATATCCAACCGCCTGGTGTTCGATGACGGGATGGATGCCGCCTCGCTTCTCGTGGCGTGCGAAGCTCAGCGTGAACTCGAACGCCGCACGCATCAAGGCGACGGCGAAAATTCCGACGAGCGCGGCCGCGCCGGTGAAGCAGGCCGCAGTCAGAGCCAGACCGCCGCCGACCGGGCCCAGACAGTTGGTGCTCGGGACGCGGACACCGTCGAAGCTGAATTGCGGCAAGAGATGCGTACGGTGCCCCGCTGCATCGATGGCGCGTTCGAAGACGAGACCCGATGCCGGGGGCTCCACGAGGATGACCGAAATGCTGCGATCGGGGGCCGCGTTGGGATCGGTGCGGCAGAGAACACAGAGAACATCCGCGCCCTTGCGGTCCCAACCGGTGGCCGACGACACCCAGCTTTTTCGGCCATGGATCATCCAGCTATCGCCCGCAAGTCTCGCCGTGGTGCGTACACCTTCGCCCGGCGGAGGCGATGCCGCGTTGGCGCTGCCTCCCGGTTCGGTGGCGCAAAATCCCGCCAGCGGCGCTCCAGTCTGCTTCAGGAACGGCGGCAGCAGCCGTTTACGTTGCTCCTCGGTGCCGCCGATCAGGAGCGGCAAAAGTCCGAGAACGGTGCCGATCAAAGTCAGGGTCACGCTGGCGTTCACGGCGTACAGTTCCTCGGCCATGATCGCCGTATCGATCAGGCCGGCGTTCTCTCCGCCGGCCGGGAGAGGAATGCATTTTCGCAAGAATCCCGCAGCAATCATGGCCTCGTAAGCAGGCCTTGTTGCCGCAAACCGCTGCTCCGGAGTGGGCAAGGTCTCTGCCCCGATTGCCGCCGCCAGCACTTCCCTTGCGAACTTGCGGGATTGCGTCTGCAGCTCCAGCTGGCGGGGTGTCAGTCGAAAATCAATGGCCACTGCTTTTTCTCCAGCCGCCTGCTCAAGCCGCTCCGCTGGCGGCAAGCGGGTCGTAGTCGCTTCGCTTCAGCAGCGTGTGGAGTTGCCGGCGCCTGACGCCCACATTGCCGCCGTCAAAGATCGGCAAGGCGAGCGCATCCTGCAGCAAACCGGCAAGCGGCGTCTCACGATCGTAGCTTTCGATGCCGACCACGCGCATGAGATCGGTGATGACGCGCACCGCGGCCTCCGAGCCGAAGATCTTTGCCTGGACTGCGAGCTCCTCGGCCGCCGGTGATTGGGTGTCGAGCCCGTGACAGGCACGCCAGCTCAGATAGCGCGCCGCTTCGATCGTGGTCTTTGCATCGGCCAAGGCGTATCCGACAGCCTGATGCTCGATGATCGCGTGAACGCCGCCGCGCTTTTCGGTGCGGGCAAAATGAAGCGCGAACTCGAACGCCGCACGCATCAACGCGACGCCGAAAACGCCGACAAGTGCCGCGGTTGCCGTGAATGCCCCTGCCGTCAGCGCAAGTCCGGAGCCCTGTTGCCCGAGCAGATTGGTGTGGGGCGTTGCGACGTTCTGAAGACTGAACTGTGGCACGAGGTGCGCGCGATGCCCGATCGTGTCGATCGCCCGCTCGAACACAATGCCCCTTGCCGGCCCTTGTACCGCTATCACCGAGATTGCGGCGTCCGGCGGCGCCGCCGGATCGGTCCGGCACACTACGCACAGAACGTCGGCGCCTTCACGATTCCAGCCGGTCGCCGACGACACCCATTTCTTGCGCCCGTTGATCACCCAGTTATCGCCTTCTCGCCTCGCCGTTGTGCGAACACCCTCGCCCGGCGGAGGTGAGCCGGCATTGGCGCTACCGCCGGGTTCGCTGAAGCAGAAGCCGGCGAGTGGCGCGCCGCTTGGCTTCAGAAACGGGACCAGCAGGCGTTGGCACTGGTCCGGTGTGCCGCCGAGCAGGATTGGCAGGAGGCCGAGCACGGTGCCGAGCATCGTCAGCGTCACGCTTGCGTTCACGCTGTAGAATTCTTCCGACAGAATCGCCAAATCCATCAGACCGGCATTGTCGCCGCCGGCCGGAGCCGGGATGCATTTTCGCAAATATCCGGCAGCCACCATCGCCTCGTAGATGGGTCTGGTCGCGCGAAAGCGCTCTTCGGGCGTCGCTAGAAGCTCGGCCCGCCTGGCCTCGCCGAGCACCTCTTTTGCAAATTTGCGGGAGGTGCGTTGCAGCTCCTGCTGTTGCGCCGTGAGCGTGAAATCGATCGCCATCGCGCTGGTCCTCTGACTCGGGTGTTAACCGTTTCACCAACGGCTAGCCCAGTCAGGCAAGACAATCTTGGACGACAGTGCCCGATTTCTTGGCGTGGAGTGAACCGGATCAGGTCCCGGCGACGGCGCGGCGAAACTCCCGCGGCGCCAATCCGTTGCAGCGCTTGAACAGGCGATTGAAGTGCGAGATGTCGCGGAAACCGGCAGCAAAGGCAATCTCCGCGATGGTCCTGCGGGCAGCGCCGGCGTCGAGAAGCTCGCGCGTGCACGCGACAATCCGCTTCTCGTTGACGTGTTCGCCGACCGAGCGGCCCGTGCTTGCAAACAGGCGGTGAACGTACCGCGCGGAGCAGCGAAATTTCGCGGCCAACGTTGTCGCGCCGAGATCGGGATCATCACTGTGACGATCGATATGATCAAGCATCATCGACAGCAGCACGGGAACATGCATGCGCTCGGTGGCGGCGTCAGCCAGAATGTCCGGCGCTTGCGAGATCAGGTCGATCATGTGGGTACCGACCAATGCGGAGAGCTTCGGAAGGCGGCTTTCGCTGAGACAGAGCTCGGCATAGCCGGAAAGCGTTCGGGAAAGAGCGCGACCGGTTTCGGTCGCAGACAAATTGAGCCTCGGTCGCTCGAGCAGCCGTTTCGGTAACAATTGCCGCGGGACGGCAAAACAAAATAGTTTGAAGTTGCGACAATTGGCGATCTCAAACGGCTCCGTCGTATCGGCGAGCGTCAGGTCCCCGGGCGCGCTGATCTGTTCGTGGCCGCGCTGCGTGGTTCGGCCGAGGCCCTCGAGCTGAAGGTTGATGAAGCAAAGATCGTCCGTGCTTGCCGCAATGTGCGAGGCGAGGCGAAGGACGGTATGCCGGGTCGCGGTGACCAGTGAAACCTTGATCGGCGCGGCATCTACTCTCGTGATTGTGCCTTCAAAGTGCTGATCGGCAATCCTGCGCGGCTCGAGCCGGACAAAGGCGGCGGCAAGGTCGTCAGCCCAGCTCCCGAATGTCTGGTCCGTACGTTGCGGCTTGGTCGACCATTCCATGAGCGCCTCGAACACATGGCAATTGCAAAGGGCGCAGCAG
>Ga0210387_10001937_pt1 | contig 15705 bp, 10 predicted proteins | sample IncBWC7OmetaG_FD_160108 | JGI IMG/M metagenome (GOLD analysis project Ga0210387, IMG submission 160108) | Forest soil microbial communities from Barre Woods Harvard Forest LTER site, Petersham, Massachusetts, United States - Inc-BW-C-7-O ...
GCCAGCTGCTCAATATCCTGGAGGCGTTCGCGCTTTACCACGCGATCAAGGACAATCCGCAAGGAAGCTGGGTGCCGCGTGTCAAGATTTTTGCCGGCAAGGCGGCGGCGAGCTACCGCTACGCCAAGCTGATCATCAAACTGATCAACGACGTCGCCGAGGTCGTCAATCATGATCCCGTGGTCGCCGGCCGCCTGAAGGTCGCGTTCCTCCCCGATTACAATGTCAGCCTTGCGGAAGTCATCATTCCGGCCGCCGATCTCTCCGAACAGATTTCGACCGCGGGCATGGAAGCCTCAGGCACTGGCAACATGAAACTCGCCCTCAATGGCGCCATCACCATCGGCACGCTGGACGGCGCCAATATCGAAATCCGCGATCATGTCGGCGCGGAGAACATTGCCATCTTCGGCATGGAAGCGATGGATGTGGTGGTGCGGCGCAAGCAGGGACTCGACGCTACCGACGTAATCCGGGCTTCGCCAGCGCTCGCGCGCGCGATCAACGCCATCGAAAGCGGCGAATTCTCGCCGGACGATCCCAAACGCTTCGAATCGATTGCGCACGCGCTGCGCCATCTCGACCACTACATGGTCAGCGCGGATTTCGATGCCTACTATGCGGCGCAACGCGGCATCGACGCCCGATGGCAGACGCAGGCGGCCTGGACGCGGGCTTCTATACTCAACGTTGCCCGGATGGCCTGGTTCTCGTCCGATCGCACCATCACCGAATATGCCGAGGACATCTGGAACGTTCCGGTGAACGGTCGCGCCCCGGTCGAGCAGCTTCGCGCCGAGGGGTAAAGCCCCTCATTCCCTGACGACACCGTCGCCGGCGGCTTCCAGGCGGAAGGCGGCCGCGAACAATGCGCGGGTGTAGTCGGTTTGCGGACGCTTGAACAAATCGGCGGCCGCGCCTTCTTCCACCACCTTGCCGTCGCGCATCACGATCAAATGGCTCGCGAGCGAAGCCACCACGCGCAGGTCATGCGAGATGAACATGTAGGTCAGGTCGCGCCTGCGCTGCAGTTCACGCAACAGATCGACCATCTGGGCCTGAAACAGCATATCGAGCGCACTGGTGGGCTCATCCAGCACGACGAAATTTGGTTCCAACACTACGGCGCGCGCAATACTGATGCGCTGGCGCTGCCCGCCGGAGAACTCATGCGGATAGCGGAACCGTGTCGCCGGATCGAGACCGACGTCGCGCAACGCCTGGATCACGCGTGCTTCACGCTCGGTCTGCGAGAGCGATTTCTGGTGCACGCTAAGCCCCTCGGCCACGATATCGCCGACGGACATGCGGGGACTCAAGGCGCCGAACGGATCCTGGAATACGATCTGCATGTCGCGGCGGTAGGGGCGCATTTCCTCGAAGCGCAAGCCCTGGATTTCGTTGCCCAAGAATACGATCGGCCCGTCGGAGGAGATCAGGCGCAACAGCGCGAGGCCGAGCGTGGTTTTGCCGGAGCCGGACTCGCCGACGACGCCGAGTGTCTCGCCCTTGCGTACCGACAGGCTGACGCCGTCGACGGCCTTGATGTGGCCGACGGTCGAACGCAGCAGGCCGCGCTTGATCGGAAACCAGACCTTCAGATCGTCGGTCGAGATCACGATGGGAGATTCCGGCCGCGGCGGCGCGGGATCTGGCTTGGGCTCGGCGGCGAGCAGCGCGCGGGTATAAGGATGTTTCGGCGCGGTGAAGACGTCTTCGACCGGCCCCTGCTCCACGATCTTGCCACCGTTCATGACGCAGACCACGTCCGCGATACGGCGTACGATGCCGAGGTCGTGGGTGATGAACAAAAGGCTCATGCCGAGCCGTTGGCGGATTTCCGCGAGCAGCCCCAGGATTTGCGCTTGCACCGTGACGTCGAGCGCCGTGGTCGGTTCGTCCGCGATCAAGAGATCCGGCTCGTTGGCGAGCGCCATTGCGATCATCACCCGCTGGCGCTGACCGCCGGAGAGCTGGTGTGGATAGCTCCTGAGCCGTGTTTCCGGATCGGGAATGCCGACCTGGGTCAGTAGCTCCAGCGTGCGTGAGCGCGCCATTTGTCCACTGACACCCTGATGGAGTTGCAGGATTTCGCCGATCTGGGACTCAATCGTATGCAACGGATTGAGCGAGGTCATCGGCTCCTGGAAGATGATCGAGATGTCGTTGCCGCGAATGCCTCGCATTTCGCGTTCCGACATCGTCAGCAAGTCGTGGCCCTTGAACAGAATGCTGCCGGAGGGGTGCGAGGCGGTCGGATACGGCAGCAGCTTCAAAACCGACAGCGCGCTGACCGACTTGCCGGAGCCGGATTCGCCGACCAGCGCCACGCACTGTCCGCGCTGAATCGAAAACGAAACATGGTCGACTGCGACGGTATCACCGCTCGGCTGGTGAAACGCCACCGACAGATCGCGGACATCGAGCAGCGGCTGGTTGATGGCGTCCATGGCAACCCTCACCTGAACGTCTTGCGCGGATCGAAAGCGTCGCGCACGGCTTCGCCAATGAAGATCAGGAGCGACAGCATGATCGCGACCGCAAAGAAACCGGTGAAACCAAGCCATGGCGCCTGAACATTGGCCTTGCCCTGCGACAGCAGTTCGCCGAGCGAGGGCGAGCCGGGCGGCAGCCCGAAGCCGAGGAAATCCAGCGCGGTCAGCGTCATCACCGAGGATGAGACGATGAACGGCAGGAACGTCATTGTCGCCACCATTGCGTTCGGCAAGAGATGGCGGAACATGATGACCGCATTGGAAACGCCGAGTGCCCGCGCCGCCTGGATGTATTCGAAATTGCGGCCGCGCAGGAATTCCGCGCGCACGAGACCGACCAGCGATACCCATGAAAATAGCAGGAGGATGCCGAGCAACACGAAGAAACCGGGCACCAGCACCGATGACAGGATCAAAAGCAGATAGAGCGAGGGAATCGCGGTCCATACCTCGATCAGACGCTGGAACATCAGATCGATCCAGCCGCCGAAATAGCCCTGCACGCCGCCCGCGGCGACACCGATGATCGAGGAGATGATGGTCAGGCTGAGGCCGAACAGCACGGAAATGCGAAAGCCGTAGATCAGGCGTGCAACGACGTCACGGCCCTGATCATCGGTGCCGAGCCAGTTATATTCGAGGTCGCGGCAGCTCTTGAGTCCCTTTTTCTCCACCACCTCCTTGCACTGCGCTTCCGTCAGCATCCAGGTCGGCGGCGACGGCGCTGGCGTCGGAAGATCGAGATTATGGGTGTCGTAGGAATAGCGGATCAGCGGCCAGACAATCGTGCCCCCCTTCGCCGCGATCAATTTCTGCAAATAGGGATCGCGATAGTCGGCCGCGGTTTCGAAATCGCCGCCGAATGTCGTCTCGGAATAGCTGACGAAAGCAGGCCAATACAGGTGCCCGTCAAATCGGATCAGGAACGGCCGGTCATTGGCAATGAGTTCGGCAAATAACGATACAAAAAACAGGAACAGGAATAGCCACAGCGACCAGTAGCCTCTGCGGTTCGATTTGAAATTCTGCCAGCGCCGTCGATTGAGCGGGGAAATGCCAAGCCCATGGTTCGTCGCGGGGACCGCCGCGCCCAACGGCGACTGTGTCGTGGTCTCGACCGGAGGCGGCGCGGAAGGCGGTGGCGCGGTGATCGTCATCAGACCTCCCGCGCTTCGAAATCGATCCGCGGGTCGACCCACATGTAAGCGAGATCGGAGATCAGATTGACGACAAGACCGACCAGCGAAAAAATGAACAGCGTTCCGAACACCACGGGATAGTCGCGATTGAGCACACTCTCGAAGCCGAGCAGACCGAGCCCGTCGAGCGAGAAGATGGTCTCGATCAGGAGTGAGCCGGAGAAGAAGGCGTGGATGAAAGCGCCGGGGAAACCCGCGATCACGATCAACATCGCGTTGCGGAAGATATGGCCGTAAAGCACCTGATTCTCGCTGCACCCCTTGGCGCGCGCGGTCATCACATATTGTTTGCGGATTTCATCGAGAAAGGAATTCTTGGTCAACAACGTCATCGTGGCGAAGGCGCCGAGCGCCATCGATATCAGCGGCAGGGTGATGTGCCAGAAGTAGTCGAGAATCTTCCAGTACCAGGGAAATTGCGACCAGCCGTCCGATGTCAGGCCGCGCAGCGGAAAAATGTTGAAGAAGGAGCCGCCGGCAAACAGGATAATCAGGAGGATCGCGAACAGGAAACCAGGTATCGCAAAGCCGACGATGATCACCGCCGAGGTCCAGGTATCGAACTTCGAACCGTCCATCACCGCCTTGCGGATGCCGAGCGGAATCGAGATCAGGTAGGTCAAAAGCGTCATCCAGATGCCGAGCGACATCGAGACCGGCAGCTTCTCCTTGATCAGCTGCAACACGCTGACGTCGCGGAAATAGCTTTTGCCGAAATCGAAACGGGAGAAATTCCACACCATCAAGAGGAATCGCTCCGGCGCCGGCTTGTCGAAGCCGAACTGCTTCTCCAGGCTCTTGATAAAGTCCGGATCGAGTCCCTGGGCGCCGCGATATTTGGAGCCCACCGCATCCGACGATACACCAACCTGGTTGCGCGCCCCGAAATCGCCGCCCGATGAGCCCGATATCCTCGACGTGCCCCCGGTATCGGCACCGGAAAGCTGCGCGATGATCCGCTCGACCGGGCCGCCGGGTGCGAATTGCACCACGACAAAGGACACGAACAAAATTCCCAACAGCGTGGGGACCATCAGCAAAATGCGGCGTGCGATATAGGCGCCCATTCGTTACTTCGCCTGCTCGGCTGCGGCCGTCCACCAGTTGTCCGGCGCACCGACACCCGACGCGTAACGCGGCGGCTTTTCGGGGTGGGCGAACAAATCCCAATAAGCCAGCTTGTGCGTGTTGGCGTACCACTGCGGCACCCAGTAACGCCCGGCGCGAAACACCCGGTCGAACGCCCGGCAGGCAACCGTCAGGTCGGCGCGGCTGTCGGCGGCAAGAACCTTTTCGACCAGCGCATCGATCACAGGATCGGCAATGCCGGCGAGATTATAGGACCCCTTGGTCTTTGCCGCCTGCGAGGTGAAGAACGGCCGCATGCCGTCGCCGGGGGTCGCCGACATGCTGAAGCGCTCGATGGTCATGTCGAAATCGAAATCCTCAACCCGCGCCCGGTACTGGACCGGATCGACGAGGCGCAAACTTGCCTCGATACCGAGCGTCCCCAAATTCTTGATGTACGGCGCGTGGTGCGGCTCCAGCGATGGCTCGTCGACCAGAAACTCAATCTTGAAAACGTCCCCATTCGGCAACAGGCGCTTGCCGTCCTTGATCGGCAGGCCAGCATCTTGCAGCAATTGCTGCGCCTTGCGTAAGAGGCTGCGGTCCTGTCCCGATCCGTCCGAGACCGGCGGCACGAACGGCGCGCCGAAGACCTCATCGGGCACCCGACCGCGAAACGGCTCGAGCAATTTGAGTTCTTCCGGCGACGGCAGGCCACTCGCCACCATATCGGAATTCTGGAACGGCGAATGGGTGCGCGCATAGGCGCCGTACATGATGGTCTTGTTGGTCCATTCGAAATCAAACGCCTGGATCAGTGCCTCGCGCACGCGAGCGTCCTTGAATTTGTCGCGGCGGGTATTGATAAACCAGCCCTGCGCTCCCGATGGTGTTTCATCCGGCAAGGTTTCGCGTTTGACACGGCCGTCGCGCACGGCCGGAAAATCATAACGCGTCGCCCATACCCGCGACGTGAACTCCTCACGATAGAGGTAATTCCTGCCGGTAAATCCCTGGAAGGCGACGTCGCGGTCCCGGTAGAATTCGTAGCGCACGATATCGAAATTATAGTTGCCGCGGGCAACGGGAAGATCGCGACCCCACCAGTCCTTGACCCGTTCGAACTCGACAAAGCGATTGACCTCGAACTTTCCGACCTTGTAGGGGCCGGAGCCAAGCGGAGTATCGAGCGTCGATTCTTCGAACGGCCGCGTGGCGTAATAGGCCTTCGAGAAGATCGGCAGGCCTGCGACATAGAGCGGGACATCGCGTGCCCGCTTTTCGGCGAAGGTGACGACCAGCGTCGCATCGTCGACAGCCTCCGCTTTCACCATGTCGCGCATTTGCTGCATGATCAGCGGATGGCCCTTGGCCTTGAGGGTCATCAGCGAGAACGCGGCATCCTGCGCCGTCAGTTTCGAGCCGTCGTGGAATCGGGCCTCGGGGCGCAGCGTGAAGCGATAGGTCAGCTTGTCGGGCGAAATCTGTACGGACTTTGCCACCAGACCGTACATCGCATCGGGTTCGTCGCCGGCACGCACCATCAGGGCTGCGAACGTCATGTCCATGCCCTGCGCGCCTTCGCCTTTGAGGATATAGGCGTTGAAGGAATTGAAGGTCTGATAGGACTGGTTGTAGGCGCGAACCGAAGGGATCAACGAAAATGTGCCGCCTTTCGGCGCGGCCGGATTGACGTAGTCGAAGTGCTGAAAATCGGCCGGGTATTTCAGGTCCCCGAACACCGAAAGCCCATGAGCGTCTGTGCTGCTATCCGCCGAAAATGCCGGCCGCAACCACGGCGCACCCGAAACACTGGCAAATATACCGGCGCCAAGACCGAGCACATGCCGGCGGGAGAGGGACGCCATGCGCGAAAAATCCCTCAAGATCTCTTGCCTATCCTGGCGGCCTTGTCGGCGTCGAACCACCACAAGGACGGGAGGCCTGAGCGTGCGTATTTCGGCAACTCGGCGTGGCCGAAGCGATCCCACCGCGCATAGCGCACAAAGCCGTAGGTGAATTGCGGCACGACGTAGAAATTCCACAGGAGAACACGATCGAGCGCCCGCGTCGCCGCCACCAGTTCCGCACGATCCTTGGCGAACACGACCTTGTCGATCAAAGCGTCAACCGCGGGATTTTTGATGCCGATGGTGTTTCTGGATCCCAGCACACCAGCGGCCTGCGATCCCCAATATTCGCGCTGCTCGTTGCCAGGCGAAAGCGACTGTCCCCAGATGTCGATAATCATGTCGAAATCGAAGTTGCGCTTGCGGTTTTCATATTGCGCATCGTCGACGACGCGGATCGAAGCCGTTACGCCGATGCGTTCAAGCGAAGGCTTGTAGAACAGCGCTATCCGTTCGGTGGCCGGGTCTTCTACCAGGATTTCGACGGTCACGGGCTTGCCGGCCGTATCCATCAGCTTGCGATCCTTGACTTCGAATCCTGCCTCTTTCAACAGCCTCGCGCTCTCACGCAAGTTGGCGCGGACGGCGTCGGGATTGCCACCGACCGGGCTTTGATATGGCGTGGAGAAGACTTCGGCCGGTACCTTGTCGCGCACCGACTCCAGGATCGCGAGTTCCTGCCCCTGCGGCAGTCCGGAGCACGCAAGCTCCGTTCCCTGAAAGTAGCTGTTGATGCGGCTATATTGCCCGAAGAACAGTTGCTTGTTCATCTCTTCGAAATCGAACGCGAAGTTGAAGGCCTGCCGAACCCGCGCGTCCTTGAATTGATCGCGGCGCAGGTTGAGCACGAAGGCCTGCATCCGGCCGGAATCGCTGATCGGGAATTCTTCCTTGACCACGCGCTTCTCTATCACGGCCGGAAAGTCATAGGCCGTCGCCCATTGCTTGGCCGAGTTTTCGGCGATCCAGTCTGCTTGATCCGCCTTGAAGGCTTCGAGCGCGACGGTGTTGTCGCGGAAGAATTCGAAGCGCAATTCATCAAAATTGTTCTGGCCGACCTGAACGGGAAGATTGGCGCCCCAAAAATCCTTGACGCGCTCGAGGCTCACCGAACGCCCGGCGACGAATTCCTTGATGCGATAGGGGCCCGAGCCCAGTGGCGGCTCCAGCGTCGTCTGCGAGATGTCGCGCTTGCGGCCCTGACTGTCGGTGCCCTCCCAATAATGCCTGGGCAGCACCAGAAGCTCGCCGACAATGTGCGGCAATTCGCGATTTCCAGCAGACTCGAAAGTGAATTTGACCTCGCTCTCGCCAATCTTCTCAGTCTTCGCAACGTGACGATAATAGGAGGCATACATCGGGCTGAGCTTTTTAAGCTGCTCGAGCGAATAGATGACGTCCTCAGGCGTGACCGGCTTGCCGTCGTGCCAACGAGCCTCCTTGCGAAGACGATAGATCACCCAGGCAAAATCATCAGGGTGTTGTGCTGCTTCTGCGAGCAGACCATATTCGGCCGCAACCTCGTCCTGCGAACGCTCCATCAGCGTCTGGTAGATCAGCCCGACGGCAGGGGCGAGCGAGCCTTTGACACCTGACACCGCGATATTGAAATTGTCGAACGTGCCAAGCGCGATCTGCCGCGCGAGGCCGCCTTTCGGCGCGTCGGGATTGACGTAGTCGAAACGTTTGAAGTCGGCAGGATACTTGACGTCGCCGAACAGCGACAAGGCATGTCGCCAGACCGGCGCGCCTGCGGCGGTCTGCGCCTCGGCGGAACTGATGATCGAAAAGCCGGAAACGGTGTCGAGCGCCGGCGCAATCGCGGCAATCGCGCCGCCCTGCAAGAGATGTCTTCGGTTCAGTGCCAAAGGCAAAATCCTCTCGTAATCCGCGTTATCAAGACCCCACCAGGCCCCACTATAAGGCAAGGTTTCGGCCGATTAAGTTGCTTTTTGCTCATGATAACACCCCTCGTGGGGCGAAAGGCCGCGGTAACAATAGCGGGACCGGCCGTCCAGCGCGGAACCGGCTGGGTCGGAACGCAAAACGGCCGGGTTGACCCGGCCGTTGAACAAAGCGTTCGAATAAATGGCAGTTATTTCGCCGCCGTCGGCAACGGTGCCGGACTATCGGACAGCGAGTTCAGGTAAGCGATCACGTCGGCGCGCTCGCTGTCCTTCTGGATACCGGCAAAGCCCATCGCGGTGCCGGGGACGAAACCCTTCGGATTGTCGATGAACTTGTTGAGGTCGTCGATGGTCCAGGTACCGCCCTTGCCCTTCATGGCTGCGGAGAAATTGAACCCGCGACCCTCGCCCTTCTTGTCACCCACGATGCCAAAAAGATTCGGGCCGACCTTGTTGGGCCCGCCCTTGGTGAAGTCGTGGCAAGCGGCGCACTTCTTTGCCGCAGCCTCGCCCTTCTGGACGGAGGCGGTCTGCAACAGCTTCTCGATCGGCTCGGACGGCGCGGCCGCGGCGGCTTTTTCGCCTCCTGCGGCTTCTTCCTTCACGGCGATTTCGAAACCGGGCTTTTCCGGCTTATTGGGAGCGAAAAGCGCGCTGGCCGCGAAGCTCGTCACCAGCAAGATGAGGCAGGTACCGAGAACGGCACCAAGGATTTTATTGAGTTCGAAGGAGTCCATTGTGGATCAGGCTCCAGGCCGGAAATGTCGACTTTTGGCCGGCGAGAAACGGCCGCGATAGGCGCCAGGAATCGGACTTTCGCGCCGCACCCTGAGCGGAGATGAGATATCGGTTTGCCCGTGCTCTGGCAACCCGTATAAACGCCTTTGCTTTTGACCCATCCCCATTATTTCCGGCCGCTTCTCGGAGGGGCACCAGACCGCATTCTGATGACCGAACCCCGTATTTTGGTGCTGATTCCTGCCCGCATGGCCGCCACGCGCCTGCCCGGCAAGCCGCTTTTGGAGATGGCCGGCCTGCCGATGATCGTCCATGTGCTGCGTCGCGCGGAAGCCGCCGGAATTGGCCGGGTCGCGGTCGCAACCGACACGGCCGAGATCGCGGCGGCGGTCAAAGCGCATGGCGGAGAGGCCGTCATGACCCGCGCCGACCATCCCTCCGGCTCGGACCGGATCTTCGAGGCACTCAACTCGCTCGATCCGCTCGGCAAAGCCGATGTCGTCGTCAATCTGCAGGGCGATTTTCCGACCATCAGCCCGGATAATATCCGTGATGTGCTGGCCCCGCTGGAAGACCCCGCGGTCGACATCGCGACGCTGGCCGCGGAAATCCACACCGAGGAAGAAGCCCTCAATCCCAACGTCGTGAAGGCGGTCGGCTCGACGGTCGGCCCCAGGCGGCTGCGCGCGCTCTATTTCACCCGCGCGACCGCCCCCCATGGCGAGGGACCGCGCTACCATCATATCGGTCTCTATGCCTATCGCCGTGCTGCGCTCGAGCGCTTCGTCCGCCTTCCCCCCTCGCCGCTCGAGCAGCAGGAGAAGCTGGAGCAGTTGCGGGCGCTGGAGGCGGGAATGCGGATCGACATCGGGCTCGTCGATACCGTGCCGCGCGGCGTCGATACCCCTGCCGACCTCGAAGCCACGCGGCAGCTACTAGCGAAAAGTTGAGCGACTGGTACAACGCGCCATGACCAAGACCACGAAAATCATGAAAATCGCATTCCAGGGCGAGCCTGGCGCCAACTCCCATATCGCCATCGCCGAGGCCTATCCCGAGGCCGAAGCGCTGCCCTGCCCGACCTTCGAGGACGCGTTGGCCGCGATTTCCTCCGGCGAAGCCGATCTCGGCATGATCCCGATCGAGAACTCGGTCGCCGGCCGCGTCGCCGATATTCATCATCTACTGCCCCAGTCGGGCCTCTTCATCGTCGGCGAGTGGTTCCTGCCGGTGCATCATCAATTGATGGCGCCGCGCGGCGCCAAAATCGGTGACATCAAGACGGTCGAAAGCCATGTCCACGCGCTCGGGCAATGCCGGCGCATCATCCGCAAGCTCGGCATCAAGCCGATCGTGGCGGGCGACACCGCCGGCAGCGCGCATATCATTGCAGATCGTGGCGACAAAACCTGCGCCGCGATCGCCCCGAAACTTGCAGCCGAGATCTACGGCTTGGATATTCTGGCCGAGGACGTCGAGGACGAGGCTCACAACACCACCCGCTTTGTAGTGCTGGCGCGCGAGGCAGACTGGGCCAAACCGGGCTCGGGGCCGCTCGTCACGACTTTTGTCTTCCGGGTGCGCAACCTCCCCGCCGCGCTTTACAAGGCGATGGGCGGCTTTGCGACCAACGGCGTCAACATGACCAAGCTCGAAAGCTACATGGTCGACGGCAATTTCTTTGCCACGCAGTTCTACGCCGATGTCGACGGCCACCCCGACGACAAAGGCCTCGCCTTTGCGCTCGAAGAGTTGCAATTCTTCTCGCGCGAATTCCGCATTGTCGGCGTTTATCCTGCCCATCCGTTCCGCGCGACCTTCAGCGAGCGGCAGGACTGATCGGCTTACGCCGCCGCCTGAGCGCGTATTCCGAACACGTCCGCCAGCAGGCTGTACGACTTCTTGCGCGCCTCGTGATCGTAGACGGCCGTGATCACCATCAGCTCGTCGGCCTTGCTTGCCGCGATCATCGGCTCGAGCTTCTGCATTAGTGTTGCGGGGCTGCCGACAAAAAGACGCGTGCGGTTGCGCGCAATGATGGCCCGATCGCTTTCCGTATAGGGATAGGCCTGCGCTTCCTCGATACTCGGCAGCGGGCGGTATTGCCCGCGGTCGCGCCATAGCCGGTTGAGATCCATCGACGTCGCGAGCCGCTCGGCCTCGGCATCCGTCTCGGCGGCCACAACCGCTACCGCCAGAATCGCATACGGCGTCTCCCGCCAGCCCGTGTTCTTGAAACGATCGCGGTAGTTCGTCATCGCGGCGATGGCGTCATAGGACGCGAAATGATGCGCGAACGCGTAGCCCATGCCGACCTGAGCCGCGAGTTCCGAACTGTAATCGCTCGAGCCGAGCAGCCAGATCGGCGGCAACGGTGTGTCGTCCGGCATCGCCACGACCTGATTGAAGGGATGATTGGGCGGGAAGTTGCGGGTCTCCCACAGCGTCAATTCATGCAGCCGTTCGAGGAAGTCGTCGCCTTCGCGGCGATCGAGCCGACTACGCAGCGCGTGAGCTGTGGCGCCATCGGTGCCCGGCGCGCGGCCGAGCCCGAGGTCGATCCGGCCCGGAAACAGCGCCTCCAGCATCTTGAAACGCTCCGCCACCACCAGCGGCGCGTGGTTGGGTAGCATCACTCCACCGGAGCCGACGCGGATGTGTTTCGTCACCGCCGCGATCTGGCCGATCATGATGTCAGGCGCGGGGCTCGCGACCGAAGCCAGGTTGTGATGCTCGGCGAGCCAATAACGGGTGAAGCCGAGCGCATCGACATGGCGAGCGAGATCGATGCTGTTGCGGAGCGCCGCGGCGGGTTTGGTGCCGGTGGTAACCACCGAAAGATCGAGGACGGAAAGCGGAATCATGGCCGTAAACCTAATGCGGCGGCCCAACGGTACAACCGCTCCTTATGCCGGGCCGTCGAAGGTCTGCTCTGCAGCCGGACTGCCAAAATCGAGTGGGCAAATAATTTTATATTTCTTAATATATTCATTTTGCCCCCTAATGTCCCTACCATACTTATGAATATTACATAATAATTACAATAATATACGCGTTATCGACAATAGCCCACCTTGAAGTAAATTTACAGAATATCGATATTTATGAAGACCAATTGGGCAATTTCCCATATCCGGTGGGCTATTTGGCTCAAGCCTTTTCGCCTATCTTGAAGCTCCCAGACTTGGCGCCATGCGTGGCGTGAGGTTCGCCGCGGAGATGATTGAGTGTCATGAGCGAAGCTATCCCTGTTGCCCCCGGCCCCCGCGCGGCCAAACAGCCGGCGATCTCGTTTGAATTCTTTCCGCCCAAGACCGAGGAAATGGAGAGGAGCCTCTGGGAGACGATCAACCGCCTGGCCCCGCTCTCGCCAAATTTTGTCTCCGTGACCTATGGCGCCGGCGGATCGACCCGCGAGCGCACCCATTCGACCATTGCCCGCCTTCTCGGTGAAACCGAGCTGTTGCCGGCCGCACATTTGACCTGCGTGGGCGCAGCGCGCGGCGAGATCGACGACATCGTCGCCCGCTATCATGAGACCGGCGTCCGCCACATCGTGGCGCTGCGCGGCGATCCGCCGGGCGGCATCGGCACGCCGTTTACGACCCATCCCGACGGCTATCAAACCTCTTCTGAGCTCGTGGCCGGCATCAAGAAGCGATTTCCCGATATCGAGGTTTCGGTTTCGGCCTATCCGGAAAAGCATCCCGAGAGCCCCAGCTTCGACGCCGACATCGACGGACTTAAAGCCAAGGTCGATGCCGGTGCCACGCGCGCCATCACGCAGGTGTTCTTCGATAACGACCTTTACTTCCGCTACCTCGATCGTGTGCGCGCCAACGGCATCGATATTCCGATCGTCCCCGGCATCATGCCGATGCACAATTTCAAGCAGGCGAGAAACTTCGTCACCCGCGCCGGCACCACGGTGCCGGGTTGGCTCGCGGAGAAATTCGACGGGCTCGACGACGACGCCGAGACCCGCAAGCTGGTGGCCGCAACGGTTGCTGCAGGGCAAGTGCAGAAGCTTAGCAAGCGCGGCGTCGATACCTTTCACTTCTACACCATGAACCGTGCTGATTTGGTCTTTACGATCTGCCATCTGCTTGGCATCCGCCCCGCAGGCGCGCAGAAGGCGGCTTGAACGATGGTCTTGCCCGTCTCGTCGACACGCACCGCGTTCCTCAACGCCGCCAAAGAGCGCATCCTCGTGCTCGACGGCGCCATGGGCACCATGATCCAGGCGCTGCAATTTGATGAAGCCGCTTTTCGTAGCGCGCGATTTGCCGGCTTTCATCGCGACGTCAAGGGCAACAACGACCTCCTGATCCTGACGCAACCGCGGGCGATCGAGGATATTCACGCGGCTTATCTGCGCGCCGGCGCCGATATCGTCGCCACCAATACCTTTTCCTCGACCTCGATCGCGCAGGCCGATTACGAGATGTCGGACCTCGCCTATGAGCTCAACCTGGAAGGAGCAAAACTCGCGCGCGCTGCTGCGGTCCGCGTCAGCGCCGAAGACGGCAAGCCGCGCTTTGTCGCCGGCGCCATCGGCCCGACCAACCGCACCGCCTCGATTTCTCCCGACGTATCCAATCCGGGCTACCGCGCCGTCACCTTTGACGATTTGCGCAAGGCCTATGGCGAACAGATCAAGGGCCTGCTCGACGGCGGCGCCGACTTGCTGCTGGTCGAAACCATTTTCGACACGCTCAACGCCAAGGCCGCGCTGTACGCGATCGCCGAGATCACGGAAGAACGCGGCATCGACGTGCCGGTGATGGTGTCCGGCACCATTACCGACAAATCCGGCCGCCTGCTGTCGGGACAACTCCCCGAGGCGTTCTGGAATTCGGTGCGTCACGCAAGACCAATCACGATCGGATTCAACTGCGCGCTCGGCGCCGAGGATCTGCGCGCGCATATCGCGGACATTGGCCGCGTCGCCGATGCGCCGATATGTGCCTATCCCAATGCCGGTCTGCCCAACGAGTTCGGCCAGTACGACGAGAGCCCGGAATATATGGCGCGGCTGATCGGTGAATTTGCCTCCGCCGGACTCGTCAACGTCGTCGGCGGCTGCTGCGGCACCACGCCGGACCATATTGCTGCGATTGCGGCGGCTGTTCAGCCACACAAACCGCGCGTCATCCCGGACATCGTGCCGCGCTTGCGGCTTTCCGGCCTTGAGCCTTTCGAACTGACGCCCGCCATCCCCTTCGTCAATGTCGGCGAGCGCACCAACGTCACGGGCTCGGCACGATTCCGCAAACTGATCACGGCGGGCGATTACACCGCAGCATTGCAGGTGGCGCGAGACCAGGTCGAGAACGGCGCGCAGATCATCGACGTCAACATGGACGAAGGCCTGCTCGATTCCGAAGCGGCGATGGTGACATTCCTCAACCTCGTCGCCGCCGAACCCGACATCGCCCGTGTACCTGTGATGGTCGACTCCTCGAAATTCCATGTGATCGAGGCCGGCCTGAAATGCGTGCAGGGCAAGCCAGTGGTGAACTCGATCTCGATGAAAGAGGGCGAGGAGAAGTTCATCCACGAGGCCAATATCGCCAAACGACACGGCGCGGCCGTGGTAGTGATGGCCTTCGACGAGAAGGGGCAGGCCGACACCTTCGCCCGCAAGACCGAAATCTGCAAACGCGCCTACGATATCCTGGTCGAGCGCGTTGGCTTTCCGCCGGAAGATATCATCTTCGATCCAAATATCTTCGCGATCGCCACCGGCATCGAGGAACACAATAATTACGGCGTCGACTTTATCGAAGCGACGCGCTGGATTCGGCAAAACCTGCCGTACGCCCACATCTCCGGCGGCGTCTCTAATCTGTCGTTCTCGTTCCGCGGTAATGAGCCGGTGCGCGAAGCCATGCACTCGGTGTTTTTGTACCATGCCATCAAGGCCGGCATGGACATGGGCATCGTCAATGCCGGGCAGATGATCGTCTATGACGACATCGACCCCGAGCTGCGCCAGACCTGCGAGGACGTCATCCTCAACCGCGATTCTGGCGCATCCGAACGCCTGCTCGCGCTTGCCGAAAAATTTCGCGGCAAGGAGAGGAAGACCCAGGAGCAGGATCTCGCCTGGCGCGAATGGCCGGTCGACAAGCGTCTTAGCCACGCGCTGGTGCACGGCATCACCGAATATATCGATGCCGACACCGAGGATGCGCGAGCGCTCGCTAAGCGTCCGCTCGATGTGATCGAGGGACCGCTGATGGCCGGCATGAACATTGTCGGCGACCTCTTCGGCGACGGAAAGATGTTCCTGCCCCAGGTGGTGAAATCCGCCCGCGTGATGAAACAGGCGGTCGCCTACCTGATGCCATTCATGGAAGAAGAGAAGGCGCGAAACAAGGCCAAC
>Ga0210387_10001939_pt1 | contig 15704 bp, 24 predicted proteins | sample IncBWC7OmetaG_FD_160108 | JGI IMG/M metagenome (GOLD analysis project Ga0210387, IMG submission 160108) | Forest soil microbial communities from Barre Woods Harvard Forest LTER site, Petersham, Massachusetts, United States - Inc-BW-C-7-O ...
GACAGGCTGCGAAGCCGGATCAATTTGCGAAAGTGCGCAAGAACATTGCGCGCGTAAAAACGGTGCTTGCCCAGTCCAAGGCAGCCGGAGGTAAGGCGTGATGTCGACCGAAGCACAAACTACTGCGGCCGCCGCGGCCGGCGAGGCGCCGGTTCCCGGACAACGCCTGCTCACGGGCAAAGTGGTCAGCAACAAGATGGATAAGACCATCGCGGTGTCGGTCGAGCGTCTGGTGAAGCATCCGACCTACGGCAAGTACATCCGCCGCACCACCAAGCTGCTGGCGCATGACGAGAGCAACGAGTGCAAGGAAGGCGACACGGTTTCCATCAAGCCGTGCCGGCCGATGTCGCGTCGTAAATCATGGGTGCTCGTGCGCGTCGTAGAACGCGCGCGCGCCGAATAAGGGGCCGACATGATTCAGATGCGAACGATTTTGAATGTGGCCGACAACAGCGGCGCGAAGCGGCTGATGTGCATCAAGGTGCTCGGCGGCTCCAAGCGGCGTTACGCCGCGGTCGGCGACGTCATCAAAGTGAGCGTCAAGGATGCGATTCCGCGCGGCAAGGTGAAGAAGGGCGAAGTGTACGACGCGGTCGTGGTGCGCACCAAGAGCGGCGTGCGCCGCGCCGACGGTTCGTTGATTCGCTTCGACACCAACGCGGCGGTGCTCCTGACCAACAAACTGGAACCCATCGGCACCCGCATCTTCGGGCCGGTGACGCGCGAATTGCGCAACGTGCAATTCATGAAGATTATCTCGCTCGCACCCGAGGTGCTGTGATGAAGAAGATTCGCAAAGGCGACCTGGTGGTGCTGATCACCGGCCGCGACAAGGGACGCAAAGGCGCCGTGATCGAAGTGCTGGCGGACGATCGCGTGCGCGTCGAGGGCCTCAACATGTCCAAGAAGCACCAGAAGCCCAATCCGCAGATGGGTGTGCAGGGCGGCATCATCGAGCGCGAAGCGCCGCTGCATGTATCGAATGTGTTGATCTTCAATCCGGCGACCCAGAAGGGCGATCGCGTGGGATTCAAGGCGCTGGAGAACGGCCGCAAGGTGCGGGTGTTCAAGTCGAACAAAGAAATGGTCGACGCGAAGTAACCGCGACGAGCTAGCGAGTAAATGACATGGCAGCAAGACTGAAACAGATTTACAACGAGAAGATCGTGCCCGAGCTGAAAGCGAAGCTCGAGCTGAAGAACACCATGCAGGTGCCGCGCATCCTCAAGATCACGGTCAATATGGGCGTGGGCGAAGCCGTTGCCGACAAGAAGGTCATGGACGCGGCCACCGCCGACATGGCGAAGATCACGGGGCAAAAGCCCGCCGTGACCAAGGCGAAGAAGTCCGTGGCGACCTTCAAGGTGCGCGACGGCCAGGCGATCGGCTGCAAGGTCACCCTGCGCGGCGACCGGATGTACGAATTTCTGGACCGCTTGGTGAGCATCGCCATTCCGCGCATCAGGGACTTTCGCGGCATCAGCACGCGCTCCTTCGACGGCCGCGGCAATTACAGCCTGGGCGTCAAAGAACAGATTATTTTTCCCGAGATTCAGTACGACCAAATCGATCAAATTCGTGGCATGGACATCACCATCTCCACGTCGGCGGCGGACGACAAGCATGGCCGCGCGTTGTTAGAAGCATTCAACTTTCCGTTCCGTAAGTAAGGTTAGCCCATGGCCAAGACGAACATGCTCATGCGTGAAAAGAAGCGCCTCAAGGTAGCGAAGAAATACGCTAAGCGCCGCGCCGAGCTCAAAGAATTGATCCGCGCGCCGAAAACCGGGGCGGAGGAACGCGTCGCCGCGCAGGTCGAGCTGCAGCAACAGCCGCGCGACGCGGGCAAGACGCGGCAGCGCAATCGCTGCTCGATTACCGGTCGATCACGCGGCGTGTACCGCAAATTTGGGTTGGCGCGCACGAAATTGCGTGAGGCTGCCAATCGAGGCGAGATTCCAGGCCTGTCGAAGGCGAGTTGGTGAGGCGCGCACAATGAGCATGACTGATCCGATTGCCGATCTTCTGACGCGAATTCGCAATGCGCAATCCGCGGGCAAGCCGACCGTGGGCATGGGCGCCTCGAAGCTGAAAGTAGCCATCCTGAAGGTGCTGAAGGACGAGGGCTACATCGCCAACTTCGCCGTCGACAGCAGCGATGCGAAGCCGACGTTGTCCATCGAATTGAAGTATCACGACGGCCGTCCCGTCATCGACCGCATCGAGCGCATCAGCCGTCCGGGCCTGCGAATCTATCGCGGCAAGGATGAGCTGCCCAAGGTGCTGGGCGGTTTGGGTGTGGCCGTGGTTTCGACGCCGCAGGGCATCATGTCCGACAAGCAGGCACGCGCGGCGGGCACCGGCGGCGAAGTCCTGTTCGTCGTTCAATAGGGTATTACTATGTCTCGAGTCGCAAAAATGCCGGTCGATCTTCCGCAAGGTGTCAGCGCCACGATCGGCGCGGATGCCATCACCTTGAAGGGCGCGAAGGGCTCGCTGACCCTGGCCATCAAGAATGGCATCAAGGTCGTGCAGCAGGATAAGCATCTCGAAGTCCAGGCCGTGGATGCGGCCGCCGAAGGCATGAATGCCATCGCCGGTTCGACGCGCGCGCACCTCGCCAACATGGTGACGGGCGTGACCCAGGGCTACCAGAAGAAACTGGAGCTGGTGGGCGTCGGCTATCGCGCCGCGGTTCAGGCGAAGAACCTGACCCTGACCTTGGGGTATTCGCACTTGATCAACTACGCGATTCCGGACGGCATCACCATCGAAACGCCGACCCAGACGGAAATCATCGTCAAGGGAATCGACCGGCAGCGCGTCGGTCAGATCGCCTCGGAAATCCGCGGGTTCAGGCCCCCGGAACCCTACAAGGGCAAGGGCGTGAAGTACTCGGATGAGAAGATTTCGCTGAAAGAAGCGAAGAAGAAGTAAACATGAAACTGACAAAACAAGACACTCGCTTGCGCCGCGCGCTGCGGGGCCGGGTGAAGATCAAGGAACTGGCCGCGTTGCGCCTCTCCGTGCATCGCACGCCGCAGCATATCTATGCGCAGATTTTTGCCGCCGAGGGCGACAAGGTTCTGGTCGCCGCATCGACCCTGCAGAAGGACGTGCGCGGCGAATTGAAAACCACCGGCAATATCGCAGCTGCCAAGGCCGTCGGCCGCGCCATCGCGGAGCGCGCTACAGCCAAAGGCATCAAGAAGGTCGCATTCGACCGTTCCGGTTTCATGTACCACGGGCGCGTGAAAGCGCTGGCAGAGGCCGCTCGCGAAGCCGGTCTCGAGTTCTAACTGAAGGTCTTAAGGGCAACTTATGGCGAGAACAGAAAAACCGATGTCCGGAGATGACCTGCTCGAAAAGCTGGTCGCAGTGAATCGCGTGGCAAAGGTGGTCAAGGGCGGCAAGCAATTCGGCTTCACCGCGCTCACCGTTGTGGGCGACGGCGCCGGGCGGGTCGGTTTTGGCTACGGCAAGGCGCGTGAAGTGCCGGTGGCGATATCCAAGGCCATGATGCAGGCGCGCAAGAGCCTGGTCACGGTGTCTTTGAAGAACGAAACCCTGTTCTACGCTGTCAAAGGACGGCATGGGACCACCCGGGTATACATGCAGCCGGCAGCCGACGGTACCGGCGTGATCGCCGGCGGCGGCATGCGCGCGGTGTTCGAGTGCGCCGGTGTGCGCAACGTGCTCGCGAAGAGCTACGGCTCGCGCAATCCCATCAATGTGGTGCGCGCCACCATGGACGCCTTGGGCAAGCTGCGCACCCCCGACGACATTGCGGCGAAGCGCGGCAAGTCCGTCGAAGAAATCGTGGGCTAAGGTCATGACAGAGAAAGCAAACACAGAGAAGTCGATCAAAGTCACGCAGATCAAGAGCGTGTTCGGCCAGTTGGCGAGCATCCGCGGGTCGGTCAAGGGCCTAGGGTTACGGCGCATCGGCCATAGCGTGGTGGTTGCGGATACGCCCTCCAATCGCGGCATGGTGAATGCCGCCATCCACATGCTCAGGGTTGAGCCTGCGTTGGGTACGGGGAAGCAGACATGAGATTGAATACGATCAAGCCGGGTGCCGGCTCCAAACGCACGCGTTTGCGCGTGGGCCGCGGCGCGTCCGCCGGCCAGGGCAAGACCTGCGGCCGCGGCGTCAAGGGTCAGCGCGCGCGCAAGGGCGGCTACCACAAGGTCGGATTCGAAGGCGGCCAAATGCCTTTGCAGCGGCGTTTGCCGAAGATCGGCTTCCGTTCCGCGATGCAGGCATCGCGCGCCGAGTTGACGCTGTCGGATCTGATGCGCGTGACCGGCGCCGAGGTCACGTTGACCGGGCTGATCGAAGCGAATCTGGTACCCGAGAACACCAAGCTCGTGAAGATCATTCTGTCGGGCAAGGTGAGCCGGCCTTTTGCCATTAAAGACAAGGTGATCACCGCGACCAAGGGCGCCAAGAGCGCCGTTGAATCCGCCGGCGGCAGTTTCGCCGCTTAAATGTAGAGATACCGTGGCCACTTCCAGCACCAATGCCGCCGCCGCCTTAGGGGACATGACCCGCTTCGCAGAAATGCGCAAGCGTTTGTTGTTCTTGTTGGGCGCGCTCGTGGTGTATCGGGTGGGCACTTTCATTCCCGTTCCCGGCATCGATGCCGCGAAATTCGCCACGTTCTTTTCGCAGCAGAACGGCACGTTGCTCGGCATGTTCAACATGTTCTCCGGCGGCGCCCTGCAGCGATTCAGCATCCTCGCGCTGAATGTGATGCCCTACATCACCGCCTCCATCATCGTGCAGATGGCCTCGATGGTGTATCCGCCCTGGGCGCAAATCCGCAAGGACGGCGAATCCGGCCGTCGCAAACTGATGCAGTACACGCGCTACGGCACGGTGGGCCTTGCGGCCTTCCAAGGCTTCGGCGCCGCGCTGGCCATTCAGAATTCACCCGGCAACCTGGTACCGAATCCCGGCCCGCAGTTCTTGTTCATTGCAACAATTTCCATCACCACCGGCACGCTGTTCGTGATGTGGTTGGGCGAGCAGATCACCGAACGCGGCATCGGCAATGGAATCACCATGATCATCGTGGCCGGCATCATCGCCGGGCTGCCGCGGGCCATCGGCAATACCCTCGAAATGGTGCGCTCGGGTGAAATGAACCCGCTGATCGTGCTGTTGATCTTGGTGGTCGTGGTGCTGGTAACGCTGTTTTGCGTGTTCGTGGAGCGCGCGCAGCGCAAGATTCAGGTCAACTACGCCAAGCGCCAAGTGGGCAGGCGCATGATGCAAGGCCAAAGCACCCATCTGCCCTTCAAGCTGAACATGGCCGGCGTCATTCCGCCGATCTTCGCCTCCAGCCTGTTGGTTTTTCCCGCGACGATCGCGCAGTTTTTCGGCAACAGCCCGAATCCAAATGTCATGCAGAGGACCTTGCAAAAGATCGCGGCCATCCTCAATTATGGGCAACCACTGCATGTCGTGCTGTTCGGGTTGCTGGTCATCGGGTTCGCGTTTTTCTATGTGGCGCTGGTGTATGACGCCCGGGATACGGCCGAGAACCTCAACAAGGCCGGTGCCTTCATTCCAGGCATCCGTCCAGGCCGCCAGACGGGCGATTACCTGGATAAGGTGCTGACCCGGCTAACGCTGTGGGGCGGCTTGTACATCATGGCGGTGTGTTTGCTGCCTGAAATCATTCGTATGGTGAATCCCGCGATTCCCTTCCAGTTCGGCGGCACGTCGCTGTTGATCATCGTCGTCGGTGTCATGGACTTCGTCGCGCAGGCGTCTTCGCACATGATGTCGCAGCAATATGAGGGCCTGATGAAAAAGGCCAGTCTTCGGGGCATTGGAGCTAAGAAATGAAAGTTCGTCCTTCGGTCAAAAAGATCTGCAAGAACTGCAAAGTCGTGCGGCGCCGCGGCATCGTGTACATCATCTGTTCGTCGGATGCGCGTCATAAGCAGCGGCAGGGATAAGTGTTGCCGACCGCTAATGAATTGAGTTTTAACGGGTTTTCTTATATACTTCCGCGCCTTTTTTCACGGGCGTGGGCGGAGAAATAGATGGCGCGTATCGCCGGCATCAACATACCGATGAACAAGCATGTGGTCATCGGACTGACTCACATTTTTGGCGTAGGCAACAGCCGCGCGCAGCGCATTTGCGATGCCGCCGGCGTGAAGTACAACGTCAAAGTGAAGGATCTCACCGACGCCGAAGTGGCATCGCTTAGGTCCCAGGTGGCGAAATTCGCAGTCGAAGGCGATCTGCGCCGCGAGGTGTCCATGAACATCAAGCGGTTGATGGATCTGGGTTGCTACCGGGGCATTCGGCACCGCAAGGGCCTGCCGATGCGCGGCCAGCGCACGCGCACCAATGCCCGCACCCGCAAGGGCCCGCGCAAGCAGGCCGTGAAAATGAACGCGCCCCCGGGCAAGGTTTAAAAGAGAACATTTATGGCTGATCAGAAAGAGAAGGGCGGCGGTGCGCAGCAGGGCAATAAGCCGGCGCGTAAGAAAGTCCGCAAGAACGTGCTGGATGCGATCGCGCATGTCCACGCCTCGTTCAATAACACCATCATCACGATCACGGATCGACAGGGCAATACCTTGTCATGGGCCACTGCGGGCGCCTCGGGCTATCGCGGTTCGCGCAAATCCACGCCCTTCGCGGCGCAGGTTGCCGCCGAGCGCGCGGGCACGGCGGCGCAGGAACACGGCGTGAAGAACGTTGAAGTGCGAGTCATGGGTCCCGGCCCCGGCCGTGAATCCGCGGTGCGAGCACTCAACGGCTGCGGTCTGAAAATCACCAACATCGAAGATGTCACGCCGATTCCGCATAACGGCTGCCGTCCGCCGAAGAAGCGCCGCGTCTAAGCGGCGACTAAGTCACAAAGGTTCGCAATGGCAAAATATACCGGTCCGAAATGCAAGCTGTCCCGTCGCGAGGGAACCGATCTGTTCCTGAAGAGCGGCGTGAAGCCTCTGGAGTCGAAGTGCAAGCTCGAAGTGCCGCCGGGCGGCGTGAAGAGCGAGCGCAAGCAGCGCTTGTCGGAATACGGCTTGCAGCTGCGCGAGAAGCAGAAGCTGCGCCGCATGTACGGCGTGCTCGAGCGCCAGTTCCGCAACTATTATCAGAAAGCGGCGGGTCGTCCCGGCGCCACCGGCGAAACGTTGCTGCAATTTTTGGAGTGCCGGTTGGACAATGTCGTCTACCGCATGGGATTCGCCTCGACGCGCGCCGAAGCCCGCCAATTGGTGAGCCATAAGGCGGTTTCCGTGAACGACAAGTTGGTCAACATCGCCTCTTACCAGTGCAAGGCCGGCGATGTGGTCAGCTTGCGCGAGAAGGCCAAGAAACAGACGCGCATCACGGCCGCGTTGACGATTGCCGCTCAGGTCGGTTTTCCCGACTGGGTGGAAGTGGACGATAAGAAATTCTCTGGCATCTTGAAGTCGGTTCCCGACAGGCAGGAAATTCTGCCCGATATCAACGAGAGCCTGGTCGTCGAGTTGTATTCGAAATAACGCGCCACAGCTTATGGCTGTGTTCTCCCCGGTTTAGTTAACGTAGGTGGTATCCATGCAGGGATCAATCAATGAATTTTTGAAGCCGCGGGTCGTCAAAGTGCAGCCCGTGTCGCCGCGCCATGCGCGCATCGTGATCGAACCGTTCGAACGCGGCTTCGGTCACACGCTGGGCAATGCATTGCGCCGCGTGTTGTTGTCTTCCTTGCCGGGCGCCGCCATTACCGAGATCGAAATCGAAGGCGTGCTGCACGAGTACACGGCAATCGAAGGCGTACAGGAAGACGTGGTCGACATTCTGCTGAACTTGAAGGCAGTGGCGATCCGCATGCATACCCGCGATGTGGCGGAAGTGCGCCTGCACAAGAAAGGTCCGGGACCCGTCACGGCGGGCGACATTGCCGGCGATCATGACATCGAGATTTTGAATCCCGACCTGGTCATCGCCAATCTCACCAAAGCCGGTGAATTGTCGATGTCGCTGAAGGTCGAGCGCGGCCGCGGCTACCGCCCGGCAGCGCAGCGCATGGCCTTCGAGGAGCAGACTCGCGCCATCGGCCGCCTGCAATTGGATGCATCGTTCAGCCCGGTGCGCAAGGTTACGTACAACGTCGAAAGCGCGCGCGTCGAACAGCGTACCGATTTGGACAAGCTCATTCTGGACATCGAAACCAACGGCACCATCGATCCGGAAGAAGCGATTCGCCGCGCCGGCGGCATCCTCAAGGATCAACTGTCGGTGTTCGTGGATTTGCAGGGCCAGGACGAGTCGACCACCAAGGCCACCGAGACTCAGTTCGATCCGATTCTGCTGCGTCCGGTCGACGAGCTGGAGCTGACGGTGCGCAGCGCCAATTGCCTCAAGGCCGAGAACATCCACTACATCGGCGATCTGGTGCAGCGTACCGAAGTCGAGTTGCTGCGCACGCCGAACCTGGGCAAGAAGTCCTTGACCGAAATCAAAGAAGTCTTGGAAAGCCACGGCTTGACGCTGGGCATGCGGATCGACAATTGGCCACCGCCGGGACTGAAGCGCGACGATGAGCGCGACGGCATCTGAAGTTAAGGGATAAGGGTTAAGAGAACATGCGTCACAGAAACAGCGGCCGTCAGCTATCGCGTAATTCCTCACATCGTCATGCGATGTTGCGCAACATGGCGACGTCCTTGCTGCAGCACGAAACCATTCGCACCACGGTGCCGAAAGCCAAGGAGCTGCGCCGGGTGGTCGAGCCCTTGATTACGTTGGCGAAGGTGGACTCCCTGGCGATGCGCCGTCTGGCGTATGCGCGTTTGCGCGATGTCGGCGTCGTGGAAAAATTGTTCGTGGATTTGGGACCGCGCTTCAAGGCGCGGGCCGGCGGCTACACGCGAATTCTCAAGATGGAACCGCGCCCGGGTGACTCCGCGGATATGGCGCTGATGCAGTTGGTCGATCCTGCGGTGGTTGCCACCGAGAAGAAGGAAGACACGAAGGCTGCCAAAGCGCCCAAGGCCGCCAAGAAGTCCACCAAGAAGGCTGCAGCGGCCGAGGACAGCGACGCCGCGGCCGCCGCCAAGCCGAAGCGCAAGAAGGCCAAGGCCGCCGCCTAAGGGCTGGAGGCGGACGGCGCTACGCGGCCGCTCGCGCGAACGCGTCGCGGGTCATGTTTTCGGGTTTGGCGCCCGTGGTCACGACGTTGTCCTCTATCCTGATGCCGCCGAAGGGCTTGAGTTCCTCCACCACCGCCCAGTCGATGTGCGCACGTCGCGCATCGCCGTGGGCTGCCGCCAGCAGCGAGTCGATGAAATAAACGCCGGGTTCCACCGTGACCACCACTCCCGGCTCGAGCATGCGCGTCAGGCGCAAGTACGGATGGCCCTTCGGCCGCTCCGTGAGTACGCCGCCGACATCGTGCACTTGCAGCCCCAAGAGGTGCCCGATTCCGTGCGGAAAGAACACGCTGGTGACTCCCTCCTCCAATGCGGCCTGTCCCGATAATTTGGTGACTCCGACACGCCGCAGTACATCGCCGAGAATACGGTGCGCCGTGAGGTGCACTTCGCGATAGTCGCGGCCGGCAATGATCTCGCCGCACAACTCGAGCTGAGCTGCGTCCATGCCCTGAAGGAGGTCCGCGTAGAGCCCCGGCGCCCTGGCGTAGGTGCGAGTGATGTCCGCCGCATAGCCGCGGTATTGCGCGCCGGCGTCGATCAGAAAGGAGCGCAGGGCGGCGGGGGCCGAGCGTTCCAAGTGCTGGTAATGCAGCACGGCGGCGTTCTCGTTGTAGGCGATGATGTTGTTGTACGGCATCTCCTCTTCGCGCTGCTGGCAGGCCTCCAAATAGCTCATGTGGCATTCGTACTCGGACAGGCCGCGACGAAATGCGGCCAGGGCGGCCGCATGGCCGCGTGCCCCGAGTTCGTTGGCCTTGCGCATGCAAGCCAGTTCGTACGGTGTTTTGACGGCGCGGTCGCTCTCGAGCAGCGCCAGCAGGGCGGGCGGGTTGGCGGCCTCCGGCCCTATGAAGGCCACGCGACCTAAGTTTGCCCAATGCGTATCCGCCTTGAAATCATCATCGATGGGGACCAAATCGATCGACGCCGTCCACGCCGCCTGCGGCAATTTGGCGGGTTTGTGCCAGAAATCGTTGGGCTGATAGAACAGCACCGTGGGCCGCTTGCCCGGGCTGTACACCAAGATGCAGCGTGGGTTGTCGATGATCGGCACCCACGCTTTGAACTGCGGATTCACTTTGTACGGGTAATCTTGATCATCGAGAAACAGCGTCGGCGGGCGACCGGCGTAAACGACCAATGCCTCAAACCCGGTCGCCGCCAGGGCACGGTCCACACGCCCCATCAGCGTCGTCAAATGCGCTGCATACAGTTGATCAGGACTGGAATCGCTCACATTTCCTCCGCAGCTTTGTCTCGATATTCGATTATGCACCTAACCCGAGATGCGATTCCGAACGTTAAAGGCGCTTGCCGCATCGCGAAACAGATATGAAATTGGGCTGAAACACTCTAAAATCGACCCGGACATTTGGGAAAAAGCCCAAAACACACACACGGCTTAAATTTTTTGTCCTTAAAATTTTGGGGTATCGATAGATGAAGACCAAACTTGCTCTAAGCGCCTTTGTCGCTGCATTCATGCTGAGTGCCTGCGGCAGCAAGACCGAGGCTCCTGCCCCGGCCGTTGATACGACTCCTCCTCCGGCCGCCGCGCCGGCTGCGGATGCCGCCGCCTCCGCCGCTGCTGATTCAGCTGCTGCTGCCAGTGCCGCTGCCGACGCAGCCGCGAGTGCCGCATCAGCTGCGAAGCCGTAATTCGGATAATAGGCTACCCACAGGCCCGGGCGGGCTGCCATCTGGCAAGCTCGTCCGGGCTGTGTCTTTTCAAGATCTGAGGATGCGGTTTCGTTGCTCGTCAGTATTCGCGACGTCAAGGGTTCGAAGCGGGATCGCCAGTGGATCCAGAGCGTCTACGGCGAATATATCGATTCGCTGGCAGATCTAAACACCGGTCTTTTCTCCGTGCTCGGTGCGGGCAATCCGCATCAAGATGAAATCTTCGCCAACTGGTTCTCGAACGATCAATCACACCCGTTGCTCATCGTCCAAGGGCGCGATTCCGTGGGCTTTGCACTGGTCATGCGCTCGCGCATGTCGGGCGCCGACGAGAAGCCGGCAAAATACCGCATGTCCGAGTTCTTCGTGCGCAAGCCGCATCGCCGGGCCGGCATTGGCCGGGATGCCGCCACCCTGATTTTCGACCGCTTCGCGGGCGACTGGGAAATCGTCGAATACATGCGCCACCCCGGCTCCGTGGCATTTTGGCGCCGCGTGGTGGCCGGCTATAGCAAGGGACAGTTCACGGAACAATCGAGTAACGGTGAAGTTCATCAGCGTTTCGCGACCCGTCCGCATCGATAATTTGCTCCATGGCCTCCAATGCCGCCTTTGATTTCGTCCGCAGCCTGGCCGCCGAGTTGTCGGGCGGACATGTCGACCTGCCGTCCTTTCCCGAGATTGCGATCAAGGTGAGGCGCGTCCTGTCGGACTCCAATTCCACCATGGAGCAGGTGGCCCGGGTGGTGGGCTCGGAGCCGGCGCTGGCGGCGCGGCTGCTGCGAATCGCGAATTCGGCATCCATCAATCGCAGCGGGCGGGTGGTCACGGATCTGCGCACCGCCATCAATCGCATCGGCCACAACATGGTGCGCAGCGCGTCGATTTCCTTCTCCATGAACCAGATTCGCAACGGCAATAAACTCGCCAGTTTGGCGACTCACCTGAATGATCTGTGGGAAAGCAGCACCTACGTCGCCGCGTATGCCTTCGTGCTGGCAAGGACCTGCACGCGGGTGAATCCCGATGAAGCCATGCTCACCGGCATGATGCACGGCATCGGCAAGCTTTACATATTGACGCGCGCCACCGGCCATCCCGAGTTATTCGCAAGCGAAAGCGCTCTCAATGAAATCATCGACGAATGGTATCCGTCCATCGGCAAGGCCATTCTCGAGAATTGGGATTTTCCCGAAACCATGGCGCGCGCCGTCGGCCAGGAAGATTTCTCCCGCACCGATGCCGCCGGCGCGGATCTCACGGATGTGGTCGGCGTCGCGGTGCTGATGGTGGCGTACGGCACGGATATCGCCGGCCTCGAACTCACCTTGAAGGATCTACCCGCGGCAGTGCGCCTGGGCATGAACGAATCGAAGACACTGTCGATCATGCAAGACTCCGCCGCCGAAGTTACCGCCTTGAGTCAGGCCCTCGCCTGATCTCAAGCGCGGCGTTCCGCCGCGAAGGCCTCGGCCACGTACTGAGCATTGTGGGGCATGATGCCTGCCAGGTTCATGCGGCTGTCGCTCGTCATGTAGATGTGATGGATCTCGCGCAGGCGTTCCACCGCCTGGGTGGAGACGCCCAGAAGCGAGAACATGCCGTGCTGCGTTCGAAGAAAATCGAATGAGTTGTCGCCGGTCACTTCCCGCAGCCGGCGCGCCAATAACTCGCGCATCTCCTGGATTCGCGTGCGCATGGCGTCGAGTTCGACTATCCACTCGCGCTTGAGCTCGGGCTCCGCGAATATCTTGGCGGCGATCGCCGCGCCGTGGTCGGGGGGCATGGAATAGATGCTGCGGGCGATTTGCAGCATGTGGCTCTGCACCGCATCGGCACGCGTTTCGTTTTCGCTGATGACGATCAAACAGCCGACGCGCTCGCGGTACAGTCCCAAATTCTTCGAAAACGAGACGGCGACGAGCGCCTCCGGTACGCGTTCGGTCACCATGCGCACGGCCGCCACGTCGCCGTCGAGCGATTCAGCAAAGCCCTGATAGGCCAGATCGAGAAATGGAATCAGCCCGCGACTCTCCAGCAGCTCGGCCAGGGTGTCCCATTGCTCGGCGTTGAGATCGGCGCCGCTGGGGTTGTGGCAGCAGGCGTGGATGAGAACGACTTCGCCCGCGGGAGCGCTCTTCAGGCGCTGCAGCATGGCCTCGAAGCGCAGTTCATGCGCGATGGGATCGTAATAAGGATAGCGCTCGAGTTTCAGGCCCGAACTGCCGAGCAGCGGCGCGTGATTGCCCCACGTGGGATTGCTCAGGAGCACGGCAGTGGCGGGAGCTGCCGCGCGAATCAGTTCCGCACCCACGCGCAAGGCACCGCAGCCGCCGGGGGTCTGTTGGCTGCGCGCGCGCCGATCGCGGCGGGCCGGGTGCGCGCTGCCCAGCACCAGTTCTTCCACGGCGCTGTTGAACTCCTCCCGGCCGGCGGCGGCCACATAGGACTTCGTGGATTGCGCCGCCAGAACTTCCCTTTCCGCCTTGCGTACGGAGTTTAAAATCGGCGTATTGCCGCTAAGATCGCGGAACACGCCGACACCGAGGTCAACTTTCTGCGTAAACGGGTCGGCGCGATATTTTGCCATCAGCCCAAGAATCGAATCGGCACTCAAACGCTCGAGTTGTTGAAACAAAAGTTAACGCCCCTGTGTGGAATAGAGGTCATTATAGGCGTCTCCATTAAAAGACAGTGGTCCGATGACATTTACAGGCGTTAGCGTGTAGGCTTTAGTTACTCAATAGCGGGAGAGCTATCTTATGGCCCTTTGGAAAGAAAACCCCACGCCCGGTTCTTCGGGTTCATCCGTTCCTGCATCGGCGCTGGCGCCGGAAAGAAATGTGCCGGAACGCCCAATCAGCGATCCGGGATTGGCCGTTTCACCGCGCCGGCCCACTCCCAAAGCAGGCAGCGAGGGCGGAGAATCGGTGATTGCCGCCAATCTTTCGATCGAAGGCAAGATCGAAGGGTCGGGGAACGTGCGTATGGCGGGTCGCTTCAAGGGCGATGTGCGCATCGACGGGAATTTCACCATGGAGAGCGGCGCACACCTGACCGGTCAGGTCCTCGCCGGCATCGTGGTGGTCGGCGGCGAACTGCAGGGCAATATCGAGTCCGCGAAGCGCGTCGATGTGCTCGAGGGCGGCATCATCGTCGGCGACGTCAAGGCTGGGTCGATCACGGTCGCTGCCGGATCGCGCATGCGCGGACACGTCGAATTCGGCTGGGAAGATGAAAAGGGAAAAATTAAACCCGGCCTGGTGAGCGCCGGCAGCTAGCCATGAGCATCCGGCAATGAGCGTCGCTCGCCAGGGCGCCCTCGGCGCCACCCGAGTATGTCCGCACTGCAAGGCCACGGTCTTGCAGAGCGCCAACATATGCCCGGGCTGCCAGCATCATCTGCGCTTCAACACCGTCAACGCGGAGCCGCAGACGCAGGCACTGTCGGCGATGCGCATCGAGGGCTCGATCAACCACGCCGACCGCGGGGAGTCGTGCGAGTACTGCGTGGTCATTGCCATCACCAACGAGAAGGGTGAGAAACTTGCGCGCCACGTCGTCGGCGTCGGCGCGCTGCAACCCGGCGAGCGCCACAAATACAGCTTCTCGGTGGAGCTCATGCCGGTGCGTTCCGTGCCCAAACCGCCGACCACTACTCAGCGGTGACTACTGCCGTCGATGTCGATGAAGCGCAGGAATTCCGCGCGGGTACTGGCGTCCGCACGAAAGGTGCCGAGCATCTTGCTCGTGATCATGGACACGCCGCGCTTGTGCACGCCGCGGGTGGTCATGCACTGATGCACGGCGTCGATGACCACACCCACTCCGCGCGGCTTGAGCACATCGTTGATGCAGCCGGCGATCTGCGCGGTGAGCTTTTCCTGAACCTGGAAACGGCGTGCATAGCCGTCGACCACGCGCGCCAGCTTGCTGATACCGACGACGCGGTCGGTGGGTAAATAGCCGACGTGCGCGCGCCCGATGATGGGCGCCATGTGGTGTTCGCAGAACGATTCAAACGAGATGTCGCGCAACACCACCATTTCGTCATAGCCCTCGACTTCTTCGAAGGTGCGGCGCAGATACGCTCCGGGATCGATGGAATATCCGGAGAACCAATCGTGGTAGGCGTTGACCACACGCTTCGGCGTGTCGCGCAAGCCCTCGCGGGTCGGATCATCGCCTGCCCAGCGCAATAAGGTTTGCACTGCCGCTTCCGCGGAAGCCCGGGTGACTGCTCGAGTCTTTTTCTTCGGCATGTCACATACGATAACATGGGGCATGTTAAAACACGCCGCCCTCTCCGCCCTCGCCGCACTCACGGCATCGCTCGCCGTTGCGACGCCCGCCTCGCAAGAGGCGCACGATATCTTCAAGCAATTGATTGAAATCAACACCACCGATTCTGTCGGCAGCACCACGGTTGCGGCGCAGGCCATGGCGCAGCGGCTGCTGGCGGCGGGGTTCCCCAAAGCCGACATCGTCGTGCTCGGCCCCAACGATCGCAAGGGGAACCTCGTCGCCCGCTATCGAGGCAAGCCCGGATCGACGCTCAAACCCATATTGATCATCGGCCATTTGGATGTGGTCGAAGCGCAGCGCCAGGACTGGAGCACCGACCCCTTTGAGTTCGTCGAGAAGGACGGCTACTTCTACGGGCGCGGCACTCAGGACATGAAGGAGAGCGATGCCATTGCGGTGGCGGATTTCATACGCTTGCGCAACGAGCACTTCGTCCCCGACCGCGACATCATCCTAGCCCTCACTGCCGACGAAGAGGGCGGCAAATCCAACGGCGTCGAGTGGCTGTTGAAGAATCACCGCGAACTCATCGATGCCGA
>Ga0210387_10001941_pt1 | contig 15699 bp, 11 predicted proteins | sample IncBWC7OmetaG_FD_160108 | JGI IMG/M metagenome (GOLD analysis project Ga0210387, IMG submission 160108) | Forest soil microbial communities from Barre Woods Harvard Forest LTER site, Petersham, Massachusetts, United States - Inc-BW-C-7-O ...
TCGACCGGTGGGTCAGCCGCGGGGAGACTGGGCACGGTCCGACGTTCCGGGAAGTGGTGCTGGTGCGTCGCACGATCGATGGCGTGCCGGACGGCCGGATGCGCGACGTCCTGCGGAAGTTGACGGAAGTGCCTCGCGAGTTTTCGGACGATGAGGTCGGATCGCTCCCGACGCTGCTGTTCGGATACGGGCTGCTGCTGGAGACGCACGCCGAATGGTCGTTGGCGGTCGACGTGTACCAGATGGCCTGCCGATACGCGTTCGAGGCGGAGGATCGGCGGGGCTTGCCGCTCGTCTACGGCCGGCTCGCTTTCTGCCATCGCCAGCTGGGCCACATGGACGATGCGGCGCGCGCCTACGAAGAGGGTCGCGAGGCGGCGCGGGCCGCGGGCGACACGGCCGCCGAGCTCCGGCTCCGCAATGGGCAAGGCCATGTGGCCTTGCATCGAGGGCAGGTGCCGCAGGCCATCGCGATCTTCGACGCCGTGATGCGCGATGCGCGCGAGGGTGGGCATCGCGATGCCTTTGCGCGCGCGTCCCACGATCGCGGCCACGTCGCGCTGATGCAGAATGCGGACGAGGAGGCGGCCAATTACTTCTCGACCGCGCTCGAGGCCTGCGTCGAATCGGCGCAGCGCGAGCGTGTCCTCCAGGATCTGGCGTGCGCGCTGTCGCGCCTCGGCGCCCGCGATGCGGCGCGCGATGCGTTCCTCATCGCCGAGGCGACGGCGGTCGAGAGCGACGCGCGGGCGCAGGCCGCGATCGACCTGCTGCGGTTGGCGGCCGAGGATGGGGACGAGCTGGGATTCGAGCATCACCGGCGGGCGGTGGGCGATCCGGCGCAGTTGCCCGCGCGCTTGCAGGCGGAGCTCCATTGGCGCCTGGCCGACGGCTACGGACTCTTAGGCCTCGGCGCACGGGCGGTCGAGCACTACCGGATCATGGGCGAGATCGCCGGTAAACACCGGCTCAACGAGTACACCTACATCGCGGAGGCAGGCCGTCGCGGTCTCCGCGCGTTGACTCGCGATGCGGCGCCGGTGCCGGAGTCACTGACCGGAGTCGTCGACAACCTTAAAAGTCGGCGCCGGCAACTCCAACAATAGACCGTAAGGCTGTATACTTTTCTCCATGCTCGCCGACCTCGAGCAAGCCGCCGCGGTCGTCCACGCGACCCTGCCGCCAACGCCGCAAATCTCTTGGCCGCTGCTCTCGGCGCGCGCGGGCTGCGATTTGTGGGTCAAGCATGAGAATCACACACCCGTGGGGTCATTCAAGCTCCGCGGCGCACTGGTGTACGTCGGCGGGCTGTCGCCGAGGCCTGCTGGATTGATTGCGGCCACACGGGGCAATTTCGGCCAGAGCATGGCGTTTGCGGCGCGAAAGGTCGGCATCCCGATATCGATCGTCGTCCCGCACGGCAACAGCCGCGAGAAGAACGCGGCGACGCGCGCGCTCGGAGCGGAGCTCATCGAGTGCGGTGATCATTTCGAGGAAGCCGTCGCGCATGCCGAGCGCGTGGCGGCTGAGCGCGGGTTGCATATGACACGGAGCTTTCATCCGTCGCTCGTACGCGGAGTCGCCTCGGCAAGCCTCGAGCTGTTTCGCGCGGTGCCCGACCTCGATGTGCTCTACGTGGCGATCGGCCAGGGCTCGTGCATCTGCGGCGCAGTCGCGGCCCGCGATGCGCTGGGTCTTCGGACTGAGATCGTCGGCGTCGTCAGTGATCGTTTGCCGGCCTATGCACGCTCGTTCGAGGCGGGTCATGCGATTCCGACACCACCGGGCGAAACGATCGCCGACGGCGTGGCGGTCCGCGCTCCGGTGAGCGAAGCCGTCGAGATCATCCGCCGCGGCGTCGCGCGCGTGGTGACGGTATCCGAGGACGCGATTCGCTCGGCGATGCGCGCGTACTTCACGGACACGCACAATGTGGCCGAGGGCGCTGGTGCCGTGGGGCTCGCCGCCGTGCTCACCGATCGCCCGCGTGTCGCCGGCAAGCGGGTGGCGGTGTTCCTGAGCGGGGGGAACGTGGATCGGCCGGTCTTCCGCGACGTGCTGGCCGACGCATGACGCTTAATCGGCGCGATATGCTCATGAGCCTCGGCGGCATTGTCGCCGGCGCGGCGCAGGGTCGCTTCGATTTTCCCGCGCCGGGGTTTCCGCGCAAAGCGGATTTTCGGTTCGCGGAAGGTTGGACGTATATCAACGGTGCGTACACGCATCCGATGCCCGTCGCGGCGGCGGACGCGTATCGGGCGTTCCTCGACCATCGCTCCATGGTGGGCTTCGCCGACGCGCCCGCGCGTCGCGTGGACCCTGTCGCCGCCTTTGCGGCGCTGATCAACGCGAAGACGTCCGAGATCGGTTATATCCCGAATACGAGCACCGGCGAGAACCTCGTGGTCGATGCGCTCGGCGTCGCACGGAATTCGGGCAACGTCGTGACCGATGGGCTGCATTTCGATGGCGCGCTCGTTCATCTCCTCGAACTGCAGAAGCGCGGGCTCGATCTGCGCATCGTCAAGCCCCGCGAGGGGCGGATCGATATGCGCGACATGGAACGGGTCGTCGATCAGAATACGCGACTCATCGAAGTGTCCTTCGTCTCGATGTACAACGGCTTCCAGCACGACTTGAAGGCCGTGGCCGACCTCGCGCACGCCCATGGTGCGTATGTCTACGCGGATCTCATCCAGGGTGTCGGCGCGATCCCGCTCGATATTCACGCGACCGGCGTCGACTTCGCGGCGGCGGCCACCTACAAGTGGCTCATGGGCGACTTCGGCCTCGCCTTCATGTACGTGCGCGAGGATCTCCTCGGCACCGTGTTCCCCCGCCTGCACGCGAGCTACGAGTCGGCACCGGACGCCGAGATCCACCTCTCGCCGCTCGATCCGCAGTCGGCGACGCCGTTGACGTACACCCTCGGCACGGACACCAACAGCTACACGCACCTCGGTACCTTGGCTTATGGCGCGCGCGCGGCGCTGGCGGTCTCGCTCCCGTATATCCAATCACTCGGCGTGGACGCGATCCAGACGCATCGACAGCCGCTGCTTCAGCGTCTGCAGGCCGAGATGCCGCGGCTCGGGTACACGCCGCAAACACCAATCGACAGCACATCGTCGATCGTGACGTTTGCGCACAAGGACGGAGCGGGCATCACCAAGAAGCTGCAGGCCGCGCGGGTGAGTGTTCGGGTCGCCGACTATTGGATGCGCATCGCGCCGTCGGTCTACAACGATATGGCGGACGTCGAGCGGCTGCTGGAAGCGCTGTCGTGAGACCGGTCGCCGCGCTGCTCGCGGCGGCCATCGCGACGCTGCCGTCGCCCGTGGTTGGCGCACAGAGTGCCGCCGCGCTGTCGACGATCGATCGCGCGGATTCCGACTGGCTCGGCGCCATGCGGTCGCGTAACGTCGAACGCATCGTCGCGCCCTACGATCGCGATGGGATGTTCGTCACCGCGGCCGGCGTGGTCATTCGCGGCCGCGACAGCATCGCGGCCCTCTACCGGCGCCGACTGGGCGCGATTGCATCCATCCACGATGGCGCCATCGTGCGCGACGGCGTACAGGCGGTGAACGACACGCTCGTCTATGAGTGGGGTCACGGCGGCATGACGTTTACCGACACCGCCGGCGCTATCCACAGCTCGCGCGCGCCGTACCTCACCGTTTGGCGCCGAGAGTCAGACGGGGCGTGGCGCATCATTCGCAATCTCGTGTTCTAGTGGGATACGTTCCGGCCAATGCGGTTCCATCGGATCGCGCCGGACGCCAGGTCCTTGGAGAAGTAGATGCCGATCGGCCGTTGGGTCACCGAGTCGGCGTCGATTGGGCCATACTCGCGGCTATCGACGCTCTGGCCCCGGTTGTCACCCAGGACGAAATAGCTGTGGGTCGGAACGACCAACGGCCCCCAGTTCGCGCGCGGATCGTCATCGCTCGGCGTCACGTACGGCTCGACCGTCGGGCGAGCGTTCACGAGCACACGCTCGTTTCGCATCGTGATCGTGTCACCCGGGAGTCCGACCACGCGCTTGACGAACTTCACGCCATGGTGATGGTAGACCACATTGTCGCCGCGTTGCACCGCGCCACGCAATTTGGTGGCGTAGATGTAATCGCCTGACAGAATGGTCGGCGCCATGCTGATGGTCGGAATCGTGTACGCTTCGTAGAAGTTCTTGCGCACCAGTGCGGCGATCGGTCCGAAGATGGTCGGCCCCGCGAGCACTGGTACCACCAGGTAGACGTACCAGCGATTGTACGACTGCGGTATGAAGGGTCGCGGGGCCCGCCGCGCGGTGCGTGCCGCATCGTTCATGACCGCCGCGAGGCCGGCAAGGATCACAACGTATGGCAGAAAGGCACCGATCCACGCGGGGAGGATCGCGGTCAGCGCAAACATGGCGACGACGATGATCCACCATACGCACAGGACGATAAATCCACGCTCGAGCGCACCCGCGTACATGTGCCCGACGCCCGGGAGCAAGACGCTCAGCAGCGCGGCGATCCAAGGTTTCCGCCGGGCATCGCGTGGGGGCGTCATGCCCTATGCGAGCACCTGATCGATCTCGCGCAACTCCGCATCCGAGAATGTTAGTCGGTCGAGCGCGGCGATCGAGTCGTCGATCTGCGATACGCGGCTCGCGCCGATCAGGGCAGAGGTCACCGTCGGGTGGCGGAGCACCCAGGCGATCGCCAGTTGCGCGAGACTTTGGCCGCGGGCGGTGGCGATCGCGTTGAGCTTCACGATCTGGGCGCGGCGGGCGGCGGTGATCGACTCCGGTTTGAGGAAACCGTGGGGCTTCCCCGCCCTCGAATCAGGCGGAATGTCTCGCACATACCGATCGGTCAACAACCCCTGAGCGAGCGGTGAAAACACGATGCAGCCCAGGCCCAGGTCGGCCAGGACATCGAGAAGGCCATTCTCGATGCGGCGGTCGAACAGGCTGTAGCGTGGCTGATGGATGACGAACGGCGTACGCAAAGAGCGGAGGACAGCCGCGGCTGATTGGGTTTGGGTCGGGTCATAGTTCGAGATACCGACGTAGAGCGCCTTGCCCTGCCGTACCGCCTGGTCGAGCGCCAGCATCGTCTCTTCGACCGGGGTCGTCGGATCGGGACGATGCGAGTAGAACAGGTCGACGTACTCGAGCCCCATCCGGCGGAGGCTCTGGTCGAGGCTCGCGAGCAGATACTTGCGCGAGCCGCCGTCACCGTAGGGGCCTGCCCACATCCGGTAGCCGGCCTTCGTCGAGATGATCATCTCATCCCGATGGCCCAACAGATCCTCGCGCAGAATGCGGCCGAACGTCATCTCCGCCGAGCCTGGCGCGGGACCGTAGTTGTTGGCGAGGTCGAAGTGCGTGATCCCGAGATCAAACGCGTGGAGGACCATCGACCGGGCCACGTCGAATGGGTCGACGCTGCCGAAGTTGTGCCACAGGCCGAGGGAGATCGCCGGGAGGTCTACGCCGCTGCGCCCGGAGCGACGGTAGATCATCGCGTGAGTCGGAGTAGGACGACGTCGTGTGGTGGGAGGGTCACGGTCAGCGGCTGGCCCGTGGTCCCGCGATCGGCGCCGGCCCAGAGGTCGCGAATGTGGTACGCGCCCTCGATCGTGCGGTTGAATACCGTGTCGGCGACCGACTCCCGGCGCCAATCGAATGTCGCGTTGCGAGACGTGCGGGCACGATTCAAGAAGGCCATCGCCCACGCATCGCGGGCCAGGGGCTTGAACCAGACCTCGACGCTATCGGCGAGCGAGTAGCGAAAGCCCTCGATGCCGAGGGAATCTTGATCGACGGCAATCACCGCGCGATTCGTGAGAGTGGCCGCGGTTTCGTGCGACATCGAACGAATGTTGTTGCCGGCGATCAGCGGCGCGGCGACCATTGCCCACATGGTGAAATGCGCGCGGTCCTCGCTGACTGACATGCCGTTCCCGACTTCGAGCATATCGGGATCGTTCCAATGGCCAGGTCCGGCGTAGGCGCGCAGCGCCGGCTGTCGCTCGAGGATCGGCACGACGCCCCACTGGATCCACCGGTCATGATCCAAGAGGCAGTCGAAGCAGGCATGGATGTCGCTCGTCGTTCGCCAGAGATTGCCGACGGCGCTCGCCCACAACCACGGCTTGTTGCTTCCCCATTCGCAGATGCTGAATACGATCGGGCGCCCCGTGCGGAAGAGGGCATCCCGCATGGTGAGATAGGCGCCGACCGCATTGAGTGAATCCGTGTTGCACCAGTCGTACTTGAGATAGTCGACTCCCCAATGGGCGTACGTCAGGGCGTCTTGGTTTTCGTAGCCGCGACTGCCAGGCCGCCCGCCGCAGGTTTTCGAGCCGGCGTCGGAGTAGATCCCGAGCTTGAGACCTTTGGCGTGGACATAGTCGGCCAACGCTTTCATGCCGGTCGGAAAGCGAGCCGAATCCGGGTGAATAAAACCCAGGCTATCGCGCGCGCCGTGCCAGCAGTCGTCGATGTTCACGTACTGGTAGCCAGCGTCACGCATGCCGCTCGTGACCATCGCATCGGCTGTTTCGCGAATCAGCGCCTCAGTCACGTTGCAGTGGAATCCGTTCCAACTGTTCCACCCCATCGGGGGCGTCAGCGCCAAGTGCTCGGTCTTTTGCGCCTGGAGCGTGGTGGCCCACAGCAAGAAAACGAGCTTTCTCATGGGTCGACCGTGAATGTGCGGGTGAGATCGCCAACTATCACGTCGAACTGGCCAGGGTCGAATAGGGGTCGGCCATCCTGGCCAACGTAGGCGAGATCATCTTTGGTTAACGTGAACGTCACCACTTGGTGCGCGCCGGGCGCGAGAGACACGCCCTCGAATCGCGCCAGTCTGCGCATCGGCGGGGCGAGCGTGGCATAGTGTTGGTGCGTGAATAGCAATACGATATCGCGACCCGCGCGCGTTCCCGTGTTTGTTACCGTGACTCGGACCTTTAGGTGATCGACTTGGAGGTCGCTGTACGCGAACGTCGTGTACGAGAGACCCGTGCCGAACGCGAACTGGGGGTTGAACGCGGTCGGCTTCCGGTCGAACCCCCGGTCGAGCGTTTCGGTGAACCGATGGTCATCGAGGGCGAGCGCGTTCGGGTAGCGCGGATAGGTGAACGGCAGGCGGCCGCTTGGGTTCACATCACCGAACAGCACATCGGCGATCGCGCCTGCGCCCTCCATGCCGGGCCAGTAGGCCATCACGATACCTCGCGCGCTATCGGCCACATCCCGGATGATACGCGGCCGGCCCTCGAGGAGCACGAGGATCGTGGGCGTTCCGGTCGCTTCGACCGCGGCGGCGAGTCGGAGCTGAGCCTCGCTCAGCGTCAGGTCGTCGATATCGCCGATCCACTCGGCGTATGCGTCTTCGCCGAGGACAACGATTGCCACATCTGACTGGCGGGCGGCTGACGCCGCTTCGGCCGCGCTCTCGGCATACTGCACGTCGGCGCGCGTGCGGAGCTCATCGAGTAAGCGCGGGACACCTGGCGGGAAGAGCGATGCGTTCGTGCCCTGCCAGGTGTACGTCCAGCCGCCGTTCAGCATCGTCAGCGATGTCGCACCTGGGCCGGTGACCAGGATTTTGGCGCCCTTCTTCAAGGGCAGCACGTTGGCGTCGTTCTTGAGCAATGTTATGGACGCGCGCGCTGCGCGCTGCGCGACTGCTTGGGAAACGGCCGTGGCGAAATCGGCGCGATCCGACTCGGCGGGGTATGGGTGAGCGAGTAGGCCGAGTTTTGACTTGAGGGTGAGAATCCGGCGGACGGATTCGTCGATGCGGCGCTCGGAGACGATGCCGTCGTGTACGAGTGACAACAGCTCATCGGCGAAGTCGTAGTTGTCCGGCGTCATGCACATGTCGATCCCGGCGTTGATCGCCAGACGGACGGCATCGCGCATGGTGGGGGCAACGTGATGGCGAGTGTGCAGGAACGCGACGTCCGCGTAATCGGTGACGACGACGCCCTGGAATCCGAGCTCGCCTCGCAGGACATCCGTGACCCAATGTCGGCTCGCGTGCACGGGCATGCCGTCGATGTCGCCCGAGTTGAGCATGACCGCGTCCGCGCCTGCAGCGACTGCGGCCCGGAATGAGGGGAGATAATGTTCGCGGACATCCCGCTCGGTGAGTGCCGCCGGCGTGCGATCGTGGCCGGTGCGGGGGCCGCTGTAGCCGAGATAGTGCTTCATTGTCGCCGCCACACGCCCGGACGATTGCATGCCGGTGACGGCCGCGGCGCCGAGTGTCGCGGCAAGATATGGATCCTCGCCGAACGTCTCGTAGAATCGTGGCCAGAGCGGCTGGCGCCCAACGTCGAGGACTGGCGCGAAGTTCCAAGGGAGGCCGGACGCGAGCGCCTCGCGCGCGGTAACCTCGCCGACCTGGCGGACGAGGTCCGGGTCGAAGGTCGCCGCCATGCCGATGTTGTGCGGGAAGATCGTGCCACCGCGCGTGTAGTTCGCGCCATGAACGAAATCGATGCCGTACAGGATCGGCACGCCGAGACGCGTTTCTTTCGTGGCGATGTCCTGGATCTGGCGGATGAGCGCGTGCCAGCCATCGAGCGATAGTGCGGTGTCGACGACGTTCAGAATCGAGCCGACGTGGCGGTCAACGATCGCTTGGCGGAGATGCGCAGAGTCCGGCAGCGCACCGATCGTGAGCTGCGTCATCTGGCCGATCTTCTCCTCGAGCGTCATGCGACCGAGGGTGGCGTCGACCTGCGCGGGGAGCGAGAGAGGAGCGAGCAGAGCGGCTAAGGTTAAACGCCTCACGGGGCGCGATAGAGATCGGGCACGTCGCCCTCGAATGCCATCAGGGGATCGTGCCGGAAGCGCACGAAGTCTCGCGCACTCGCGCTCCCGGGCCAAGGCCCGAAGAAATGATCGGGTCGGGCATTCCGCCAGAGCGACACATACGCGATCCGGCGCGTTTCGGCGTCGCTCTTGATTCCAGCCAAGAGCGTGCCCGTGAACCACGTCGAATCCGGCATGCCGAGGACGCCGGTCTCGGTGAGCGCGGGGACCTTGCCGTGGGCATCGGCGAGCTCGACCAGCTCGTGCAGCTGCTGGACGAAGGTTGGTCGTGTGTCTGGCGACTTGATGCTCTTGTAGTCGTCGTAGCCCATGATGTCGACGTAGGCATCGCCCGGGTATTGCAGCAGATAGTCGCTCGTCGACTCGAACACGTCAGGGGTGTAGGCGTACAACAGGTTATGGACGTGCTTCGTATCGCGCAGGTACGATACGGTGAACCTGTACAACGCGATGTACTCCGCGGGCGTCGTGTGGCGACGGCCCCACCAGAACCAACCGCCCGTCATCTCGTGGAACGGGCGAAAAATTATTGGAATCGATCTCCCGGCGACGCGAAACCCATCCAGATACTCGGCGAATCGGTCGAGCCATTGGGTATACGCCTCGTGCCGCTCGCCGCCTGGGAGGATGACTGATGCCGCGCTCGTGGTATCCCAGGCGTTGCCGCCCGTCACCGGGTTGCTCATGTGCCAACTGAGCGCCACGACTTCGCCTCGCCCGTAGCCTTGGAGCGCGAACTGGCGGATCTGGTCGAACGTGACGCCGTCGAGGTCGGCGGGCATGCCCTTCTCCAGGTTGCCGCATTCCCACTCGACGAGCGCTGGGTAGGCGCCAGAGACATCCTTTACGTCTGATCGGCCTGGCTCATTCTTCCATGTGACGCCGTACGCCAAGTCGTCGTGATGGCCAAGCAGGATCTTTGTCCCCTCGACTCGTTTGAGTCCGGCGAACAATGCCCGCGTCTCCGGCGTCGCTTCGCGGTCAGAAGGGTGGGAGCCCAGGTGATAGAGGTCAGGCAGGTTGTCTTGAAACCGGATCAGCGGGTTTTGATAAAAGCGAACGAAATCGGCCGCGCTCGACTGGCTTGCGTTTGGCGTGTAGAAGTGCCGTCCGCCATTCGACCAGACGAGCAACCAGGCGATTCTCCGCGTGATGGAGTCCGTCGTGATTGCGCTCAGGAGCGTGCCGGTCCACCAGTTCGGATCCGGTACGCTGTCGACGCCAGTCTCCGTCAATGCCGGGATCTTGTGGCGGGCATCCGCCATCGCCACGACATCGTGCAGGCGGTGCACGAACACGTCGCGGGTGTCAGGGGATTTTACGCTGTGATAGTCGTCGAAGCCGAGGACATCGACGTAGGCGTCGCCGGGCCATTGCAACAGATAGTCGGCTGGGGAGTCGAAGACGTCGGTCGAATAGGCATAGAGCAGGTTGTGAACGCCCTTGACGTCGCGGAGATACTCGACCGTGAAACGCCAGAGGGCCACGAGTTGGGCGGGCGTGGTGTGGCGGCGGCCCCACCAGAACCAGCCACCCGTCATCTCGTGGAACGGGCGGAATACCACGGGGATCAACGTGTCGCCCGAGCGTAGGCTCTGGAAGAATGCGGCCGCCGTGTCCAGCCAACCGCGGTAGGCGGCATTGAGCGAGCCGCCTGGGAGCAGCTGCGGCGTGACGACCGTCGTGTCGTAGAAATTCTTGTGCGTGGCCAGGTTGTTCATGTGCCACGACATCGTGATGATCCCGCCAGTTCTATAGTTGGCGATGATCCGCTCGCGGAGGGAGTCCGTGCCCTCCGGGTGCCACCAGAGGGCGGCGACTTCCCAGCCGTAGACGGCCGGGTAGACGCCTACGAGCTCCGGGGCTATCGGATTTTGATGGCCGAAGAGAACCGCCGTGCCCTCCAATCGGCGCAGATTCGCGAACAAAGCTCGCGTCTCCGGCGTCGCACGGCGATCAATGGGCGCGCCACTCGCACTGTACGCACCGCTCGCTTCGCTCGCGTGCGCTGACATCGGTGTAACCGAGGGTGATGGTGCCACACGATGGCACGAGATGATCACGAGAGCCGCGAGGTACACGTTCGCGAGCGAAGCGAGCGTCGTGTACTTCGACCCGGCAGACGTTGTGCCGCGACCGGCAGCCGTCATCCTGCGACCGACAGACGTCATCCTACGACCGACAGACGTCATCCCGCAACTCGCTCGGCGGCCGCTCCGGCGCGCGACATGATCTCGAGACATGCGCGTGCATTGTGGTACGAGCATTTCCAGAGGCCGGCCTTCTCCATGCCGGGCCGCGGCACCCCGTCGCGGGTCACGCGGCGGCGCCACTCGCCGTGCTGGTGGTCGACGATGTGGGTTTTGGTGAAGAGCCAGGTTTCCCAGGCGGCGCGGAGGAACGCCCCGCGGCCGCTTTCCTGGTACGCATTTACAAACCCGACGATGGCCTCTGCCTGTGGCCACCACTCTTTGTCGGTATCGATCGTCCCATCAGACGACCGCTCGTAAAAGATGCCGCCGCTCGCGTCGACGCCTTCGTCGAGCACGGCTCGCGCGACGCGGGTGGCCGCGTGCTGAACCGCCCCGCGCAGCCGGTCGTCGCCGATGATGTCGGCCGCTTCGAGCAGAAGCCAACTGGCTTCGATATCGTGCCCAAACGAGACGACGGTCGATTTTGGCTTCCAGTCGCCGTCGAAGAAGAGGCCGAGGTGGCCGGTCTTGGTGTTTACGATGTGGTCCAAAAACAACCGCACGATCTCCTCGATGCGTTTCCAGAGCAACGCATCGGGCCACACGCGATAGAGATTCGTATACGCCTCGAGCAGATGCAGGTGCGTATTCATGCTCTTTCGCTCGTCCCGATCTTCCGCGCTGAGCCGGACATCGGAGAGCCGCACCCAGTCTCGGGTGAAGGCCTCCTCGTATCCGCCATACTGCGCATCGTGTGCATGCCGCTCGATGAGCTCGAACAATCGGATCGCCTGCTGACGGCTGTCGCCGTCGGCCGTCGCGCGGTAGTGCTCGGAGAGCGCGTAGATGGCGAACGCCTGCGCGTACACGTGCTTCCGGTCGTCGAGCGGTGCACCCGAGGCGTCGACCGTCCAGTAGACGCCGCCGTGGGTCGGATCGATCAAGTGCGTCCGGAGATACGATGCCGCGCGCTCGGCCATCGCGCGATACGCCGGGTCGGCGAGCACGCGATACGCGGCGGCGAACGTCCAGAGAATCCGGGCGTTCAATATGGCGCCCTTCGCCGCGTCCGGCTCCGGACGGTCGTCCTCGGTAATGGCCCCGACGAACCCGCCATGCGCCTGATCCACGGCCCGACTCATCCAGTACGGCAGAATGCCGTGCGTCAGCTCGTGCTCGAGCTCGGCGCGGAGCGCGTTGAGATGCGGACGCGCGCTCATGCGTCGAGATTCCGGCGAATCAGATCGTAGCGCTGCTCGACGCTTGCGGCGGACCGGAGCGGGTCCCGCGGAGCGTGCATCGCGTGGTCAACCAGACGGGCTACGCTCGACGTCGCCACGTGAATGCGCGTGTCGGAGGACGCATAATAGATGAACACCGTCCCATCGTCGTCGGCGATCCAGCCGCTCGAGAACACGACGTTCGAGACGTCGCCGACGCGCTCGTCGCCCTCTGGCGCGATCAGGTATCCGCTCGGCGCATGGATCACGCGCCACGGCTCGGCGAGGTCCGTCAGAAATAAGTAGAGCACGTAGCGCAGTCCGGCGGCGGTATTCCGCACGCCGTGGGCGAGATGGAGCCAACCCTCTTTCGTCTTGATCGGCGGCGGGCCCTGGCCGTTCTTGACTTCCTTGACCGTGTGATAGAGTCGCGGGTCGATGATCTGCTCGTGCTCGATCACCGCATGCTCCACTGACTCGGCTAAGCCCCAACCAATGCCCCCGCCGGAGCCCGTGTCGATAAATCCATCTTGCGGTCGCGTGTAGAACGCGTACTTGCCCTCGACGAGCTCCGGATGCAGTACCACGTTGCGTTGTTGGCGCGACCGCGTGCGGAGGTCATCCAGCCGCTCCCAGGTGAGCAAGTCGCGCGTCCGCGCGATACCAGCTTGCGCGATGGCGGCCGATGGGTCGGTCGGCGCACACGGGTCCTTGCGCTCGGTGCAGAAAACGCCGTAGATCCACCCGTCTTCGTGGCGCGTGAGCCGCATGTCGTACACGTTGACGTCCGGCTCGTCCGTCTCGGGGAGGCGAATGGGATAATCCCAGAAACGCCACTGGTCGATGCCATTCGGGCTCTCGGCGACGGCGAAGAACGATTTGCGGTCGACGCCCTCCACCCGCGGCACCATGAGATACCGGCCGTCGTGCTTGATCGCACCGGGGTTCAACACCGCATTGACTCCCAAGCGCTCGAGCAAATGCGGGTTCGTCGACTCAGTGAGATCGTAGCGCCAGAAGACCGGCGTATGCGCCGCCGTGAGCGCGGGGTGACGGTAGCGGTCGATAATGCCGCTCCCGCCGGCCACGCGTTGATTCGGCCGGATGACGAGGGCTTCGTAGGCGCCGACCAGCGCACGGACACGAGCGTCAAATGCGGACATCGACATCAAGGGCTCACCAAAGCGATCTCCGGCTCGTCGACAACGACCGGCGACGAATCGGCCGGGTAATCTTCGATCCGGTTGTACCACGTGAACTTGAGGATGACGGCGCTCACGACGACCAGCGACACGCTGATGGTGAGCGCGCGCCAATCGCGGAGCACGAGCAAGATGCCAGTCGCCGTCAGAGCGGTTTGCCAGACGATGCCGACGGCGACGTTGAACATGTCGCGGCGAAAATTCTTATTTCTCACCAGGCCCGGGTGGGCACGCGCTACGCGGTCGTGTACGGGACCCCAGAACCCCCAAGGACGGACCCGCAAATAGAAGCGGTCGAGCACGTGAGGCTCGTCCGGCGGCGTCAGGAGCGTCCCGGCGATCGCGCCGACGAGAGACAACGCGAGGATCGCCGGGAAGATGTAGATCGGGGCGAGGTTCGGTACCAAGGCGCCGAGCATCGCGGCGACGATGCCGGCGAGCATGCCCCAGAAGTAGCCGTAGCTATTGAAGCGCCACCAGTACCATTTCAAGAGATTCGATGCGGTGTAGCCGCCGTAGAGCGCCGAGACGATCCACTGGACAATGCCATTGAGCGAGGCAACGAAGAGGCCTGTCGCGGTACCAATGATCACGACGAGAATCGACGTCGCGTAGCTCATGCGCACCAGCGTGCGCTGGTCGGCGCGCGGGTTCACGTAGCGCTTGTAGATATCATTGACGAGGTACGCCGGCGCGGCGTTCACCGTTGCGGCGTAGTTCGACATGAAAGCGGCGAGGAGTGCCGCGATCAGGAGTCCGAGGAGGCCAGTCGGTATGAAACTGCGCATCGCGAGCGGCAGGACCAGCTCGAAATCGACATGCGTGCCCATCGCGTTGAGCTGGCGATTGAAGTAGACGAGGGCCAACACCGTGAGCCCGGTCACGAGCATGTAGCGCGGCACAATGAGCACGACGTTCACGAAGCCGTTCATCTTCGCGGCTTCACTTGGACTCCGCGTCGACAGAACCCGTTGCATGTCGTAGTTCGGCGCTGGGCCCGCTCCGGCCTGCAAGAGGCCCTTGAACAGCATCATCGCGAAGAACGCGCCGAAGAACGACCACCCATCGGAGGCGATCCGCTGGTCGACTGCCGGCATGATATGCGACCAATCGAGATGCAGGTGCCACCCGAAGAACGGATTGCGCCAACCCTGTGGGATCATCGGGTCGAGCATCGCCGGTGAGACCTGGTGCATGACCAGAATGCCGACGGCGATGCTCGCGACGGTCAACAGCGTAAACTGCAATAACTCGGTCGATACGACGCTGAACATCCCGCCCTTAACGACATAGACTGTAGTAATGGCGATAATCAGACAGCCCCAGAGCTTTACGTTCGTCCCAGGGTCGGCGGAGAGCTGCCACGGCAAGAACGTCGAGGCGAACTTCCCGATGCCGATATACGCGTAGGCGAGAAAGCCCACGACATTCAAGAGCGCGAAGACGACCACGATCATATGGGCCAGCTGCGCCCCGCGTCCATCGCCGAATCGAAACCGGATCCACTCCGCGCCGGTCATGACGCCGGACCGGCGCAGCCACGTCGACAGAAAGACCATCAGCACGATCTGATTGAAGACCGGCCAGAGCCACGGGATCCAGATGCTCTTGAGCCCGTAGACGAACAGCAGCGACACCAGCCACATGGTCCCGCTGATGTCGAACATGCCCGACGCATCGGACACGCCGAGCACATACCACGGAATGCGGTTGCCACCCAGGAAGTAACTCCGGAGGCTCCTCGATGCCTTCTTCGAGATCCAGAAGCCGATGATGACCGTCGTGACCACATAGGCCGCGATAATCAGGACATCGAGGAGCCGGAGTGTCATAGCCTACTTCGGTCACCAACCCGGGTTTTGCTTCGCCAGCGGATTCCCGCTCAGCTCAGACTGCGGCAGGGGTGTGAGTTGGTTGATCAGCAGTTCGCTGGCGCAGGCCCCGTCCGCCGGATACAGCGTGGACGGCGCATTGATCGTCTGGATCCAGCGATTCTGCCGGATGAGATCAAACTTCGTCATGCCTTCCGCGAACAGCTCGTGCGCTCGTTCGTTCCACACCGCCTGCCGAAATGCCGTTTGGCCAGACGCGGTTGATGGCGGCAAGCCCGCCCGCGCGCGCACCTGGTTCAACGCCGTAAAGGCAGCGCCCGTCGGCCCCGCGACCTCATTCTCCGCCTCGGCGTAGATCAAGAGGACTTCGGCGTACCGCACGAGATGGATATCGTTGCCGTTGTTCAG
>Ga0210387_10001943_pt1 | contig 15695 bp, 12 predicted proteins | sample IncBWC7OmetaG_FD_160108 | JGI IMG/M metagenome (GOLD analysis project Ga0210387, IMG submission 160108) | Forest soil microbial communities from Barre Woods Harvard Forest LTER site, Petersham, Massachusetts, United States - Inc-BW-C-7-O ...
GGCGAGCCGATCGTGGGCAAATTGCCGCCGTTCGGGCCGCCGTAGAACTGGGACAGTCCGCCGTTCTCGTTGCAGTTCGCGCCCAGTAACAGTGAGGCGATCGGCCGGTTCACGCCGGCCTGCACCAAGTTGTTCGCGACGAACTGATCGACCGAGAGCTTCACTATCGGCACGTTGTTCACGGCGTAGTAGCCGAAGCCTTGGCCAGTCAGACTGTCCGATGAGCCGTGCCCGTCATTCGGGTTGCCGCTGGGCATCCCCTCGACCAGCACGATGTTGTCGGCCGCCGCCGACAGCGGCTGGGTCATCGCGCTCCAGCTGCTGATCGTCTCGCCCGACACGGTGGGCGTCCAAAGTGGCGGATACGTGCCCATCGAGCAGAACACCAGCAGCCGCTTGGAGGTGCTGCTCGCGGCCTTCGCCTCACGGCGCAGGCCCGCGTTGATGAACGGAGCGAGGAGCAGCCCGGCGCCGGCGCTGGTAAGGAACTGTCTGCGAGTAGGCATGGCTCGTCGGTCTCCTTACTGATCCTGAACGCGAGTCGTGAAAGTCGCGGCGTGGATGATGGCCTGCAACGTGCTCTTCACCGTGAAGCCGTTGCTCTTCGACTCGTTGTAGACGGCGTTGTACGTGCAAGCGTCCTGCGCCCAAGTGCTCGACCCGTAGGTGTAGTAGGTCCAGTACCTCTCCATGCAGCGGGTCAAGTCGTCGCTTTGGGCGAGGAATGCCGACAGGCTGCCTGCTCCGGACACTCCGGTCACGTTGTCGTCCTTCCCTTCCGGGTCGGAAAAGATAGTCGCCGTGTCGACGGTGGGCAGGCCGTTGTCGGTGGTGCGATAGCGCCCCCAGCCGTCGTAGTTCTCGAAGGCAAAGCCGATCCAGTCCATCTGCTTGTGGCAGGTGGCGCAGGCGCCGTGCTCGTGCTCGTTGATGAAGTGATCCCGCGTGGTTTCGACCGCGCTCGACGGCATGAATGTGGTGTTCAGGCCGGGCGGTGGCGGGCTGATGTACTGGCACAGTAGCCGCGTGCGAATCAGGTGACCCCGCTGAGTCGGCGAGTCGGTGTCGGGCCGGGCGTAGCCGTTCATGATGGTGCCCGTCGCCAGAAGCCCTGGGTCACGCGGGGTGATCCCGGCGTACTTCACGCTGCTGAACGAGTCACTCAAGCCGTTGGCGGAGATGCCGTAGAACGTCGCCAGCTCCTGATTCAAGAAGGAGTGGTCGGCGGTCAGCACCGAGGCGAACGTACCGTTGCCATTGAATGCCTCCATGATCAGGTCTTGCGACTCGGTCCACATGTCCTGTTGGAGTGGGGCCGACAGCTGGTAGACGGTAGCGTCGTGCGCGGTCGTGTACAGGCGCGAGAGCCCGAGCCAACCGTCCATGAAACCCATCACGGCCGTCGAGTTCGTCGTGCTGCCGCTCGTGACGAGGCGGCTCGTCTGCTGGTCGATCATCGACGACATCGACAGGCTTCCGGAGCTCACGGAGTCTGCCGCCGCAAGCAAGGTGCTGTCGGGCGTGGTGCCGGTGAGCGTGTAGGCGATCTCCGTTGCTACCTCGTACGGCGTCAAGGTGAACGTGCCGCCGCTGGGAGCGCCGAGCTCACTCCGGTACAGGAAGTACGGGGACTGCAGCATCGCGGAGATGACCACCTGGGCGCCGTCCGAGTTGGAGCTACCCAACATGAACAGCTTGCTGTAGCTGGCGATGCGCGGGTCGCTCGAAGCCAGGGTGGTGCGGAAGGCGAGCTTACCGAACGCCTGAATGAACTGCGTGGCGCAGCCGGAGTCGGGCGCACCGCTGGTCGACGCAGCACAACTCGCGATGCCGGCGAGCTTGTTCGAGGAGGCAGCCCAGGCTGCGACCGCCTCGGCGTTGTCCTCGAGCTGCGAGGCGTTGAGGCCCTGCACGAGGAGAGCATTGGCGTCGATCGAGAAGCCCAGCACCGACGGGTCGCTGAACACTGTCGCGATCGGCGCTGCTGTGGAGGTGTCGCCGAAGATGCTGCGGATACTGGCGGTGAACTCAGCGGCGGTCAGGCGCCAGAGCTTGCGCGGCCCCGGAGCGTTACTGGTGCAGGGGTCCGGAGTCGCGAGAGCAGTCGCCAGCATCAGAGCTGCGCTGCCGCCGGTCCCAGCCGCGCCGCTGCTGGTTGTTCCGGATCCGCCTGCCTGCCCGGTGGCGCCGTTGCCTTCACGTGGCTGGTTGTTGCCGAGTATCTTGGCTTCGCAACCGACCGCGAGCAGCAGCGCAGCGGGCGCGGCAAGAAAAAGAAGACGTCGCATCGGAACTCCTGCGCTCACAACGACAAAACGTAGTCTCGTCCGTGCGGCTCGGCAACCAGATCCGAGAGTCGGTCAGCGCACTCATCCTCACCCCTACGGTGTAGATGCACGGTTCGTCCATTGTGCGCGATTTGTCTCGCACCGCTGTAGCGAGTCGTTGGATTCCGAGATTGAGACCGACGGGCGCCTGTAATCCGTCTTGCCTGAGTGGCGCCGTGGAGGGCCCGCGTTACCTCCGCGGCACCGGACCGCTTGGCGCCCCTTTGCGCCACGTGTCCCTTTTCTGCCACGCGCGGCGCGTACGTGATGAGATTTCGACATCAGCGGTCGGTTGATGTCGCGCGTCACTTCAAGAGCACCTCGCCTTCGAACCACTGGAACAGGCCTGGCGGGCGTGAGTCAGCAGCTGTGAACTGATACGAGTCCGCGCTTGCGATCACGAGCAGTGAACGACTGGCTCGCCCCACTACTGGCGATAGATCGACGCCCAATAACTGCGACAGCATGGCCGTCGAGATACTGCAGATGACCGCGGAGCCACGGAACATCGACTCACCTTCGCGCGACTCGACTTTGGGAAGCACCACGCTTTGCCCGGGTTGGAGCGGCGTGGTGCCCTGCCCGGCTGCGACGCGGGTGCGTTCGTAGTTGGGGTTCTCGCTGTCGAGGACTGCCACGGGCCAACACTCGAGCGGCAAGGTTCCCGAGTTCGTCAGCGTCGCTTGGCTGACGATTTTGCGGCGTTTCTCCGTGCGATGCACCGCGCCCGCACAAGCGATCGCCTGGTCGTGCGCGTCAAAGCATGCTTTTTCTGAACGCGACGAGCTCGTCCAAGCAATGCGCAATGTCGAAGTCGCCCAGTCATCGAGCTGCTGGACGGCCGCGCGCAGCGCAGGGTTCTCCGCAGCTTCCTCCGGAGTCATTTCGTGATCCGGCACTGGCTCGGTCGCGGGTGCTGCGTTGCCCGCTGGCTCAGGCGCGGGGCTCGTCGGCGTCACTTGGCTGGGGACAGTGAGCGTGACGATTGGCGTCGCCGCAGGGACCGGCGCGCATGCCACGAGGAGCAACACGACCGCTGACCCTGCACCTCGCGCGCGCCGAGCTCTCATGTCAGGAGCGTTCACTGAGCGGTTGGTTGCGTCAATGAAGCCTCATCGCCCGCGTTGAAAGCCGTTCTAGCGCCGTCTTCGCGATACCGACTATGTTCGTGATGATCCATGTCGCGAACGCGGTTGCTCTTGTCATACGTCGGCTTAGGCCTGGCTGCCTCGCTCTGTCTTTGTGGCGAAGCTCGCGCGGACGGTGTCGCCGAGCCGATCCGCGTCGAATACCACGCCGTGCCCATGTGCGAGAGCGGCGCCGACTTTCTGAGCGCTGTGCTGGCCCGCACTTCACGGGTTCGGAGAGCCGCGTCGGGCGAACGAGCACGCACGTTCCGAGTGACCATTCGCGACGCAGAGGCGGGCAAACTGAGCGGCGCGTTTTCGATCGTCGAACCGGGGGAACCGGAGGAAATCTCAGCGGAGCGTACGATCATCGGCGAGTCGTGTCCGGAGGTGTTCAACGCGTTGTCCCTGTTCGCAGCGTTGTCGGTGGATTCAGAAGCACTCACTACAGCGACGGAGTCGGCTGACCCAGCGCCCGCTCCGCCCGCTCCGCAAGCAACGCGAGCCGCCGTGCGCGTCTCGGCGCCAGCAGCCGAAGCTCCCGAGAAAACGCGCTTCCAAGCCGCGGTCGGCGTTGACCTGGGCGCGCTCAATGCAGGCACGGGTACGGCACTGCTGCTCATTGAGCCTTTCCTCGAAGCGAGGATGGCGCCTGGCCGGGCGTCGCGCGTCTCACTCGCGCCGACGCTTCGGCTCGCATTCTCCGCGGTAGGCGGCAACACGCCGAGCACGAGCGACGGGCCCGCGCACCTGCATTGGACGACGCTGCGCCTGGAGGGCTGTCCCGCGGAGCTCGACATCTCCCGCTCGTTCGTGGTCCGACCGTGCGTGGCCTTCGCTGGTGGCGCGCTCGAGGCCTCTGGCGAGACGATCGCCCACCCCGAGTCACACACCCTGAGCTGGCTCACTGTCGGCGCGCTTTTACGGCTGGAATGGACCCCGTGGCGCTTCCTTTCCTTCGAGGCAAGCGCTGGAGTCGACGCTCCGCTCCGTCGGGATGCCTTCTATTTCGAGCCTTTCGGGCCCGCGACGTTCGCATATCAGGCGCCGTTGGCGCTGGGGCGGGCATCCTTCGGTGTCGCGCTGCATTTCTTGTGATCAATCGCGCCGGCTTCGTTCCATTGAGAGATTGATCCCCTTGCCCATGAGCCCCGAGCAGTACAGCTTCGCGACCCCGGACTTCGAGCCGCGCGAGCTGGCGCTCGGTTCGGCGGAGGAACGCCTCAATCTGCTGGTCGAGCAGCAGCTGGACTTCGTCTGGCGTTCGCTGCGACGACTCGGCGTTCCGCTCAGTGGTGTGGACGACGCGACCCAACAAGTCTGGTTGATCGTGGCGCGGAAGCTACCGGAGATCACGCTCGGCAGTGAGCGCGCGTTTCTGTTCGGCACGGCGCTTCGCGTCGCTTCCGACGCGCGGCGGCGCATCGCTCGGCAGCGCGAAGTGAGCGGGCTCGAATCCTTCGACCACGCCGACCCAACCCCGCGCGCCGACGAGATCATCGATCAACGAAAAGCGCGCTCGGTGCTCGACGAGATCCTCGACAGCTTGTCGGACGACACGCGCGCAGTGTTCATTTTGTACGAGCTGGAGGAGCAGACCGCGGCGGAAATTGCCGCGCTTCTCGGTATCCCACCGGGCACCGTCGCGTCGCGGTTGCGGCGCGCGCGTATCGAGTTCGAACAGATCGTCAAACGGCTAAAAGCACGCGGCCAAATCGAAGGAAGCCGATGATGGAACTACCTCGACGAATCTTGGATGGTGGCGCAGGTGAATGGGAGCGCGTGGTCGTCTCGTCGGCAGCGCTCGATGCGCCATCGCCCGAATCTCGGCAACACTTGTTGCGCGCGCTCGGCATGGCACTCGCTGCGTCCGGTATTGCGACCACGACGACCAGTGCCGTGAGCGCCGCGAAGGTCGCAGGCGGCGCGTTGTGGTTGAAATGGGCTGCCCTCGGGTTTGCAATTGGGTTAGCGGGCGTCGGTGCCGCGTCTCTGATAGCGAAGGTGCCGAGGCCGACAGCGGCAGAAAATCCGGTGCAGACCGCGGTCGCGGTTACAACTGCGCCGATCCGTGGCGCTCCGCCGGCGGTCGTCGCGCAGGGCGAGGGCGTAGTCGACGAAGCCCAAGCGGCGTCGCCGTCCTCGGCGCCAGCTGAGAAGGCGCTGGCTCGCGCCGACCGCGCGGCGATTGCCGCGGCCCCACTCTCGTCCGTCGTCCCAAACGGCTCCGAAGCGTCGACTGGACCGCTCGGAACCGGAACCGCGCGCTTCGAGACGCCTGCAGAATCCGAGCTTGCCGCGCAAATGGCCGCCATTCATGCAGTCCGCGCGGCGTTGGCTGCAAACGAGCCCGCACTGGCGCTGCGCCAAATCGACCAGTATGAGCACAGCTATCCGACTGGGCTTTTGTTGCCCGAAGCACAGGTGTTACGCATCGACTCTCACGCGGCGCTCGGCGATCTCGATTTGGTCGAGCGCCTAGCGCAGACCTTCCTCACGCAGCACCCGGGGAGCCCGTACGCACGGCACGTGCAATCCTTGATCGATCGAGGCACGAATCGGTGATCAAGGTTCGGCGCTCGTTTCCATTGGCTAGCATGACGCACTCTGTTCGCTGGGCGGGGCTCGCGCTCGTGCTCGCCGCGTGCACTGGTCAGCGCTACTCACTGGGTCATGGAGACGGCGGCGCGACTCAGGGAGGCAATGGGAACGGCGGCGCCGATAGCAACGCGCTCGGCGGGAGCTCGGTTGGACCCTTCGGCGCTAGCGGGGAGGATTCCGTTTCTGGCGCAGCCACTGTAGGTGGCAACGGGGCCGGCGGCGTCTCCGCAAACGGCGGTAGCTCGGCGAGCGGCGGTAGCCCCGCGAATGGCGGCAGCGCGCCGAATGGCGGCAGCTCCGCGAATGGCGGCAATTCAGGCAGCTCGGTTGGCGGTGGCAGCTCGGTAGGCGGTGGCAGCGTCGGCGCGTCGTGCGCGACCGATCTCGATTGCACGGGGGAAGACGTGTGCGTCTTCAAGATCGCTGATGGCTGCGCAGCGCAAGCCACGTGTGAAGCCCGTCCGAGTGGTCCCGCATGCAAGACGATCGCCGAGTACTGCGGTTGCAGCGGTAGCACCGTGAGCGTCGCCTGCGACGAACCAGCCGGCTTCGCTGCGCTCGCGGTCAAGGCCGCAGGGGCGTGTGCGAACAGCCGCGCACCGGTGTGCGGCAACGGCATCGTCGAGCCCGGCGAGCAATGCGACGACGGTGCCCTCACGGCCGGCGACGGCTGCTCGGCGACGTGTCAGAGCGAAGCGCTCGTCGTGCCCGCTTCCGACTTTGTGTGCGCCATGAGCAGCAAGGGTGAAGTGAAGTGTTGGGGCAGGAACGACCAAGGGCAGCTCGGTCAGGGCGACACCGCCACTCGCGGCGGCAATCCTGGGGAAATGGGCGCGAGCCTGAAGCCCCTCGATCTCGGCACGGGTCGGCGCGCCACGAGCGTCGTCACAGGCGACTCCTTTGCGTGTGCGCTGCTCGACAATCACTCCGTGAAGTGCTGGGGCAAGAACAATTACGGCCAGCTCGGTCAGGGCGACACACGAAATCGCGGCGACCAACCGAACGAGATGGGCGATGCGTTGCCGGCGATCAACCTCGGCACGGGGCGCACCGCGCTCAGCATTGCTGCCGAGTCCGTCGATGTCTGCGCCGTGCTCGACGACCACACCGTGAAGTGTTGGGGTTGGGACGGCGGTGGCGAGCTCTGTGTCGGCGAGCAAGACCCCTTCCAAGACGCGCAGTGTCGCGGTGATCAACCGGGCGAGATGGGTGACAATTTGCAGCGCGCACTGATCGGCACCACGAAGAGCGCGGTGATGGTCGCCGCGGGTTCGTTCCACGCTTGCGTGCTCTTCAGCGACGGCACGGTCAAGTGTTGGGGCACGAACCAATCGCTTGGTCAGCTCGGGCTCGGCGACCAAGTCGAGCGCGGCGACTACGCGCCGAACCTAGGCGACAACCTGCCCACGGTCAGCGTCGGTACGGGGCGCAGCGTGAAGAGCATCACCGCGGGGGTTTATCACACGTGCGTCATTCTCGACGATGACTCGCTCAAGTGTTGGGGTGCCAACGTCAACGGCGAGCTCGGGCTCGGCGACACCGCGCCGCGCGGCGGCAACCCCGGCGAGATGGGCGATGCGCTGAACGCCGTCAATCTCGGCACCGGCCGTCACGCGACGGGTGTCGCGCTCGGCAACAGCTACACCTGCGCGGTGCTCGACAATGCCTCTCTCAAATGTTGGGGAGACAACGCGCTCGGCAGCCTCGGCTTGGGCGACACCAGCGATCGCGGCGGCAATCCGAACGACATGGGCGACAATCTGCCGGTCGTGAACCTCGGTACGGGGCGCAGCGTCCTTGCCGTGACTGCTTCGAAGTCGGGCTTCGTCAGCAGCGCCGAGCTCGACACGCGAGATTGGAAGTGTTGGGGCGACAACGAATATGCCCAGCTTGGCCTCGGGGTAGTCAATCTCGGTCGCGGTAGCTCAGCCACCGACATGGGCGACAACCTTCCGGTGCTCGATCTTGGATTTTGACCGGGCCATTCATGCTCGCGCACGCGAAACGTGAGGCGAGATACGAATTCATGATCAATGGCTGGGCGAGCCTTCCATTGAGTTGCTGACCCCCTTCACAGGAGAGAAATTCGAAAAATGCGCTCCCAAATCGCTTGGACCTGGCTCGGTTGCGGCTCAGTGGCACTCTCCTTGGCAGCTTGTTCGCCTTCCAACGGAAGCGCGGGCAGCAACGGGAGTGGTGGCAGCGCTGGCAGTCTCGCCGAGGGGAATGCGGGAGCCAGCGCGGCTGGAAAAGGTGGCGGAGCGAGCGGCGGAACCGGCACTGAAGCAGGCAGCTCGGCCGGCGGAAGCGCGGGCGTCTCGGCTGGCCAACTGATTGGCGCGCCGGGCGGCACCGTAATGCAGAACGGCGTGACGCTCGTCGTTCCGGCAAACGCGATCACGACTGCGACGCCGATTTCCGTGTCGGCCGCGAGCGCGCCGGCAGGGTTTGCCATGGCCTCTCTGGCCTTTCAATTTGGGCCGTCGGGGACGACGTTCGCAGAGCCCGTTGCGGTGACGATCCCGCTCACCTCGTCGGCACCAGGGGCGCATCTGTTTTGGTCCAACCCGAGCGGCGGATTCGACGACATTGGCGGCACCGTCAGCGGCTTGAGCGTGACCGGCAACGTCTCGCACTTCAGCCTCGGCTTCGCGGCATATCCGAGCAACGCCGGCGGTTCGGCTGGCACAGGCGGTTCAGCCGGCGCAAGCGGTGCAAGCAGCTCAGGGGGCGCGAGCGGTTCGGCGGGGACGACCAGCTCAGGGGGCGCGAGCGGTTCGGCGGGTTCCGGCGGTGCCAGCGGTGCCAGCGGTGCGAGCAGCGGCTCCGCTGGCGCGGGCGGAGCGAGCTCGGGGGGTAGCGGCGGCTCGAGCGGTGCTTCGCTCTGCACGGCGACGCCGCTCAACCTGCCGGGCGTCAAGGTCACGAGCTTTGCCGACGCGGGCGCCGCGCCGGACAGCGCGACTTACACCGGCGGTACGATCACGACTGGTAACTACTACGAGACCGGCGACGCGCACTACGGCAGTGACGCGTACAGCGGGCCGCTGCAAGCCGTCTACATGATCGATGCAGCAGCGCAAACCATCCGAATCGGTGAGCGTACGAGCGGGGGGACCTACTACATTGGTATGACCTATACCCAGAGCGACGTTCACACCCTGCACGCCACGGTTGCCTGCAACACCAGCCCGACTAGCATGACGACGCTCGACTACGACTACACGCTGCTGAACGGAGTGCTCACCATGAGCGTGGCGGGGTCGTCCGACGTAATGACGCTCGGGGCGCCCTAAGAGGTCGCTAAGCTTCGCGCATCCAAGACCACTTGACCCGTGGGAGCGGACGGGTCAGTGACTGTTGAGCGGGCGCTGACAGCCGGGACGGGGTGAGCGAAATGCGAGAGACGACGGTCCACCAAAGTGCATCCTCAATCGCGTTCGCGTTGCTCCTCGCGGCCTGCGGCTCGGGGACGCGCCAGAACCCGAGCCAGCTGCGGGACACGACTGGGCTGAAGTTTGGCTGGGCATGCAACGACCAGGGTTGCCAGACAACGACGGACGTGCCCCCGCCGTTTCAGACCTGCGACCAGGGCACGGGATACACGGTGTTGCTCGATAGGCTGTTCTACATTTGCTCGTCGTCGTACGTGCCTGGTGACGACACCATCTTGGGCTGGTCTCCTGCAGACTGCAGGGCGACCGCCTGCTCGTCCGACGCCGACTGTCCGATCTTCGAAGGATATAATTACACGTGCAGCCATGACGTGTGTGTGGACTTCGGCATAAGCGTTCCGCAGGACGGTGAACAATATCTGATCGCGCTTTGCTTAGGGTCCACGCCTCGCCCCGCGGACTGCGAGGCCTCGGATCCCGCGGTCGATGCGCTCGTCGCCCAGAGCTGCGACGCGACTGACCTGACGTGCACGGTGCCGTCGACATGCACCGAGCCTTAGCCGGCTCAAGCGAGCAGGGTCTCGAGCTCTTGCTCTGGTAAGACCAAACCGAGCTCGCGCATTGGCGGCAAGATCTCGTCGCGCACGACGCTGCGCGCGAGCGGCACATAGCGGGACGGCACCATCCACCCCAGATCGTGGACGTCGAAGCCGGCCCATTCGGGGCGTGTGTCGTCCAGCGTTGCGGCGTTGCGCCAGAGCGGCGCGTAGACTTGCAGGGCGTCGAGCGCGACCGCGCCGAGGCGCGCGCGCTCAGCGGCGTCCAAGCGGTCGACTGCCCACTCGAAGTACAAACTGCCGAAGCGACGATGTCGAGCTTCGTCACGCAAGATGCTCTCGTACACCGAGCGCAGGAGTGGGTGCGTCGTCTCACGCATGATCGGCACCGCGGTAGCGCTGGCGAACACTTCGGCGATACACCCAATGCGTAGCGCGAGCTCGTTCGCGCGCTGAGCGGCATTTTGCGCAGTGGGCGTGCGCGGCGCGAGCTGTGTCGTGTCGAATGAGCGAGCCGGTGCTCCGCCCAGCTGCATCACGACGCGGCTCGCCAGCTCGACGTGCCGCACCTCGTCGGCCAGAAAATCTCCCGTCATGCCGATCAGATCGAGCGGCGCGCGCGCTTGAGTCAAGGCCCCGACGACGTCGGCGAAGGCGGCGATCGCCGCATACTCCGCGAGCACAATCCCCATCCACACTTCACGTGCGGCCGCCACCAGTGACGGCGGGTAGCGTGAAGGCTCGAGCGACGCCCAATCGAAGTCACCTTCGGGGCGAGCCTTGCGGAAGTGGAACTCGGCAGGACCGCCCAGCCACTCGAGCGTGAATGGCTCGCTCACGGCTTCGCGCCAGCGTCGCCCGTGCCGCCGCCAAGGCTGATCACGGAACCGCAAGGGTATCCGCCGCAGGGGCCAGCGCCGCCTTGGCTGGCGCCCGCTTCGCCTGGCGCGCCCGCTTCCCCGGGAATACTAGCAGTGCCGCCAGCTCCTCCCGACGGCGCTATGACGACCCCAGTGACCACTGTCGTTGCGCCGCCATTGGGATCGATGATGGTCCCGCACACGCGCCCACCGCACGGCCCAGCGGCGCCGGCGGCCCCACCGGATACACCAGCGACCCCGCCGGAGCCGGCGCCACCTGGGGTCGACGACGTTTCAGTGCCCGAACAACCCGGCACTACCGCGGCCGAGGCGAGAGCGCCTGATGCCAGGGACAACAACAAATACGACGTGCGTCTCTTTGCCATCTTTTGCTTTCCGGGCGCGCGTCGAGCGCTCGCCCTGACCCTAGTCAGCAACTCGTGTGCCGACGCTGACCTACGGTATCATGGCTCAAGTTGCACCAGGCTTTGACGCATGTGGCCCGCTTGGCACAGATCGGCGACAGCGCGATCAGGGGGCGCGGCCCGGCTTGGATGAAAGTCTGGCGAGCGGGGTGAGTATCGTGGTTCTCCGAAGCCGCGCGAACCTTCATGGTGGGTCATGACGCACGCGTTCGATTGTCTCGCAAGCTCGGCGAGCGTCTCCGCTGCTTCCGTCACTGTTTAGTCTTGGCTGCTATTTGCCGAGAGGAGCTCAGCGCGATGAATCGTAGCGTCTCGCAACTACTGGTATTGACCATTGCCGCACTCCTTGAGGTCGGAGGAGATGCCTCGGCGCCTACGTGGGGCTCTTTGCCGTCATGAGCGTGCTGTTCGGGCGGTTCGCGTTCGCTGAGCACGTCTCATGGCCGACCTGGCTCGGCGTCTTCGTCGTATTGCTCGGCAGCTTGATCATTCAGTTCGGCGAACGCCTCAGCTAGGACTTCGCTTGCGAGTGTCGGTGGGCTGGCGACCGGGCCTGCGATCGTTACGGCGATTGCCGCGAGGCAGCTCGTGCGAGAATGGCGTCGGGGCTTGGGGGCGATAGAACCTCGATAGGCGTCTCATCCCGCTGCGCGAGCCGCAGCTGATACGAGCGCCAAAGCGTATACAGTACGGGGATAACCTCGAGCGTGAGGAATGCGCTGGTTACCAGTCCGCCCAGCATCGGCGCTGCAACACGCTTCATGATTTCGGCGCCGGCGCCATCTGTCCAAAGGAGCGGCAATAGGCCGACGGCCATCGTCGCAATCGTCATGAGCTTGGGCCGCAATCGCTGAACGGTTCCTTCGGCGTGGGCCTCGATGATGTCTTCACGAGTTCGGAGCTTGCCCTCGCGCACACGGCGCTGGAAAGCGTCATCGATGTAGACCACCATCACGACTCCGGTTTGCATCGCGAGGCCAACCGTTGACAGCAGGCCGACCCAGACTGGCGCGGACATGGGGTAGTGCAGGAGAAAGAGCGTCCAAAGACTGCCCACGAGCGCGAATGGGACCGAGATGAGGACGATCAGCGCTTCGGTGACGCTCCTGAATTGCAGGAGCAGCAACCCAAACATCAAAATGGCAACCATTGGCGCGATCCACAAGAGCCGCTTTTGGCCCGCGGCCATGAGCTGATATTGCCCCGTCCATTCGATGCGCTCTGCGGGCTCGAGGTGGATCTCTCCGCTGCCGGTAGCCGCGCTCAGATTCTGCTGTGCCTCCTTCACGTAGCTCGAGACATCGGTGCCTGAATCTGGGTCGACATATACGTAGGCGACCAGCTCGCCGTCTTCGGTACGGATCGACGCGGGTACGGTGTCGTACCTGGGGTGCCCAAGCAGCCCCAAAGGGACTACCTCCCCGGTTTCCGAGCGCACGGTGATCTCCCGCAGCTGATCGGCATCGACGCGCTTCATGTTCATGTCCGGTGCGACGCGCAGCCGATAAGGCTGCTTGTCGGGAGCGAGGCTGCTCTCCCCGGGGTGGTGTCCGTGTTCGACCACGAATCGCTTGGGACGGAATTCGGTCCCGCGCGGCCCGTGCCAGGTCAGTTCGCTGACTTGTCCACCACTGATCACGAAATCCGCCGTGGATAGGGCAAGCGCCGGGTCGACGTGATACTTCGCCAGCGCAGCGGGCTCGAGGTCGAACCTCAGCCAGGGCTCACCGCCGAGCGATTCGAACACCGCGCTCTTGGTGTGAGGCAATTGCGCAGCCCACTTCTGCACGGCGGTGCCGACCGCGTCCAGGCGAGCTGGGTTTGCGGCGACGATGCGAATACCCACCGGTGTCCGCACGCCACCCGTGGACATCATGTCCATGCGCGCACGTGCCGGCGCCGTCCAGGCGCTCGCCCAACCCGGAGTGCGAGTGGCGCGATCGAGTTTGTCGACGAGCTCAGCGGTCGTTTCCTGCGTTTGTTCGGGCCAGAGAATGCCGAGAGCACTCTTGAGCGCACCTGGTGCCCAGCTCGAATACCAACGAGCGTGCGGGACTTTGGGCCATTGTGCGCGCGGCTTGAGGCGAATCGTCGTCTCGGCCATGGAAAACGGCGCTGGATCAGTGGCGGAATTGGCGCGTCCTACTTTGCCGAACGCCTCGGCTACCTCCGGGAATTGCGCGAGCGTCTTATCCATTCGGCTCAGTTGAACTGCCGAATCTCCCACTGAGGCGCCGGGCAGCGTGGTTGGCATGAACAGGAGATCGCCCTCGTCCACACGTGGCAAGAATTCTCCGCCCAGCCGAGTCATGATTGGAAAACAGGATGCCGCGGCCAACGCTGCAGTGGCTAGCGTGAGTGTCGGTCGAGCCAAGGCGAACGTGACGAACGGGCGATAGATCCGAACCAGCGTCTTGGTGATTGGGTTGTCGAACTCGGGCAAGATCCGACCGCGCACCAGTCGATCGCGTAACGCCGGAGCTGCGGTGACGGCAACGATGGCCGCCGCGAGGATGACGAGCGTCTTGGTCGTGGCGAGCGGACGCAATAACCTGCCGGTCTCACCAGTAAACGCAAATACCGGCAGGAAGCTGAGCGCGGTGATCAGCAACGAAGTCAGAATCGCCGGCGCAATCGTGCCAGCAGCGCTGATCATCGCAGCTCGCCGGTCAGACTGGGGCGCGCTCGCGCCTAGCGTCTCAATGCGACGGTGACAGGCTTCTAGTGCCACCACGTCTGCGTCGACGGCCATGCCGAGCGCGATACCGATGCCTCCCAAGCTCATGATCGTGGCTGGGATACCGAGCAAATACATGCCACCGAATGTCAGCAAGAGCACGAGCGGCAGAGTAAGGGCGGGGACCAACGCGCTTCGCCCGTGCAACAGAAACATCAAGATCACGAGCACGACGACGCCCACTTCCTCGGCCAACGCGCGCAAGAGCGTGTGCTCCACGCGATTGGCGAGGTCCATCCTGTTGTAGATCGTGACGAGCTTGAGATAGCGCGGGAGGTGTGGCTTCACCTCTTGAAGCTTCTGCTCGACGGCTTCGATGACCGCCTTTGGATCCGCGTCGCGCTTGGCGATGATGATTCCACCCGCAACCTGCTGGTTGCCCCCGAGGTCGGCGACGCCAATGGGCATGTCCGAAGAGAGGTTGGTGTGCGCAACGTCGCCGATCAGCCTCTTGTCGGACTTTCCGAGATGCAATGGAAGGGTATCGATTTTCCAAGGGTCCGGGTTGCCATGAACCTCCGCGCGCACGGATTCGACGAGATCACTGAACGCTAGATCTCGCGCTCGGAGCTGCTCGGCGTTGGTTTCCACCAACATTTGCTCGGTGGTCCCGCCTACGGATGCAACCTCGGCTACGCCGGGAATCTTCTCTAGCTGAGGGCGCAACAGCTCGTCTTGCAGCCGGTGTCCCACGGCGAGTGGCAATCGCGATTCACCCACCAGCGCATATTGGTAAACCCAGCCTGTAGCAGAGGCCGGAGGGCCCAAGTGCACGCGGATGGTCGGCGGAAGCTTGGCCTGAAGAGTCTCGACACGGCGTTGGATCTCACGCCGCCCGGGCTCCAAATTTTTCGACGAACCAAACAGGATATCCACGTACGCCATGCCTGACATCGACGCGCCGCGTACGGCCTTCGCGGCCGGGACAGACTTGAGCGCTTCGGTCAGAACCTGCGTCACGCGCGTCGCGACCTCGCTTGCGGGATGTCCCATCCACTCGACCACGAGACCGATCTGTGGATCCGACAGATCAGGGACTGCGTCTCGCGACAATCGGCGGCGAGCCAACTCACCATTTACCCCCAGCAGCAAAGCAATGACGACGACAATCAAGCTGTGGCGGGTACACCAGGCGACGCAATGCCGAATCATTCGACTACCTCCTCCGCTTTGCCTTGAGCTCCTCGTAGGCGCCGCTCGGCGTCCAGAAAGAAGGTGTCGGCTGTCACCACACGCTCGCCCTCGCTCAGGCCCGAGAGCACGACGACGGCGCCGAGACGCTCCGCAGAGAGATCGGCGACATAGCCCGAATCGAGGTTCCGGCCGATCTGGATGGACCGACGCGTGAACGAGTGTCCGCCCGGGGTGGCGGCGAGAACATAGGCGCCGTCGCCCGAATACAAAACCGAGCTCGTCGGCACGACGAGAAACTCTCGCGGTTGGGCGTCAAGTTGAAGCCAGCCAGTGCCCCCTGTTGAGGAGGGCAATTGTTCGGACATGAACCGAACTTGGACGGTGGAGGAATCCCATGACGTCACGGGGTCGGCGCTCAGGCGAACCGAGATTGGCGTTGCTGGCTGCGAGCTGCGAAAGAACACTGCCTTGTCGCCCGGTGCGAGCCCCTCGAGCGATTCTTTGTGAAGGACCGCTGTTACGACTCCGCCGG
>Ga0210387_10001945_pt1 | contig 15681 bp, 10 predicted proteins | sample IncBWC7OmetaG_FD_160108 | JGI IMG/M metagenome (GOLD analysis project Ga0210387, IMG submission 160108) | Forest soil microbial communities from Barre Woods Harvard Forest LTER site, Petersham, Massachusetts, United States - Inc-BW-C-7-O ...
TCTTGGCAATGGTGCTGTCCTTGAGCACCAGGACGTCGGTGATCATGCCGCGCGCTTCGCGCGAGGACAGCAGCACGTGGAAGCGCTTGCCGCCGCCGGATTTTACGATCACCGAGACGTTGGGTTCGTAGCTCACGCCGACATCGGCCGAACCACCAGCCATGATGCCGACCACGCCCTCGGGGGTAGTGTTGATCGGTTGCACATCCCGCTGCGACATGCCGTCCCTGGCGAGCGCATAGCCCAGCAGGAAATCCGATGGCGATGCCGGCATGAACGCGATTTTGCGACCCTTCAAATCCTTGACGCTTTGGATCTGCGAACTTGCGAGTATGGCATCGCCGCCCACCGAGTAATCGACGGGCATGACGACCTTGAGTTTCCAACCGCGCGCGTTGGCCGAGATCACTTGGTCGTAGGTCAAGGTGGTGGCGTCGACTTGGCCGCTTTGCAGCGCGCCGGCCATCACAGAGTTGTCGCTGAAGTTAATCAGCTTCACGTCCAAGCCATGTCGCTTGTAATAGCCCTTGGCCGCGGCGCAGTAGATGGGGCCGTATCCGATCCAGGTCACGACCGCCAAATTTACGGGCGTATCCGCAGCGGCGAATCCGGAAACGCACACCAGGGTCAGCGCCGCAGGCAGACGAAGTATTCGCGCCACGAGTCTGTACATGGGTACATACTTCAACGAATCGAGATGGGGCGCAATACCCAAATCGATTCGCACCGCGGCGGTGCACGTCGGGTTTGTTGCGCACAATGTTTGTGCGCTCGCTGAGCAACTCTCACGGGATGAATAGAGCTAAGGGCGGACTATAAAAGCCTCGCCCAAGAAATCCCGCCCCGCCGCGCTCGAGGATGGCCAAATTGATCGACGGCGAAGTTGCCTCACTCACGATGCGTTCAGGATCCACGATGCCGCTATTCGGTTCGATGATGCGTTGCCGGCGGGCGAGGGCGCCGACGGGCAGGGTGTCGCGCCATTCGGCGATCAGCAACGGGGCAGCGCAGAGTGCCTGGCCACCCAAGCCGCAGAAATCGATCACCGCACTGTCGCCGATGGCCGGCAAATGGGTTGACGCGCCTGACTGTGAGAGTCTCGCGCCTTGCGGAGCCTGCGCGGGCACCTGACGCCATAACGTTTCGCCGCGAAATTTGACGCCAAAATCAACGCCGTTGCCGCCGATCGCGTCTACCGCGGAGCGGTGGTTTCGCAGTGCTGCGGCCGCCGCGGCCATCAAGACGGGCAGGATGAAGGCGGGATTGGCGCGCAGGCGCGCAGCGCTCTCCGTGTCGATGCCGTTCAGCCGGGACACCATGGCTTCGTTGGCGGCGCCCGTGCGGCCGTGGCATTCGTCGCCCGCCAACACCGCGGTGCGGATGATGTCGCTGATAGCCAAGGGTTGGCGGCGCACGATCGCGGTGATGGTGTTTCCGATACAGGTGCTGACCTCGCGGAGGCGTTGCAATACTTCGGGCGCGGCGCAACCAAATCGCAGGGCGATGGGTGCGGGGCTTTCGATGATTGGTGCGTGACCGATCTGCTCTCCTTGTTTGACAGCTGCCAGCAGCATCGACGCGGACACGACCTGCGCCAAGGGCGTGACGATGCCGTGGTCCTGCGCCGGACGAAAATGCACGCCGCCTCGCAACAGCAACTCGTGAGCGTGGGCGGCGTCCGCGGCCAGCCCCTCGAATAAGATTGCCTGGACGGCGGACTGCATCACTGGCGTCGGCGGCGCGGCACGAAAAGGCGGCCCGGCATGGAGAAGCACGTTCCTGGGTAACTCGGGACGGGCAAGATGGCGGGGCAGCACATCGAACCAGACTGCGCCCGCGAACGGTTTCGCAAAGTCGATGCTCGCGCCACTACTCGGCTTGCCCTCCGGCATCGTGACTCGCGTTGCGGTAGTTCTCTCAAGCATAGCGCGCGAACACCTCTGAGTGAAAATGATTGAGACCACCGGTGATTCCGATTTAAGCGCGCGCAACAAATTGGTGCGCGAAGCGGCCATTTGTCGCCTGCGATCGAGGCCCACGGTGGGGTACGTGTTTGATTAGCTTAGCGACCAGACATATCGGCGCGTCTCTTGCTGTCTGTTTTGGATATCGGGGAAATCATGAACAAATATCTATTAAAAGGAGGCCGGGTCGTCGATCCGGTTTCGGGATTGGACGGCGTGCGCGACATATTGGTGTCGGGCGAGCGCATTGCTTGCATCTCCGAGCATGTCGTGGCGCAAGATGCCGAGGTAATCGATTGCCGCGGAAAACTGGTATTGCCCGGCTTGATCGACACGCACGCTCATGTGTACGAACATGTCACCGGGCGGTTTGGCCTGAACGCCGATCTTTGCGGCGTACGCTCCGGCGTCACCACGCTCGTGGATCAGGGCGGTCCGAGTTGCATGACGCTGCCCGGGTTTCGTCATTACGTGGTTGAGCCCGCCGCCAGCCGGGTAGTGGCGTATCTCTCGGCCTACTTGGTCGGCGGCCTCGAGGGTCACTATTACTCTTCCCTGTACCGCCCGGATTGTGTCGATATCGAGGCGACGGTGAAGGCGGCCGACGCCAACCGCGATCTCGTCAAAGGCGTCAAGGCGCACGCAGAACTCGGCGGCTTCGCGCGCTGGGGCGTCGAGGTGATCAAGTCCGCGGCGGAAATCGGCCGGCGCGCGCGCCTGCCCGTATACATCCATTTTGGGCAATTATGGCCGCTGCCGCACCAGGGTGGTGTGACTGTCGACCCGGATACCATCCTTACGCAGGTGCTGGATCTGATGAAACCCAATGATGTGCTGGCGCATCCTTTTAGCCGCCACCCGGGCGGGTTCGTCGACAAGAAAGGCGCGCTGCACCCCTTGGTGCGCGAGGCTGTCGCGCGCGGACTGAAGATCGATGTGGGTCATGGCTCGCACTTCAGCTTCAGGGTGGCCCGCACCGTGTTGGAGGCCGGCATCGTGCCGGACACGTTGGGTGCGGATATGCACGGTCACAACACCAAGGCCGCGCCGAACGGGGAAGAGAAAGATCAGCATCTGTTCGCCGGCAAAACCCGCTTCAGCTTGGTCTCCGCCATGAGCAGCATGCTCGCGCTCGGTTTGCGATTGGAGCAGGTGATCCCCATGGTTACCAGCAACGCGGCCCGGATGCTCGGCATGCAGGACGAGCTGGGGTTTTTACGCGCGGGCGGCGTGGCGGACATTGCGGTGCTGTCCGATGATCGCGGCCGCTGGACTTTGAGCGATGATGAGGGTGTTTGTGTGCCGGCCGAACGAATGCTCAGACCATCGTTTTGCCTACGAGCGGGACGCCGCTTCGATTCGACGTCGCCGATTCTTCCGTCCATTGCGGCAGCGGTCTGAGCCGCGGTGCAGCCTGCCTACGATTTCATCGTCTGCGGCGGCGGCACATCCGGATGCGTTGTGGCACGGCGCCTCGCCGAGAATCCCGCGGCGCAGGTGTTGCTGCTCGAAGCGGGAGGTGATGAACGCATCGAAGCGGTTCGAAATGCGACGCTGTGGATGAGCAATATTGGAAGTTCCCGCGACTGGCAATTCGAGGCCGAGCCGGCAGCGGGGTTGGCCGGACGCCGCGCCGCGTTGCCTATGGGCAAAGTGCTGGGTGGTGGGTCCAGCATCAACGGACTCATTTGGGCCCGTGGTCATAAGCGCGATTTCGACCAGTGGGCCGAGGAAACCGGCGATGCGGGTTGGAGCTATCAGTCGGTTCTTGAAGTTTACAAACGTATCGAGAGCTGGGATGGGCCGCCCGATGCGGCGCGTCGAGGGCGGGACGGACCAGTGTTCGTGACTCGGCCGCGGGATCCCGTTCCACTCACCGCGGCACTGATCGAAGCAACCGCGGCGGCCGGTATCCCGGCGGCCTCCGACCTGAACGGCGCCGTCATGGAAGGCACAGGCGCTTGCGGCATTCCCAATGTGACGGTCACGGACTCCGGCGAGCGCGCATCGATGGCGGCTGCATATTTGCGACCCGTAATGGCCCAGCCCAACCTGACGGTGTTGCTCGACGCGGAGGTGGAGCGGCTTCAGCTGCGAGGCGCGAGGATTGTCGGCGTCGCCTTCGTTCACGGGGGCACATCGCACCGGGTGCGGGCGAATTGCGAAGTGGTGCTGTGCCTCGGAGCCATCAACACGCCCAAAATTCTGATGCTCTCGGGTATCGGCGATCAGCGACACCTGGCCCGCCATGACATCGATACGGTGCAACACCTGCCCGGTGTGGGCCGGAATTTTCAGGATCACATTTTGGTCGCGGGGTGCGTGTGGGAGTATCGTGTGCCGGAGCCACCGCGCGGCAACTCGGCGGAATTCACCTTCTTTTGCAGAAGCGACACCTCGCTCGACGCGCCGGACCTGCAGCCGGTGCTGGAGGAGTGTGCTTTCGGCAGTGAGTTGACGCGAACCGACTACGCCTTACCCTCGGATCCTGCTGTGGCATGGACCTTGGCTCCGGGCCTGGTACGTCCGGGCAGCAGGGGGCACATCGAGCTCACCGGCAACCACTACCGGGATCGCGTGGCGGTGCACGCAAATTTCTTGAGCGATGAGCGCGATGTGACCGCACTCCTTCGCTGCATTGAGCTTTGCCGCGACATCGGCAATTCGTCGTCATTGAAGATGTTCGCAAGGCGAGAGCTGATGCCCGGCGCGCTCAACGCGCGGGACATGAGGCAGTGGCTGCGCCGCGCCGCGGGCACGTACTTTCACCAAACCTGTACGGCAAAAATGGGACGCGACGCGATGTCCGTGGTGGATGGATCGCTTCGGGTATACGGCGTGCAAGGATTGCGGATCGCCGACGGCTCGGTCATGCCGTCGATCAGCACGGGCAACACCATGGCGCCCTGCGTGATGATCGGCGAGCGGGCGGCGGATTTGCTGCTCAGAGCCCACGGCAGCAATCCGACTACTACATAAGTTCGGGGGGAATTCATGAGCGCAAGCATACATCCCATGTACATCAACGGTGCATGGCGCCAGGGCAGCGAGGGAGGCTTCGCGGAGGATATCAATCCGGCCACCGGCGAAGTCTTTGCCCGAATCGCGCAGGCCGGCATTCGCGATATCGAGGATGCGCTCGCAGCGGCGGATGGCGCGCGAGGCGAGTGGCAGAAAATGCTGGTGAACGAGCGCGAGGCGCTGTTGCACCGGGCCGCGGAGATCATTGCCTCGCAAGCCGATGAGATTCGAGATCTCCTCATCGAGGAAACCGGCTCGGTATTCATGAAGGCGCCGTGGGAGGTGAGTTACGCGGTGGAGTGTCTGCGCGTGGCGGCCGGCTGTCTGCGCCAGCCATATGGCGATACCTTTCCGGCAAGCGCGACGGGTCAGATCGGCATGACTATCCGCCAGCCATTAGGCGTTATCGCCGGCATCGCGCCCTTCAATTCGCCCTTCCTGTTGTCCATGAAAAAGATCGCGTTCGCTTTGGCCGCGGCCAACACGTTCATTCTGAAGCCGTCGGACCTCGCGCCCTTGAGCGGTCTGAAAATTGCGCAGATTTTCGATGCGGCAGGGCTGCCGGCCGGCGTACTCAACGTCATCCCGGGCCCGGCGGGGTTGATCGGGGACAAGCTCATCTCCGATCCGCGCGTCAAGATGATCACCTTCACAGGCTCCAGCAAGGTAGGCCGTCACCTGGCCGCAGAGGCCGGAAAGCGCATGAAGCGCGTGACGCTGGAAATGGGCGGTAAGAATCCCTTGGTCGTGCTGCGAGACGCCGATCTTGACTACGCGGTGGACGCCGCGGCATTCGGCATTTTTTTCCATCAGGGACAGGTGTGCATGGCGAGTTCGCGCATCATCGTCGAGGCGCCCCTGTATGACGCTTTTTTGAAGAGATTCGTAGAGAAGGCGCGCACCATCAAGGTAGGTGACCCGCGCGATCCCGCCACTGTCATCGGTCCCTTGATTCGCGAGTCACAGTGCGGATTCATCACCGGTCAGATCGACGATGCCCTCTCCAAAGGAGCGCAGGTGTGCTGCGGCGGAACGCATCGCGGGCCGTATTTCGAGGCCACCGTGCTCGGCGGTGTGACCTCTAAGATGGCCGTATACGGCGAAGAGTCGTTCGGACCGGTGACTTGCGTGCTGCGCGCCGACGATTACGAGCATGCATTATTTCTCGCCAACGACACGCGCGCCGGCTTGTCATCGGCCATCGTGACCAATGATTTGAACAGGGCATTCGACTTCGTGCAGCGCTCCGAGTCCGGCATGGTGCACGTAAACGACACCACCATTGCCGACGAGCCGCATATCGACTTCGGTGGTGTTAAGGACAGCGGTTTCGGCCGGGAGGGCGGCATGGCCTCGATGGCGGAAATGTCGGAGGTCAAGTGGGTGACGTTCCAGATGGGCAAGCGCGTGTTCCCCTTCTAGACCTCGGACATTAGGGCGGAGTCGCGGGCGGCGAAAGATTTTGCGCAAATTCGGGGCACGAAAAAAACTTTCTGCCCACCGATGGTGCCACGGCGGCGCGCGTCGCGCGTCCGCGAAGTTCAAGCGATGCGTACATGCAACGCACAAGTGCCTGGATTTACCGCGAAATTTCGCTTTCTGCTGCGAGTGCGCATCGCCCGGCACGGCATTTGCAATGTTCATTCTAGAAATGTGCGTCTAGGGTTCCGGTCTGACGGCAGACGGCTGGTCCGAGAGAGGCAGTCCTGACAAGGGATACACGGCGGGACAAAAGCCCGGGAGAACAATGTCGAGGGAATTCAACAGTCCTCGGTATGCGCTCTCCATGGACGGGAACATGCCGGCTCTCGCGATTTCCTCAAGGGTGGCGCGGCCACGTCTGATCGAGGAATTGTCCATGAAAAAACCTCCGCAAACGCGATATCGCAAAACTGCACCGGCCGCGCGCCGACAACTTGCTGCCGCGTCATCGTTGACCGCGGCGGTGTTGAGTATTTTATACGGGGCGCCCGCGGGCGCCGACACAGCCACCGAAGCATCAGACAATGCCCTGGAGGAGGTGGTCGTCACGGCGTCCCGCCGTGAGGTATCCGCGCAGGATCTTCCCATCAGCATTACCGCGGTCAGCGGCGAGGCGCTGGATCTCGCAGGCATCAAAGACATGGCGGGACTCGCGCATTCGATGTCGGGCGTCAACTACACGGACCGCGGGCCGTTCGGCGGCGTCAACGGCAGCACGTTGATCATGCGCGGCTTGAACAGCGAGTCCACCGCATTCCAAGAAGGACTGGCGACCTCCGTGGTGCCGCCGGTGGCAACCTATGTCGACGATACGCCGTTGTTCTTCAACATGCGGTTGCAGGATCTCAATCGCGTGGAGGTGCTGCGTGGACCGCAAGGCACGCTGTATGGTTCAGGGTCGCTCGGCGGCACCATCCGCTTCGTGATGAATGCACCGGACCCGAGCGGATTCGATGCCAAGGGCGAGATGGGCATCAGCAAAACCGAGCACACCCAGACCACCAATGAAGACATTAGCGGCATGATCAACTTGCCGCTGTCGGATACTCTTGCGATTCGCATCAATGCCGGCGCCAGCGATGATGCGGGCTTCGTCAACCAAACCAACTTGTACCAACTCGATTCCGGGGGCGTGCCGCTGCTGGCGCAACCGACAACGCCGGGCAACCCGGTGGGAATCGCTCCGCAGATAGGCGTGAAAACCTACACGCAGGACGGGGTGAATTCGTATCAGTATCGAAACGCGCGCATCGCGATGCTGTGGAAGCCCAGTGATGAGTTCAAGGCGCAGCTGCAGTATTTGTATCAGCGATCCACTGCCAATGGCTTTCCGATGATTGCGCTGGGCCCGCTGGCCTACACCCAGCCGATCGCGGCGGGCAATCAGTTTCAACCCTTTGGAACTCAGACACCGGTGTCATCGCCACCGAATCTCTTATCGCTGGCACCCGCCACGGTGCCGCCGGGAACGGATCGCCTGACCAACGCGAACAACACCCTGGAGGGCACGGAGGACGACGTCAATGTCGTGTCTCTGAACCTGGATTACAACATGGGGTTCGCCACCTTGACCTCATCGACCTCCTGGGCGCGGCACAACAATGCTTCGCACGACGATCTGACCGCCGAGTACGCGAACTTCAATTTCTACCAGAATCTGTATGGCCAGAATCCGCGCAACATCATCAATGCGCTCGATCAACTCGACGATACCGTCTACGCCCAGGAATTCCGCTTGACCTCGAAGACCGGGGGGGCTTTCGACTGGATCACGGGCCTGTTCTACAAGTACCAGAAGACTTTCATCCAGGAGCATGAGTACTATCCGGGATACAACGCGTTTTTCAACGCATGCACCAATTCGGGTCTTTATCCGCCGACGGATTTGGGCGGCGTGAATGCATCGGCGTGCGGCGCGGGCGAGCAGCCGCCGGGCACGATCGTCGATGGCATCGCCAACCCGCTCGACCAGACCTACATCGGCGACATCGAAACCACGTTTCGGGATATCGCCGTGTTCGGCGAGCTAACTTGGCATGTGACCTCCGATTGGAGCGTGACCGGCGGCACCCGCCTCTTCAAGCAAACGGTCTCGCAGGCGCAACAGACTGGACTCTTGTTCGACGGTCCGGGTTTCGTATCCGGAAACAGCCTGGGCGATGAGTGGAAGAGGGCGCTGTGGAAGGTCAACACCGCGTATCAACTGAATCCGACGAATCTGGTCTACGCGACCTGGTCGCAAGGGTTCAGGCGTGGCGGCGTGAACGCGCTGCCGCCGGAGCAGCCGATCCCGCCGCGCCAGGGGACCACCGGCAATACCTGTCCACCGAGCAGTCCCAATGCGGGGCTCTACTGCCTGCCCTCGTCGTTGCTGACCTATCAACCGGACAAGGCCGACAACTACGAAGTCGGCATCAAAGGCGTGATCGACAAGCGTGTGAGCTACTCAGCGGCCGTGTACGACATTCAATGGCACAATCTGCAAGAAGGCACTTCGCTTACGCCGCTGTCGCTGCCCTCGGCATCCAACGCCGGCAATGCCTACAGCCGCGGCGTGGAACTCGATGTGACTGCGAGCATCACGCATCATTTGGCCGCGAAAGTGGACTATACGTACGACCAGACGAAGTTGACGTCGTTTAATTTTGATTTCTCCCAAAATGTCACCGTGCCGCTGCCGCCGCCGGGCGGCCCGCTGCCCGGGACGCCGCGGAATAGCGTGGCGATGGGCCTGGAATATGCGCACGTCGAAGTCTTAGGGGGCGACATGCTCTTCGCACTCGACGGCCATTATCAAAGCAAGCTGCTGTCCTCGATTTCACAAACCGCGCCGGTGGTGCCGGGCTATACCATGGTGGATGGACGTATCAGCTACGTAATCTCGCATTTTTTGGCGACCGTGTATGTCGACAACATCACCAACACTTTGGGGATCAACGCCATCACCGATCCGACTTTCTGGGGCAATCGCTCGCAGGCAGTCATTTCACGGCCGCGCACCTATGGGCTCACCGTGGGCTATTCGTTCAAACCGTGGTAGGGCGTGGGAGCGCAAATGAGCATGTCGCCCGATGCCGGTCTTGGCGGTCAGTCGCTGTCGAATCTGCGCGCGGTGGTCACCGGCGCTGCGGGCGGAATAGGGGCGGCTATCTGCCGTCAATTAATTTTGCAAGGCGCGTTGGTGCATGGGCTTGATCGCGACGCAGCGGGCCTCGAGCGGGCGGTGCGAGAATATGGCGCGGCCCGGTTCGTGCCGCTGGTGGTGGATCTGGCCGATCGCGCGCACACGGACAAAACCTTGGTCGATTTGCTGACAGTCTTGGAAGGACGTTGCGACATCTTGGTGAACAATGCCGGTGTCAGCCGCCTGCGATCTCTGGAAGGCTCCGACGATGCGTTGCTCGACTGGATTTTCGCGGTGAATTTCCATGCAGGGTTTCGCATCACGCGAGCGTTGCTGCCGGCGCTACGGTCGAGCGGCCGCGGCAGCATCGTGAATATCGCATCGGAACTCGGTTTAGTCGGGCACGCGGGTTATAGCGTGTACTGCGCGACCAAGGGGGCGGTGCTCGCGTGGACTCGGGCGCTGGCGGTGGAATTGTCGGGGGAGCGCATTCGAGTCAACGCGGTGTGCCCGGGACCGGTGGATACCGCGCTGCTGCAAGAAGAATTTAGCAGCGACGGCAAGCCGCAAGAGGCGCGCGCTGCCGAGATCGCGATGGTTCCGCTCAAGCGATTGGGCGTGGCGCAAGATATCGCCCCGGTGGTCGCGTTTCTTGCGAGTGAAGCCGCGTCCTTCGTGACCGGCGCCGCGTGGGTGGTGGACGGCGGCAAAACTGCAAGATGAGGGCTGCGTGATCAGCAATCCCGTACCTTGGCCGAATGGCGCAAAATGCGCAGCTTGCTTCACGCTCGATATGGATGCAGAGAGCCTCCTGCACTTGGCACATCCGGACCGCGCGCACACCATGGTGTCCGCCGCGTCATCGCTGCGCTACGGGCCCGAGGTCGCGGTGCCGCGGATTTTAGACTCATACCGGCACTACGGGATTCGCCAAACCTTCTTTGTGCCGGGCTGGTGCGCCGAACGCTATCCTTATGCGGTCGAGGCGATGGTACGTGAGGGACATGAGGTCTCCGCGCATGGCTACCTACACGAGCATCCGAACGAGCAGACAGACGCCGATGAGCGCTACTGGCTGCTGCGCAGCCTGGCGGCGGTTCAATCCGTGACCGGCGAGCCTTCCGCCGGCTGGCGCGCACCGTTGTATCGATTCTCGCACCGTTCGGCGGAGCTGTTGTTGGAAGCGGGCATTACCTACGATGCATCATTGATGGGCGATGATATTCCGTATCTACTCGACACGCCGCGCGGCAGCTTGCTGGAGTTGCCTTCGCATTGGGGCATGGACGACTGGCCGCCCTTTATGCATATGAGCGAACTCAAATTCGAAATGCCGATTCAGTCAGCCGCACGGGCCTGGGAGAATTGGTGGGAGGAATTCGAAGCCATGTGGGAATTCGGCGGCCTATGGATTCCGGTGTGGCATCCGTTCTTGTCCGGCCGCCTGTCGCGCTGGCGCCATACGCACGCGATGATCGGCAAAATGCTTGAAAAGGGCGGCGTGTGGTTCGCACCCATGCGCGATATCGCCGCGCATGTACGCCGTTGCATGACCGACGAGCTATGGAGCCCGCGCACCGTCACGACGATTCACTCGACACCGGAAATGCCGCCATGATCCTCGATCTTTTTGGCTACGATCGGCACGGCGAAGTGCGCGAGTGCAAAACTACGTTGCAGAAAGACGCCTTGACGACGCATGATCTGGCGCTCGCGGCCATGGGATTCAACGCCCCCGCCTGGATTGCGGCCGTCTCGATGTCGGTGCTGTATGCGGCGGTCGGCGCCGCCGCGCCGCTGGTATTGTTGATCTCGTTTCTCTTTCCGATGCTCGTGCTGGCCCTGTGCCTGGTGTATCTCACCCGCCAAGCGCCCTCGGCGGGCGGCATCTTCACTTTCAGCAGCCGTTTTCTGCATCCCACCGCGGGCACCATATTGGGCTGGGCCTACACGATTTCCTGCGCCGCAGTAGTACCCATGACGGCCATCATCGGCACGGAATATCTGCAGGCGCTCGTCCCGGCCCTGAAGGGCATAGTTGCCGCCGGTATCATCGGTACGGCGTTGGTGCTGGCGTTCATGCTGGTGTGTCTGCGCGGCGTACTCTTGAGCGCGCGCGTCACCACGGTGTTTCTGGCTTGCGAAATAACGGTCATCGTCGGCTTAGGGATATGCGGCATTGCATCGCCGCATGTCAAGGTGCCCCTGGCCAGCCTGTTCACCTTGCCCAAGGATTGGACGGTGCTCGGTTCCGGCGTGTTGCTCGGCATGTGGATGCTCGCCAATTTTGATTCGGCCATCAATTACATCGAAGAGGCCCGAGTGCCGGTGCGCACGGTGCAACGAGCATTGCTCATCGTACTCAGCTGTGCGTGCCTCATCTATACCATCGCGGCCGTGGGTTGGCAGTTGGCGGTTCCTGTTGACACGCTGGCGAAAATTACCGAAAACGGCGACGGCGGTCCGATCGCGGCCGTCTCGCGAGTGTATTTGCCGCCGTCACTGTCCTGGATCGCCATCATGGTGGTGATCAGCTCGGCAATGGCCGGTCTGCAGGTGTCGATGACGGCCGGGGCACGCACGGCGTACCGGATGGCGCAGGAGGGACACCTGCTGCGACGGTTTGGCGCCACCAATCGCTATCAAGCGCCGTGGATTTCCGTGATGGTGATCGCCGCCATCGCGATTGCCTTCGTTTGGTTGAAGCCTTTGTCCGACCTCAATTTCTATTACAACACCGTGGTTGTGACGCTGGCGCTGTCATACATGTCGGCGCTGGCCGCGTTTGTCAGACTCATGTTCACCCGGCTGTCACCGGTCCGAGCCGCGGGTGCCTCCTTGTTGCCGTTGCTCGCGATCGCGGTATTGGGATATCTCATGTATTCGGCTGGGGCGCAGCCGGCGGCAGTCCAGGACAAGTATCAGGCGTGGTACATCGGCGTCGGCGTGCTCGCCTCGGGAATCCTAGTCGCGCTGGCTGGCAAATTCTCGAAGCGTCATAAGCCCGCGACGGCCGCGCGCGCGATGGGGGAGCCAGTGCCATGAGTAACCGCGAGGCACAGCTGGAAATCGCCACCATTCGCCCGATTCCGCTGGATCTGCGGCACGGCCGCGCGCGCGATCTGTTCACGGTTTGGTTCGGCTCAAATGTCATGCTGTTGAGCGTGGTCACCGGGGCTCTGTCGGTCACGGTGTTCGGCCTGTCCTTTTGCTGGGCGCTGGTCGGCCTGGCGGCAGGCAACTTCGTGGGCGGCATTTTTATGGCGTTGCACGCGGCCCAGGGACCCACGCTCGGCGTGCCGCAGATGGTGCAGACGCGCGGTCAGTTCGGCTCGATCGGCGCGCTATTGGTGATCGGCATCGTCATTGTCATGTACGTGGGATTCCTGGCATCGAACATCGTGCTGGGCGGACAGGCGCTCGCGAGTCTGATACCCGGCATGTCCAACACGCCGGGAGTCCTGCTCGTTGGTGCACTGGGAGTCGTCGCGACCATCTACGGCTACGACCTGATCCATGCCTACACCCGAGTGATGACCTATGTGTCGGGCTTCGTGCTGTTGCTGGCGGCGGTATGGATACTGTTCGTGCACGGTTTACCGGCGGATTTTTTGGCGCGCAACGCCTGGAACGCGGCGGGTCTGATTGGCACCGTTTCGGTAGCGGCGCTATGGCAAATATCCTACGCGCCCTATGTGTCGGACTACTCCCGTTACATGCCAGCGGACACGGGTGTCGCACCAGCGTTCTGGGCCAGCTACTGGGGTTGTACCCTGGGGTCCTTGCTGCCCATGATTCTGGGCGCAGTTGTTGGCCTGGCAGCGCCGAGCGGCGGTCCGGTGCACGGTCTGGCCGAGTTGACCTCGGGGATCGCGCCGCTGGTGCTGATTGTTTTCTCGGTGGGGATCGCGGCGTCGAACGCCATGAACCTGTATTGCGGCGCGCTCTCGACGATGACCTTTGGCCAAACGCTATTTCCCTCGTGGTCGCCGGGACCAAAGGCGCGCACCGTGGTGGCGCTGGTGCTGTGCGGCTTCGCGCTCGCAGGAGCTTTTTTGAGCAAGGATTCATTCCTTGCGAACTACGAGGAATTTATATTGCTGTTGTTGTACGTGCTGGTTCCATGGACCGCGATCAATCTGGTCGACTACTACCTGGTACAACATGCCAAGTACGATGTGGACTCCTTCGTTCGCCAGGATGGCGGGGTCTACGGGCGGGTCAATGCCGCCGCGGTGGCCTGTTATGTGGTGGGGATATTGGTGCAGCTACCCTTCGTGGCCTCGGCGCTTTACACGGGGCCGATCGCCCGCGCGCTGGGCGGCATCGACCTGTCCTGGATCGTAGGTCTGGCCGTAACCTCGCCGGCGTATTACTGGTTGGCCAAGCGCGCGCAGTCGCGGCGCGGTGCCGTGGCGCCCTTAGTCTTGAGACAGTCGGTATAGAGCCGACATAAGGACTTGAGCGCCCGCGGTGACATCGTCGGGCGATGCGTACTCGGCGGGATTGTGGCTGATGCCGCCCCGGCAGCGGATGAAGATCATGCCGACCGGGCATAAGCCGGTCATGAACAGCGCATCGTGGAAGGCACCGGACACGAGTTCCACCGCGGCGCAATCCTGCGAACGGGCCGCGGCGGCGACCACGCCGATCATGTCGGGCGGGAACATTTCGGGCGGGTGATGAAAGAGCTCGCGCACCTGTGTTTCGAATAGCGAGCCTGCACGCGCCTCGCGCAGCACCTGACCCAGTTCATCGAATAGTTGCCGATCGGAATCGCGAAAATCCACCGTGAAGATCACGCGGCCGGGTATGGTGTTCGGCGTGTTCGGATCGACGCTCAAGCGACCGACGGTGAAGCGACAGCTGGAGGATGCCCCGAGGCAGTGATCACGCAGACGGCCCATAAGTTTGATCGCGCCCTCCAGCGCGTCGCACCGATATTCGTGCGGCGTGGTGCCCGCATGAGCGGCGACGCCGAGGACTTGATATTCGAGCCACAGGCACCCTTGGATACCGACAACCACGCCGACGGGAACGCCTGCGCGCTCGAGACGCGGACCTTGTTCGATGTGCGCTTCTAGATACGACGACGGCGCTTGGTTGTTGTCGCGCATGATGGCTTCCGGAAGCGCGGCGAGGGTTTCCGCCAAAGCGTCGCCCAGGGCGACGCCCGAGGGATCGCGCGATGGCAGCATGTCGTTGAGCGTGCGCACGCCGGCGTAAACCTGCGAGCCCATGGCACCGGGTGCGAATCGGCCGCCTTCCTCGTTGCTCCAGGCAACCACATCGATGCAGCGCGCGGGCCGCACACCGGCACTCGCGAGCGCTGCGACCGCCTCCAAGCCAGCGAGTACGCCGTACGCGCCGTCGAACCGGCCGCCGCTGGGTTGACTGTCTAAATGGCTGCCGGTGAGCAGCGGCGCAAGCCGCGGATCGCGCCCGGGATAACGAAGAAAGAGATTGCCGATCGAATCCTGCGAGACTTGAAGGCCATGCTGGGTGGCCCAGTCATATAACAAGCGCCGCGCAGCGCGGTCTTGAAGCGAGAAGGCGGCGCGGTCGACGCCGGTCTCGCCGCGTTTTCCGATCTCGGCCATGCTCATGAGGCGGGACCAAAGACGCTGTCCATCGACTCGGAGTTCGCGCAAGGTCGCTCTAAGCGCCTCGGAGGGCGTAGTGCGCGGAAACGGGGCGGCCGGCGTTGATGGGAATGATGTCCTGAGGGCACGCCGACATGACCATGATGCAATCAGCAAGCGCGCGGAAGACCACGCTGTCGCCCGGCTTCGATGTGGGCTCGCGCCACTCGAGCTCTCCGCTGGCGAGGACTGGTATGTTCATCCACAAATTGAAGGAAGCCGGACAGGGCGGCGGCGTCAGTCCCAGTGCCTTCAACGCCTGATGCAGGTTATCGGCGCAGCTGGCGTGAAAACCGCTGCATCCTAGTTTGGCGTAGCGAGGGGGATCGCAGGCGGCGATGACGGTGTCGTGCACACCGGACGAGGAATCGGACTCGAACTCGAGCATGTCTTCGCGCCTATTATCGACCAGCGTGTCGCCCACCCGCGGCGTGAGCCGGCTCAAACT
>Ga0210387_10001946_pt1 | contig 15675 bp, 16 predicted proteins | sample IncBWC7OmetaG_FD_160108 | JGI IMG/M metagenome (GOLD analysis project Ga0210387, IMG submission 160108) | Forest soil microbial communities from Barre Woods Harvard Forest LTER site, Petersham, Massachusetts, United States - Inc-BW-C-7-O ...
TTTTCTCACCTTGATCTCTTCGTCAGGCATCATCTGTATGATCTCGACGGGTTTTGGTAGACGCTTCAGCAACCGCCCCGCCGCTACAGGTATCGAACCATTCATCAATGGCTTTTGTTTGTGAAATTTCGCGAATAGGCTTGCCTCAAGAAGCGGAATATCCTTGAGGCGATTCACCGGATACGCTTGCACAAACGCTATTTCCCAAGGATCTATCTGTCTGTTCGCGATGATGTCCGACCTGGCCGAAGTCAAGTGACGCCGAACCCGGCCTTGAATGCTATTTGTGCATTGGCCGACATAGATCGGTACCCCATCGAGGTCGCAGAGCACGTATACCCCGACCTTGTTGGTCAGGGTTCTCATCTGTTCTTTTCGGTGTTTCTGCAGTTCAGACATGCTCATCTATTCCCTGATGGAGCATTCGTCACTTGCCGGTGCATCTCGTCGAAGATCTCGTCCGCTCCCCAAGCCTGCGCCGCCGTAAACGCCAATCGTCTCTTCTGCTCGCTCGTCAGCTTACCCGAAGGCTTATAACCCAAATCGTGCTCGGCTTCGGACCAGGCATGTTGGAACAGGGTTTTTATCTGTAACTCGAAAAATTCAACGGGTTCGTCCCCGCCTAGCTTTTCGTCAATCAAGTCCTCGGGTACAAAAAGAATAAAGTGCCGGCCCTCGTAGCCAAATTCACTCTCGGATTCCGGAACGATCTTTTTTGATTCTATGTACCTGAAATATTTTTCGATTTCGAGCCTTACTCGTTCCACGTCACTGGCGTAAAAGGTGACGATACGCGCACCCACCTGATCCTGGATCTGATTAAGTGGATCGTCATACTTCCGCTTTCCGTTTTCCTGCTTCTCCGCTTTCGCGACAAACCTCTCCACGCTCTTTGCCCTCACCGAGATGCGGTCAATCCGTGCGAAGTCGTCGAACAGTTTGTTCAAGTGCGCAGCCAAGCGTTCCGCGAGCGGCGAGAGCACGCGCTCGCGGCGTTCCGCATAACTTTCACCCAAAGAGTTCACGGTTTAGCCTTCCTGAAACGCTGATCCACGATCTTGCCTTCTGTAGAAAAGCGCACGACGTCCTGCGCTGCATCCACCGTTTCGCTCGTAAACACGTCATCGAAGCGCTCTGTGGCTGCAGTCAGTAGCCCTCCGTTGTCGAGCTCCACGGTCCGCAGCGCGACGTGTTTCAAGAATTCAGACGGCACGAACTGAAAATTCTCCTCAAAAAGCTTGGCGCGAGGGAAGCGTTCCTTTATTTCTTCTTGCGTTGCCTGGGGTACGTGGAACTGATCAAGCAAACCCTTCGCGTTGACGACCTTGCGAGGCATTCCCGCTGCGAACCGGTGGAGAGCTGTGATGTCTTTCTTCACGTCCGGATTGTCGGAACGGTTCATGGCCTCCCGCACCGCAATAGCAAGGCGGCGTGTCCCAGCTTCTCCTGGGGTCAGGAAATCGGAACGAAGAAAATCTCTGATCCAATAGTCCGAAATATAACTGTCAGCGCTATTAATTTGCTTATCCACCGCCCGGCCCTTCCAGAAGTCCTTGGCGAACGAACGCCCTGAATACACGGCGGCCTTGTATGAGGTTGCGCTCTTCATGAAAATTCTTTCGAGAAATTCGACGCTTAACCCCTTCTTCTTTTCTTCCGCAAGAATGCCGCTGTCGGCCGGGAAACGCGATACGACTATTTTGTTTTCGCCTTTATGCTTTCCGCTGATCAAGAACATCAGCCCAAGGCTAGATCGATTGGTTGTGACGCTTTGCAGTCGTTTGGCAACCCGCCTGCCATGAACCAGATCGCAATCCTTGATATACGACAGCAATGAATCGCGGCATTCGTTCTTCTGCTCGTCATCTTCGTCCGGAATAAACGCGATGTTGTGCTGGCACTCCTCCTCTGCGCTGTCGAACACCTTCTTTAGCATGTTGTATAACAGGCCATTCATTGGCACGGAGGTCCCGTTGATTTCGGGCGGATTTTCCAGATTTTTTCCGGGACGGATCAGAAAACTATGAATCGAACTGATTTCCATTGCCTCTCCTGGGTGAGAGCAAGACGCTGGTAATGAATCGCGGCCGAACTTCTTGGTTAATTGTACTTGGGTGATTCCGTGAGTTGTTAAGTTATTCTAATGTAGAGTAGGACAAGCTTGCAGCGCACCGCCGTGCTGAGGTATCTGTATAGTTCAGTGTAGTGCGACTCCACTACGGAGCGTACCTGCCGATGGCTCCAGAAACGGACGCCCCGAAGCTCGGTTTCCTACGTCTACTGGCCAGTGAAGCGCTTTCCCGGAAGCGCGAATCCTTTACGTTACTAGGTGCGGCAGTCGTCGCGGCCGGTTGCATAGTCGCGCTTCTTACTGCAGCTGCCCATTGGATTTGGATCGGGCCTCTCGCCGCAGCGTTCCTCACCGCGGCCTTTCTCACTGTGATCTGGGAACTCCACTGGAAGCGCGGTCTCGTAGAAGAGATCTTCCTCAGGTTTCATCCATCGTCGAAGGTCCCACCCACTGACCGGTTTTTTTCTCCTCTTACGCTCTTTACCTACGAAGAGGCCAAACGCGTGTGCCAGTGTGGCCCGGATGCGATGCAGCTTAGCCTGATTTGCGCTGAGAACGCTCGGATTCAGATGCGGGACATGAGGTTTTCCGCAGATGGCAACTTTTTCGAGTTTGTCGCCGAAATCCGCGAGAATGAAAAGATCGTCAAAGCCGCAGAACAAGTGAAAATCGCGTTCGACAAGATTGCAGGAAAACTCCGGCCTCTAGCGGCCGGCCGGGCTGTCTCGCCCATCCTGGACGCCCTGACGAGCGTACCTGACTTCCTGGATAAACTCTCAGCACTCATGGCGAGCGCCGTCATTCCGCTAGCACATTATCTGTCAAGCTCCGACCAGGCGAAGAAACTTCGGGAGATAAATAAGAAGCTGGGCGTGATTTTTGAGCACCGTTCGATCGACCAAGAATCAGAACTCAAAAGTATTTATCAGCAGGCTGCCGAAGCCTTGAGCAGCCAATCGCCCATCTACGCGACGGAACGTTTCGATCCGCATAAGCTTGCGTTGGGTCGGCTCCAAAACGTATGGATGAAGGAAATACGATTGACGTTGGACAGTGCAGTGGATGTTCGCAAAGGATGGGTGTTCCGCCGCAAGCACAGGGAAGGGCAGTATTGCCAACACGTGCTGGCTATTGCATCGAAACTTCAGCTTTTCCAGTTAGCGTTCTTTACTCATCTGTGTCTTGCACACGCGACCGGAACGCTAAGGGAGTTTTACGCTATCACTCTCAAAGGCAATATCGCCGAGTTCGAAGGAATCTCAACACTGTGCTCGCAACTTCATGCCCGCCTGGTGCACACCGATTTGCAGAGTTACTCACATGCGCATGACATCCAGCAGGCTACGGGAGTTCTCCTGGCCTTTCTGCAGTCAATACAAAATCAGAGCGGTGATGACTATGTGGTTCTGAAAGCCGAAGGCGCTTGAGCACCGCGAGCACGCAGAAGGGCGCGGATTTCATCGTCTTGAAAAGTGCATATCCCGTTGTCGATATTCTTCCAGAAATATTCGACGTGGTTTCCGGCGTCGGCATTCCACGCGTTCGCGATCATTTCGACCGCCGGGTAAGCGAGCGGCTCGCCCGTGAGGGTAGGTCGAGTCGCTGTAGCCAATAAGAAATCCAGAGGAACGGCCGATCCGTCAGCCACACGTCGCGGCCACGCAATCTGCAACAACCCCCCATCACTCACTAAACGGCCTTCCCCTATTGGCTGAGCCATGTTTCCATAGTTCTGTATCTGGGCTACGCGATTCGCCCACCCTGTCAGAAATGTCTGCGGGATATTGCGTTTCGGATTGCACAACAGTGTCACGCATCCCCAGTTCGCTGAGACCTTTCGGCTCACGGCCGCATTCTGTTCCGCTGCCCAGAGATGCTCCGCTTCGGAAATCACATCATCGGGAGAAGAAGCCGCATTCCTGCAGCGAACTACCGTGGCCTTCCCGGTGTCACAGCCCCTCGAAAACACAATTGTGTAGGTATTGCCCCGCGTCTCCGATTGCCGTCCGTAGCGGATTGGGGCTGTCACAGATTCCGCTGACTCCATGTCAAGGCGCGAACGCCGCCATCCTTCCCGCCTTTCGTCCCACAAAAGCGAGCCAACGATTAGAATTCCGCCGTTCAGCGGCAAGGAGTCACTCCTCGGTCTCAACAGTTTCAAGAGCTGCGGCAACCAATTCCGGCACAAAACCCGAAACATCCTGAATCACCACCGATCCTTTCCTCGACAGATAGTAGTCGCGCACGGTGACGAAGCGATCATGGTATTTGGCGCTGAACTTCTTCTTCAGTGCGTCATTGCGGCTCAATACGCTCTCCAAAGCGCGTCCGCCGTTGAAGAACTTTTCCCCATGCTCCGTACCAAGCACATAGAGAAACTTCTCCTTCTGGGTCTCCTGCTCAACCAGTCCGTAGAAATCCTTGAACAAGGAGTTTTGCCGAATCGACTCCGATCCACCCTGCCAACGAATGAACTTGAATTCCGCGATCCGTTGATTGGTCTCCAGATCAAACTTCCTTTTTGTGTTTCCAGCGCCCAGCGAGACGTACTCAATGACTTCCCCAGGCCTCAGAATTTGCGGAAGACACAAGAGTATGCCCAACGTGTGAACGACCACATCGATTTGTGCCGCCAACTGTTTAACTAAACCAGCAGCCCCGAGTATTTCCTTCTTAGCTCCGCTCTTCGCTAAAACAGGCGAATAGCCATCTACGGAAACTCCTTTTAGAGACTTTTCTATCTCGCGGATAGTTCGAGTAAGGTCTGAACCGCGGAAACTCCGAAGCAGGTGCATGGCACCCGCAATCGCGATTTGTGGCTGTTTGGGTTCTGCCATGACTGCACGCAACTATATCGAAATTCGCGGTGGGCGGCTCACACAGCGTATTCGGGGGTTATAGCTTCCTTCATCGTTCACTATCCTGAGACCAAAACAAGGGCAAGCAAAATCACCTCAGGGCTCGTTTCAGTCCTCGATTGTCACGACAGCATACGCACCCAGGCGCTCGCACTCCACGCCAATCGGGTCAACGAGCGGGACATGATCGACGACGAAGTGCGTGATGCGCGCGCTGGAAATCGCCCGGCCCTCGAACAAGCGCACCCGGCACGCCAGCTCCGCGCAGAGCCGGATGTCCTCCGCCGTCACTTTTCGCCGCTGCCCGAATTCAAGCCATCCAGATGAAACTCGCTCAAAGCGCTCCGCAGTAGCCAGCATCAGGTTTGTCTCCTCGTTGTTCTGCCAGAGTGTGCCACATCAATCCCCCCGACCGTGCTCCGTTCGTCTCTTTCGCTGAGCGCATTCCGTCACCTTCTTCGTTTAATTGCGATCCGTTCTCCCTCAAGTCCGGCCGAACCGTTTCCTTCGACGTGTGGCCGTGCGCGGCGTCCTGTCAACGTCCGGCCCGCTCCATTCCTCGGCTCACGCCTCGTCCCGTGTAGGGCGTTTCCCTTGCGGTGACAGGACGCCTCGTTGCGCCCGGCCTGTTCGTCTCCGGCGGTTCGGATAACCGGACCCGAAAAGGCGAACAGGACCATGAATAGCAACGAGAAGCAGGACGTTTACACGCGCATCACGAATAAAATCATCGCAGATCTGGAGCAGGGCGTAAGGACGTGGATGAAACCGTGGAATGCGGTCAACACGGGGGGGCGCATCATGACGCCGCTGCGTCATAACGGCGTGCCGTATTCGGGTATCAACATATTGATTCTGTGGGCCGAGGCCACCGCCCAGGGCTTTGGCGCTCGCATATGGATGACGTTCAAACAGGCGACCGAACTGAATGCCCACGTCCGCAAGGGCGAGAAAGGCTCGCTGGTCGTCTATGCGAATTCCATCACGCGCACGGAAGAGGACGACAAGGGCGAGGAGACCGAGCGCGAGATTCACTACATGAAGGGCTACACCGTATTCAATGTCGAGCAGATCGAAGGCCTGCCCGAGCAGTATTGCGCGAAGCCCGAAATTACCACGACGCCGGTCGAACGTATCAGCCAAGCCGAGGAATTCTTCAAAGCGACCAAGGCCGAAGTCCGCTATCGTGGCGACCGAGCCTTCTACAGCAACGACGGCGACTACATCCAGATGCCGGTGATCGAGGCATTCCGCGATGCGGAGAGCTTTTACGCGACGCTCGCGCATGAGTCGGCCCACTGGACGAAGCACAGCTCACGGCTTGACCGCGAGTTCGGCCGCAAGCAGTGGGGCGACCAAGGCTATGCACGGGAGGAACTGGTTGCCGAACTCTCCAGCGCTTTTCTCTGCGCTGATCTGGGCATCACGCCGGAAGTACGCGACGACCACGCGTCCTACATCGCTACCTGGTTAACTGTCCTGAAGAACGATAAGCGCGCCATCTTCAGCGCTGCAGCGCACGCACAGAAGGCCGTGGATTTTCTCCACGGCCTGAATGCTAGGAGTGAATGCGAGCCGACGTGAGCGTCGGACTTAGCGCTGGCATGAAAGTATTCAAACCGTGCCGGTTTCTATTTCCGTCCTAATCCGACTTTTCGCAAGGCCGTTCAAGTAAATAGAAATTTACGGACGAAAAGCGGTCACGCCCGAAGCATCAGTGCAGGTGGCACTCCCGCGCGCGATGAGGGCATGCCGTCACTTGCGGAATCATTCGCGTCAACAGTTCCGGTGACGACGAAGAAGGCCCAGATCCCGACGCCGCGCTCAAGACATTTCACGAAGCTCCGATTGAGACGCCTTCTCTGCAGCCTCGTCAACCACGTTCCGGCGCCTTTGAAGTTGCCATGCCATATTCCTTAGCTTAATTCTCCGATCCCGATTTCTCGGCGGTCGCCACCGGTGTCACGTGCTTCGAGCCATGTTCCTTTTCCGCCGGTGCTTTTCCTTGGGCACGGCTTCGGGATAATTCCTGCGCCCGGCAGCTTCGCGTCTTCTGCTTTCCCGGTTCCTCCCTTAGCTTCCTTTGGGTCCCTCCCAGAATGCAGCCGCTCGCCTTGGGAGCAGCATCCACTCCGCCCTCGGGTGCCCCAAGGAAATGGGGCAAAAAAGGAGAAACAAAATGTATCTGAATCACGTGCAACTCATCGGCTTCCTCGGTAAAGATCCGGAGAAACGGCAAGTCCGAGGCACCGGTGCGAACTTCACCGTCCTGTCCGTTGCCACCCAACAGTCGTGGAAAGACGCGAACGAAGAGTGGCAGTCCAAAACCGAGTGGCACCGCGTCGTGGCTTTCAACCGCCTCGGCGAGTCCCTCGCAGAATCCCTTCACAAAGGCGATCACGTCCTCGTGGACGGACTGCTTGTCAGCTCGAAGTACGAGCGAGAAAACGGGAAGTCCAAGAAGGCCAAGGCCGCGAAAGTGGCTATCTTCTGGAGCGTTCGTGCGAACTCCGTGCGACGTCTCAGTCGAGCGGAGGCTGATGCGCCAACGGCGCCGCCCAGCCCCGAAGCGGTTGCTGAGTCGGCTGATGCTCCATACTGATCTCGGCATACAAGAGCCCTCCGGTCTAGACCGGAGGGCTTTTCATTTGTCCCGCATTCCTGCCAAAGAAAAGAAATCTAACGAGCGGCACGCTGTATCGCGCAGGATACGCCTCCGCCGCTGATTCTTAACAGTTAGCGGCTTTCGAACACCGGTTCCTCCCCGCAACCGATGGCTGTTCCTTTGGCGTTCCGAATTTGTCGAGAGCGTGTCTTTGCTCTCGTACGTGCGCCCAGTCCGTCACTGAGCGTGCGGGGAGTGAGGCCTTGCCCCAGGAAGTTAGGTGCCACTGCACGCTCTGCAACCTCGAAGCGCACCTGCTTTCTGATTTGTCTTACGCCGAAGCGGGCGCGATCGATAAACTTTTCTCTACGTCCCGGAGTTTGGGTCAGTATTCATCCGCTTCGAATCTGCTCTCGCATCTGAAAACGTCGCCGACGGATGCCACCTCCGATGAGTTGCTGCGCGAACTATTTGCGATCCGAACGCTCAATGCCGAATCCATCGAGAGCCTTCTCGTTCTCGCATTTCTCCCGATGCTGCATGGGACGGTCCGGCGGGTTGCCAGACAACAACCTGGGCTATCCTATGAAGACATTACGCAACAGGCGCTCAGCTTTCTCCTTCAATTTCTGCGCTCCAACGAACTCCAGAAACGGCAGTCGCACTTCGCTTTTGCCATTTCGCGCGCTGTGAAGCGCCAGCTGTTCGAGTGGGCGAGCCGCGAGAGTGGGAAGATAGGGCTGCTGAATCACTTCGATGGTGAGACTTTTACTATGTTGGCAGGCGAAGTATCCTTCGAACGACACGCATTGTTGCGCCACTTCCTGCACCGCTGCGTGACGAAGGATCTGCTGACCGACTCTGAATTAAATCTCCTGATTGATTTCAAATTATACGGAACCAACGGAGAGGAATTCGCGGACTTCAACGGGACCTCGTCGAATGCCGTCCGCCAAAGACTCAAGCGCTTGCTCGCCAAACTCCGCCGTCTGGCGGGATGATTTGGCGGTTGAGTTTCTCAAGTTGCCTTGGAATCCAGACTTGGAATCGAGAAGGCGTCGAGCTTGTCCTGCTCTGCGGACAATGTAGAGCCCTTTGAGTCCCTCAAGAGTATTTTCTTTCTTCTGTGACACATTTTTCTTTTCCAACACTGAATAGGTAGATAGAGGGGAGTTCACGCAACAAACTCCTTTGCTGCTGCGTGGCGTCAAGACGCAACGGGCTAGATTCATCCGGGGTAAGCCTAGCGTGTCTTCGGACCAGTGCGTTCCGGCTGCGACCCGCAGTGCATATCGGGCGCGTGGACTTTCCTCGCATTGCGACTCGCGATGCAAAACTTTCGTCGAGGTGTGCCCATGAACAGATGTTGGAAGAACTTTGCTCGCCGGTTTCGCACCGCTCGCGCGGTACTCGCCTCTCTTGTGCTGCTGTTTCTTGCCGCGCCGGCGTTCGCTCAAGGAAGCTCTCCCTGGGAAAACGCCGTCCGCGTGCTGCAGCAGGCTTTCACCAGCACCATCGCTCGGGGACTCTCGCTCGTGGCCATTGTTGTGGCCGGGCTCACTTTCGCGTTCGGTGAAGGCGGTTCGAAGCGCGTGCTGGCCGGCGTTCTCTTCGGCGTCGGCATGGCGATCGCAGCAGTGAATTTCCTGGCTTGGATGTTTCCCGGCAGCTGAATCACGCACGTTCCGAAGGAGAAGCACGTGGCGGAAACAAGACGAATCAATAGAGTCCATCGGTCGCTATCTCGGCCACTGACCATCCTCGGAGCCGAGCGAAAACTCTTCTTCTTCGCCATGTGCCTCGGCGCCGCCACCTTCAACCTGCTCAACAGTTTGTTTGGGGGACTCCTGATGTTCTTGTTGCTCTACTTCATGGCCCGCTGGGCCACCCAGACCGATCCGCAGATTCTGCGATTTCTGCTGACGGCCGCTAGACTTCGCGCGCAATACGACCCGATGAAGTTTTCACCGATTCGAATTCAAAGGGATGGCCATGCTCAGGCTTAGCCGAATCTTTAAAAACTATAACGAAACCGGCGCTCTCAGCGAGCAGATCAGTCTCTACGGCTTCATCGATCCGCAAGTGTTTCTCACGAAGAGCGGGGAAGTGGGCCTAATCCTCGAAGTGCGCGGTGTGGACTACGAATGCCTCGATGACGCATCGATTGACGGGTTCACCAAGCGCCTTGAGTCGGCGCTGAAACTCTTCGACGAAGACTTCCGCCTCTACCAATACCTGTTCAAGCGGAACAACGAAACGATCCCGTATAAGCTCTACGACAATCCGATCGTCGATACCGCGATCAAGAATCGTATCGCGCACCTCGCAAGCAAGGCCGATACGCTCTTCTCTCTATCGGTCTATTACGTCGTCCTATACCAAGGATTTCAGACGGCAGCGAAGCTCGGGAACGCGTTCGCCGAGTTTCCCAAGAATCCGAAAAAGGCCGTTGCCGATCTCCGGACGCATTTTTCGAGTCAGAAGCAGGTCGTCGTTTTGGGTCAGCACGTCAGCAGAGCCCAAGCGGCGCTACTTCAAAAGGCCCGTAGCTTCATCCTCCAGGTCAGTGACTTTCTCTCTGTCCGGATGCTGGACAAACAGGAAGCCTTTCGCGTTCTCAAGCGAACGCTCAACTTCCTGCCTGATAAGATCGATTCCGCCAAACTCAAGCACGACACCTTCCTCGATTACTACCTGCCCGAATCGCCCATCGAATGCCATCGCGGGCATCTGCGCGTGGATGATTACTACGTCAAGGTTCTGACGCTCAAAGAACCGTCTGCGCAGAGCTTTCCGCTCATCTTCAAACGGTTGCTTGAAGTGGAAGCGAACTATTACGTCGTCACCGAGTGGAAAAAGGAAGATTCCGGCAAGATGCGCCGGGTCATCCAGACCAAGCGCCGCCATTTCCACAACACCAAGCGATCCTTTGCGAGCCAAGTCAGTCTCAACGACGCTCCTACACAAGACGTACTCCTCGACGATTCCAAGGAATCCCAGGTGAGGGAACTCGGGGAAGGCATCAAGGAAATCGAGCTGCACGGGAATTACTTCGGCCAATTCTCTTTAACCGTCGTGATTTATGACTTGGAAATGGCCAAGGTGGACCGTGCGTGCGCCGACTTCTACAAGGTCTTCAGCGTTCATGACGCCCAGCTCTATGAGGAAAAATACAACCTCCTAAACGCCTTTCTTGCGGCGGTACCTGGCAACCACGTCTTCAACCTGCGTTCCCTGTATCTACTCAACACCAACTACGCGGATTTCTCGTTTCTCTTCACCCTTCACTATGGCGAGCCTCGCAACCTCCATCTCCGGGAGGAATATCTCGCCGTCCTGGAGACGAACCACCACACCCCCTACTACCTGAATCTCCACTACCGCGATGTGGCTCACACCATGATTCTTGGGAGAACCGGCGCCGGTAAAAGTTTCTTGCTGAATTTCCTCATCACCAATCTTCAGAAATACGATCCGCACACCTTCATCTTTGATTTAGGCGGAAGCTTCGAAAGCCTCACGCAACTCTTTGGCGGCTCGTATGTTCGCGTCGGCTTGGAATCCGAGGATTTCAAGATCAACCCGTTTTCGCTGCCGCCGACCAAGGAAAATCTCGATTTCCTCGCCCTCTTCCTAAAAGTTCTGATCCAGGGGCAGAGGGCGGGTGAGCTCGACCCGGCTGCCGAGCGCGATCTCTTTCATCAGGTCGAAAACCTCTACGCGGTGGACCCTGCGCTGCGCACGCTTGGCGTTCTCGCAAATACGCTCGGGCATGACATTGCGAGCCGCCTCTCGAAGTGGACTCGCGGAGGCCAGTTCGGATTCCTCTTCGACAACGCCGAGGACACGATTTCGTTCTCTCGCTTTCAGTGCTTTGACTTCCAGCGCATGAGCCAGTACCCGGAACTCTTGGAACCGCTGCTCTTCTACATCCTGCATCGCGCCAATGCCGTCATCGCAGATCGGCAGATCACCTCCATTTTCAAAGCTTTCTTCATCGACGAAGCTTGGGTGTTTTTGAAGAACCCAAGTATTCAACGGTACGTCGTCGAGGCTCTCAAGACCTGGCGGAAACACAACGCCGCCATGGTCCTTTCGACCCAATCTCTCGATGAACTCAAACGCTCGGACATCCTCGACGTAATCATCGAAAGCTGCGCCACCAGAATCTTCCTCGCGAATCCCGATATGGACCGCGACATATACCAGCGGCAGTTCCACCTGAACGACAACGAAGTCGAGCTGATCTCGGGCCTGATCCCCAAGCAGCAATTCCTGATTAAGACGCCGGAACTCGCCAAGGTCGCCAATCTCAATGTCGACCCCAAGAGCTATTGGCTCTACACAAACGACCCTTACGACAACAAGAAACGGAAAGAAGCATTCGAGACCTACGGTTTTGAACGCGGGCTCGAAGCGCTCGCGGGAGGAAAGCCGTGATCCTCATCAGGTATCTCCATGCGTGGTTGAGCGACGGTAATCCGTTTTTGGCCTTCGTGCCTCTGGCCGTTAAAGCGTTCGTCCTCGCAATCGTCCTTGCTGTCGCTTGGCTCGTCTGGGTCTTGGTTGATCGTCGACAAAGTTCACAGCAGCAAAAATCTTCCGCAAAAGGAGCAACTCCATGAAGCAGGTGTTTCCGAGTCAGCGGCAAAGCTTTTGCCTTCGCCTGTTCACCATCGTTCTATTGGGCGCGATTGCCTTTCCGCTTTCGCCCACACACGCCGCGACGGATGCCGCGGCGCGCGTCGTGAAGTATTCGAAGGAAGACATCGTTCCCGTTCGCGCCAAACTCCGCTTCTCAACGCTCATCGTCCTGCCTGAGGACGAGGAGATTCTCGATTTCACTACCGGCGACAAGGAGTTCTGGATCATCGATGGGGCCCACAACCTCTGTTACGTCCATCCGGCCCAGGCTGGCATTCGCAGCAATTTAAATCTCATCACCGCAAGCGGTCACGTCTATTCATTCTTGCTGACCGAAATCAGCAACCAGCCCAATCTCGAACCCGATCTGAAAATATTTGTTGAGCCCAAGGAAGGTTCGCGTATCTCAACGAACACCGGGATGCGCGGCTATGTGAGCGCTGGCGAAGCGGAAGCCTACAAGAAAGAAGTCGAAACACTTCGCACCCAGGCTGCGGATCAAGTGCACGCGGCACAAGTCCAGTCCGCCGAGCAGGTGAACCGCTTCCGCTCCACTTACCCGACCAAACTGCAGTTCGATTACTTAATCGACGCGAAAGCGGCGCGCGAGCCCTTTCTCGTGTCCGCGATCTATCACGACGATACCTTCACCTACATCAAGTGCGGAGCGCGCGAAAAGCCCGCTCTTTATGAAATCAAGGACGGCCAGCCCAACTTGATTCCGTTCCAGCTCGAGAACGGTGTGTACATCGCACCTAAAATCATTGACTCGGGCTACCTCGCCGTCGGCAAGAAGAAAATGCCGTTCGCGCGCCGCACTGCGGCGAACTGAGGGATGAGCGATGAGCCAAACTGCCGAGATACAGGAAAAAGCTCCCAAGCCGCAAGGCCTTCTGCCGAAGAACGTCCAATCCTGGCTCCTCATTGGATTGGCATTCCTGATGGTCGCCATCATGTGGCTCACGGGAGGCAAGAAGCCGCCGACCCCGGTTAAAGCCGCGTCGGCTGCCGCGCCAGTAGAGGCCCCTCTCGAAGTTAACGAAACCAAAATTGCCGAAATGCAGAACCGCATTCAGGATCTGCAGCGAGAACAACTGGTGGCGCAGAGCGCCCTTGCCCAGCAGACCCACTTGCTCGGTGCCACCCCGCAAGATTCGCAGCAGGTTCAGCAGCAGAATGTGTCCGGTAATCCGTCCGACCAGCGACCGGAAGACCCGATTCAAGCGGAACGCCAGCGACGCGCCTACGTGTCATTGTTTTCCTCGAACGTGGCGCTGACCTACCGTAAAGCTCCTCCAGCGGCGCCCGTACCTGAATCCGAGGTAACTCCGGCGGCACAAAATCTCGTTCCTGTAGGACCCGGCTCCCCGCAGGTCGCGCAGCTCTTGAAAGAGATGCAACCGAATCCGATTCCACTCGCGTCGGGCGCTCTATCGCCCGCTCAGGCGCGAAATGATTCCGCGGAATCAATCCACGATCGAAAGGAGGAAGACCGAAATCCTGCCGCCGTGCCCGCTGGCTCCGCCAATGCGGCGGCAGGAAAACCCTACCTACTCTTTGAAGGAACCATCCTCGAAACCGTTCTCATCAACCGTCTCGACGGACAATTTGCCGGTCCCGTTGAGTGCTTACTCTCAACCGATGTTTACTCGAATGACCGCCAGCACCTGCTGATTCCGGCAGGCTCGAAATTACTCGGTGAAACCAAAAAGGTGGACACATTCGGCCAGACCCGCCTGGCCGTAGTGTTCCATCGCGTGCTCATGCCGGACGGGTATTCCGTCAGCCTCGATCAATTCAAGGGGCTCAATCAAATTGGCGACACCGGCTTGCGGGACCAAGTCAACAACCACTATCTCCGCATTTTTGGAGTATCGCTCGCCATTGGCGCACTCGGGGCCATTGGGGAGGCCGGCACGTCGGGCGCTCTCAACGCTTCGAACGCCGATCTCATGCGTCAGGGATTTGCACAAAGCACCGCGCAGTCTTCGGCGCAGATTCTCGAAAAGTTCTTGAACATCATGCCCACGGTGACCATCCGGGAAGGCCACCGGGTCAAAGTCTATCTCTCGGGCGACCTCGCATTGCCCGATTACAACAACCACAAAATGCCTTCCGATCTGTGAAGGCCAAAGGAGATGAGTCCAATGAAAAGAAAGATTCTGATTTGCTTGCTCGTGTTGGGATTAGGAGTTGGTACCGCAACCGCGCAGTTCGGGAATGGCGTCGTTTTTGACCCAACCAACTACCATAACGCATTGCTTCGCTACTACCAGCTCCAGCAGCACCTGATGGAACTCCAAAAGAGCTACGCCAAAATTACGGGGCAACTCAACCTCGCTCTGCAGATGGCGCAGTTCGTCAAAAATATGCCCGCGCGATACAAAGCACTGTTTTCGCAGTGGCGAAACGTGACGTCGCTCAACACCTTCGGGAATACCGTCTCGTGGATTAACGGCATTAACACCGGCGTGCTTCCCAACATCAACACCGGCTACCACAGCTCCACAACCCAACTCTCCCAGTACAGTCCGTATGAACTATCAGGAATGGACCCATTAGAACTCGGACGCGTGCAGTCTCAATATGCGTCCATCGAACTCGCCGATGGCGCGAACATGAACGCGATGGCCACGATCGGTGCGATCCGCGGAACTGCCGACAACGTTCAGGCGCAAATCGGAAACCTCGAACAAGATTCTTTTTCCGGCGACTCTGGTCTCAATAGCGAAGTGTCTGTCCTGAACAAGATCAATGCGGCAGGAGTCTTAACCCTCCGCACCGTCCAGGACTCGAACAAACTCTTGGCGTCGCTTTTAGAGCAGCAGACCATTCTGGCCAAACAACAGCGCGATGTTGCGGCGAACGCCATCAACACAGACATTGGCCGCCAAGCCGCCGTCGCCGACAACATGGCGCAGGTCACTGGCACTATCACGAATTCACTTCAAAACTTCCGCATGCCGTAAGCGTGTGGAGACGGACGCCCAGGCGTCGAGGGAGCTGACGGCAGTGCAAACCGATTTCCTCCAGTACATCTTTCAGGCGCTCAACAATTTGCTCACGCAGAACCTCGGCTTCTTCGACACCATGGGCCAGAATCTTTTCCGCTCTTTCGCCACGATCCTCGTAGCTTGGTTCGGAATCAAGTCTGCGCTCGCCTCCGCCAGCGGCAGACCTTCGTTCCAGTTCGATCATTTTGCAAGCCTGCTTCTGACTATCAGCTTTGGATTTGCGATGGTCAATTACTACAGCACTCCGATCCCCGGCGTCGGAACCAGCTTTCACAACCTCGTCACCAACGAAGCGCAGTTTCTCTCCACGCAAATCGATCAGGCCCAGCTCCAAACCGTGGTCTCGCAAGTCGCCGACTTCGAATCGCGCATGGACTCTCCCAGCTGGGGAGATATTCTCGGGACCGCCATCTACGTCGTTGTGACGATCCTACTTGCCGCGGCTCAGGCGATCGCGATTGTGGTCATTGCCTACGGCTTCAT
>Ga0210387_10001947_pt1 | contig 15663 bp, 10 predicted proteins | sample IncBWC7OmetaG_FD_160108 | JGI IMG/M metagenome (GOLD analysis project Ga0210387, IMG submission 160108) | Forest soil microbial communities from Barre Woods Harvard Forest LTER site, Petersham, Massachusetts, United States - Inc-BW-C-7-O ...
ATCTCGGCCTCCAGCGCGACCAGCCCGGCGGGCGTGATCGGCTCTCCGTCCGGTGGGGTCGAGTTCATCCGCGCATCCCGTTGCATGCTCGCAGATGACGCAGCAGAGCGGGGCGCCGGCATGGCGAAGAGTCGGCTCCTCTCGATCCCGGCGGGTTGGCCCATGCACCGCCGGCCCATGCATCCGCCAAGACCGACGGGGCAACCCACGCGATCGATGCCCGGCCCCTCAGCGAGCAGCGACCAGATCGCCTGCGGACCGCAGGCGCCCCTGTCCATGCTCGAGCTCGAGCAGCAGCCGCTTGCGCTCCAGGCCGCCGCCATAACCGGTGAGCGTGCCGTCGGCGCCGATCACACGGTGGCAAGGCACGATCACCGCGACCGGATTGCGCCCGTTGGCGAGGCCCACGGCCCGCGCCGCGGAGGGCCGACCGACGCGCGCGGCGATCTCACCGTAGCTGGCGGTCTCACCGTAGGGAATGTCCACGAGCGCGCGCCAGACCTTCAGCTCGAAGCCGGAGCCGTGCATCGCCAACGGCACGTCGAACGCGACGCGCTCGCCGGCGAAGTACTCGCCCAGCTGCGCGACCACATCCGCGAAGGGCGCCGCCGAACGCTGCCACTGTGACGCGACCCTCGCGGGCTTGCGCCCGTTCTGCATGTACAGCCCGTGCAGATCCTCGCCGTCGCCGAGCAGCAGCAGCTCGCCGATCGGACTGTCGATGCTGGTGTAGAAAAGCGGACGGGGATCGGTGATGGTAGGCGACATGTGTGTCTCATCTCCTTTTCACGCGGCGAGCCGCTTGGCCTCGCCGGTAGTTGACGGTGTGAACGCTGACGGTGTGGACGCTGATGGTGTGAACGCTGACGGTGTGGACGCTGACGGTGTGGACGCTGACGGTGTGGACGCTGACGGGGTGAACGCTGACGGTGTGGACGCTGACGGGGTGGACGCTGATGGTGTGGACGCTGACGGTGTGGGTGTTGATGGAGTGCCAGTACGCGTTGACGGAGTGCCCGCGCTTGTCGCTCGTGCGGATGCGCCGAGCGATGACCATAGGTGCTGCACGGCATAGGACCGATACGGTCGCCAAAGCTCGGCGTGGGCCGCGGCCGCGGCCGGTGAGCCGTCCAAGCCGAGCTGCTCGAGCGCGTGACGAACTCCCAGATCGCTCGCCGGGAACGCGTCGGGATCCCGCAGCGCGCGCATCGCTATGTACTCGGTCGTCCATGGGCCGACTCCCGGCAACGCCAGCAGCCAGTGGCGCGCCTCTGTCCGGTCCGCGCCGGCGTCGATCACGAGCTCCTCGCGCGCGAGCGCGGTCACGAGCGCCAGCAGACAGCGCCGACGGGTACGCGGCATCGCCAGCCTGTCGGGATCCGCGCCGACGAGCGCCTCGGCCGATGGGAAAACGTGCGTGACCGCTCCGAGCGGACGCTCGAGCTGCTCACCGTAACCGGCGACGAGCCTACCCGCGAGCGTGCGGGCGCCCCGCAGCGAGACCTGCTGACCGAGCACAGCGCGCACGGCGAGCTCGTGTCCGTCGACGGAGCCCGGCACACGCCTGCCAGGTGCCCTCTCCACGAGCGGCCCGAGCAGCGGCTCGTCGCCGAGCACCGCGGTGACGCTGCGAGGGTCGGAGTCGAGGTCGAGCAACGTGCGCGAGCGCTGCATCGCACTGGCGAGATCGCGCAGATCGTCCAGCCGATAGCGCGCATGCACGTACCCGTCGGCGGGAGCCAGCTCGACGATGCCCGTGCCGTGCGCCAGGCGCAGGCTGCGACGGTAGGAGCCGTCGAGCACCTCCTCGACACCAGGCACGGCACGCAGCCCGAGGAAGGCGATCAGGCCCTCGGCGTCCAACGGCGAGCGGTAGGGCAGACGCAGCGACAGCGCCCCGCTGTCCTCCGGGCGCCCGTGCCTGCGAGCGCGCGTGCGCAACGCGCTCGGCGTCATCGCGAACACCTCCTGCACGGTCGCGTTGAACTGCCGCACGCTCTGGAAGCCCGCGGCGAACGCCACGCTCGAGATCGACAGCGCGGTCGTCTCGAGCAGGATGCGCGCCGTCTGCGCGCGCTGCGCGCGAGCGAGCGCGAGCGGACCCGCGCCCACGACGGCCACGAGCTGTCGGTGCACGTGGCGCTCGGTGTAGCCCAGGCGCGCGGCGAGACCGCCGACGCCCTCGCGATCCACCACGCCGTCGGCGATCGACCGCATCGCGCGCCCGACCAGATCCGCGCGCAGGTCCCACTCGGGCGAACCCGGCGTCGCGTCCGGGCGGCAACGCTTGCAGGCGCGAAAGCCGGCCGACTGTGCGGCTGCGGCGGACAGGAAGAAGCGCACGTTCTCGCGTTTGGGCGTGCGCGCCGGGCAGCTCGGGCGGCAGTAGATCCCGGTCGTCTTCACACCGCAGAAGAACCACCCGTCAAAGCGCGGATCCTCGGCCTCAATCGCCTGCCACATGCGCTCGGAGTCGTAATGCATGCCCACACCGTGACACACCCGACCGCCCGGGTCTAGCGGAAATCAGACCTCGATGATCGCCTATGACATAGAGGTCCGAAAACCGCCATTATCGGCCGCGTCCGCCGGGGAATGGAATCGGGAGCGCAAAGCCACCACCGTGGCCGACGATTCCACATCTGCCAGCGGGCGCGAGGCACCTGCGTCAGGCGTGCGCGGGATCGACCAGCGCCGTGACCATCATCTGCACCCAGGTGTCGACCAGCGTTTGGTCAGCGACCTGGATGGGGATACCGAGCACATCGGGCAGCAGCCGGGTAGAGAGCAGCGAGCCGAGCCCGAAGGCGGCGATCGCAGCCGCCTCCTCCTCGGCGATCGTGCGCTCGGCGCGTTCGCCGATCCACGTGGCAAAGCCCGCGAACGTCGAGCTCACGAGCTCCTCGACGGCGGCGGTCAGCAGTTGCGGGCGATTGCGCACGTCGGAGGCGAGGATGCGCAGCAGCTCGGACTCGCTGTCGAGCTCGGCCAGGACATAGCGCGCGGTCAGCGTCAGTTCGGCTTTGAGGTCGCCGAGCGAGCCGAGCATGTTCCGTATCTCGCGCAGCGCGCCGAGCCGCGAGAGCTGGCGTTCGATGCCCGCGGCCAGCACGGCTTCCTTGCTCGGGAAATGGTGGTAGATGCCGCCCGCTCCCGGTGTGAGCCCGGCCGCGGCCTCGATCTTGGTGATGCTGGTCGCGGCATATCCGTGCTGACTGAACAGGTGCATCGCTTCGTCGACGATGCGCTCGCGGGTCGTGTTTGACATGGTCCGGTCTAAGGATACACTTAGCTGAAGTAAGTAGTCTGAAGAAGAGAGAGGTGGTGTTGTGCTTGGCGTCCGATGCCGGACCGTCCCCTGATGCGGGCGATGCGCCACCGAACGACGCTCACGTCGGCGGCGGGCGCCTGCGACGCGCCACCCCGCTGGCCGCACTGAGCGCGCGCACCGCCGGCGAGGCGGCGGTCAGTGGGCTGCGGAGCAAGCTGACGGACACGGACCCCACCGAGTTTCACATCCGCACGGCCGAGCGCTATGCAGAGCTGCTCGGTCGCTCCAAGGGTGCGCTGATGAAGGCCGGGCAGCTGCTGTCGTTCGTCTCGGCCATTCCCGCCGTGCCGGATGAGTTCCAGCCGATCTACCGGACGGCGCTGAGACGACTGAGCGACGATGCGCCCCCGATGGCGCCCGAGCTAGCGCGCGAGGTGCTCGAGAGCGAGCTGGGTCGGCGGACCGAGAGCGTGTATGCCGAGTTCGACTGGAGCCCGCTCGCGGCCGCCTCGATCGGCCAGGTCCACGCCGCGTGGCTGCACGACGGTCGCGCGGTCGCCGTGAAGGTCCAGTACCCCGGGGTGGCGGATGCGATCCGTGCCGACCTGCAAAACAGCGAGCTGCTGTCCACGTTTCTCGGATTGATCTTCGGCCTGTCCGCGAAGCAGGCGAGCTTCGATCTTCGTGGCGCCGCACACGAGCTCGGCGTTCGCATAACCGAGGAGCTCGACTACCGGCTCGAGGCGACCAACCAGGCCGAGTTCGCGGACATCTACCGCGGGCACCCTTTCATCCACGTCCCGGAGGTGATCGGCGAGCTGTGCACCGATCGCGTGCTCACCCAAGAGCTCGTATCGGGCAAATCCTGGCGCATGGCCCTCGACTGCGAGCAGGGGCTGCGCGACGACTGGGCGGAGGCGATCTACCGCTTCACCTATGCCACCAATCTGCGCTTCTGCATGTTCAACGCCGATCCGCACCCCGGCAACTACCTGTTCCACGACGACGGCAGCGTGAGCTTTCTGGACTTCGGCTGCGTGAAGCGGTTTCGGCGCGAGCAGGTCGACGTGATGACGGCGATCGGTCGCGCTTGCATGCGCGAGGACGTGCGGGGAACCTGGCGGGCGTGCGTGGAGGCCGGGTTCTGCCGCTCCACCGACCCCGTGACGCCGGAGGAAGTCTATGAGTTCTGGCGCGGGCCCTGGGAACTGTGGTGGGCCGAGCAGCCATTCACGGTCACGCCCGAGCGTGCGGGCAGTTGGATCGAAGGCAAGTACTCACCGACCGGTCGCTCGGCCAATGCTTTTCAACATTTCACCGCCTCGCCCGAGTACGCGACCATGGGCCGGATCGAGATGAGCGCCGCATCTTTGATCGCCGAGCTGCACGCCACCAACTACTGGGGCTCGATGGCCGCGGAGTTCTTCGAGGACGCTGCTCCGTTCACCGCGATGGGCAAGCTCGATCACGCGTTCTTCGCCAAGCACCAGCCGGCGGGCTGCGCCTGGACATAGGCTCTCGCCTGAGAGGCCTCTCGCCCTGAACAGGCGCTCTCTTCTCACAGCAGGTTTTTCGGCGCGGCGCACCTATCCCCCGATCGGGGCATGCGGGTTGGTGCCCCAGAAGACCTGCGTGCCGAGCATCCCGATCAGCGTGACCAGCACCAGGTTCAACACCATCGACTTCGCCGTGGCTTCGCCCACTCCGACGGGACCGCCGCCGGCGGTATAGCCGTAGTAACAGCCCACCAACACGATCGCCGTGGCCATCGTCATTCCCTTGATCAGGCTGAACAGCAGATCCGGTGGGCTCTGGAACTCCCAAAAGCTCAGCAGATACCCGCCGGGAGACGTGTAGCCGATCTGCAACACCACGGCGATGTAGGAGCCCAGGTACGCGACGCCGATCGCGGCGATGTACACGAACGGCAGCACGATCCAAGAGGCAAGTAGGCGCGTTCCGCACAGAAAGGTCATCGAGTCGAACCCCATCACCTCGAGAGCGTCGATCTCCTCGCTGATCCGCATCGCCCCCAGCTCTGCCACGATCCCGGTGCCGACCTTCGCGGACATCATGTACCCGAACGCGTACGGGACGGCCTCGCGCAGGTTGCACAATGCGGTGAACACGCCCGCATACGCGGGCGCGCCCTGTGACTCCAGGAAATAGGCGCCCTCGATGCCGCACGTGCCGAGGCCGGTGATGAACACCAGCCCCCAGATGACCAGCGTCGAGCCGACGATCAGGATGCCCGCCTGACGCAGGGCCTCGCCGAAGAACCGCAGCACCCGCAGTCCCCACACGTTGCGCACGACCTCGCCCGTGAAGCTCGCGATCTCGCCCGTCGCGGCGACCCATTCGCGCGGCAGAGCCAGCAGTTCGCTCACTTGATCACCAGGATGTTCGGGTGGGTTGCGAGCAGCATCTGCGTGAACACGTAGTTGAACGCGCCGATCCCCAGGAACGAGATCACGACCGCCTGGTTGACTGCCCGCCCGACGCCCTCCGCGCCACCCGAGGCGGTCATGCCCTTGTAGCAGCAGACGATCGCGATGATCGCCCCGAACAGCACCGTCTTCAGCACCGACCCCCACAGATCGGTCGACGTGGCGTTAGCGAACAGCGTGGCCCAGAACGGCCCCAACGGCTGGCCCGTGACGAGCGCGGCGAGGATGCCGCCGAAGATCCCGAACAGCAGGGCATACAGATCAAACAGGCCCGTGATCAGCATCAACGCCAGAAACCTCGGCACCACGAGGTTCTTGACCGGATCGACGCCCAGCACCTGCAACGCGTCGAGCTCCTCGCGAATCTTGCGCGCTCCCAGATCCGCCGTGATCGCCGTCCCGGCTATCCCCGCGAGCACGATCGAGGTGATCAGAGGGCCGATTTCGCGGATCGCCGCGAGCACGAAGAAGCCACCCAGCCGATCTACCGCGCCGAACAGGCGCAGGAAGTTCGCCGCCTGCAGCCCCGGCGCGCCGTAGTTGATCGCCACGGTGGTGACCAGCAGCGGGAACCACACCAGGCGCAACACGAACAGGAACTGCGCCACGAACTCCTCGCCATACGGATACGGCGGACGCAGCGCCGAGGAGATCGTCCGGCCGGTCAAGACCACCATGTCCCCGATTTCCTCCAGGACGTTCCTGGTCGGGAGCAGCGCCCGTCGAGCCAACTGCCGTCCGGCGCTCCCGTCCGTTGTCGAACTTCCCTCCATGCTCGAGGCCCTCCTCGCGATTCCGACTTCGCAGACGACCGGGTCTGCATGCATATCCGTTTACTAAGCATACACTTAGCCAGACTAAGTCATCTGCGATATGTCTAGAGACGCGTGCTCGTACGCCTCTGTGCCTCGTTCGCACGTCTCCGCGCCTCTTTGGACGCCAGGACGCGAAGGGTGCGTGTTTTCCAGCACCCACGCCACCCGACGCGATGCCGAGACGGCCGGATGACAGATGCACGAGCCAGATGCACAAGCCGCCAGGCGCGCCTTGCGGCGTGTTTGGATCAGGCGCCGATGTAGTCGGCGAGGTGCTCGCCGGTAAGGGTGGAGCGGGCCGCGACGAGATCGGCCGGTGTGCCCTCGAAGACGATCCGGCCGCCGTCATGGCCGGCGCCGGGGCCGAGGTCGACGATCCAGTCGGCGTGCGCCATGACCGCCTGGTGGTGCTCGATGACGATCACCGACTTGCCCGAGTCGACGAGCCGGTCGAGCAGACCGAGCAGCTGCTCGACGTCGGCGAGGTGCAGGCCGGTGGTCGGCTCGTCGAGAATGTAGACGTCGGGTGGGCGGGACCCTTTTTCCACCATCTGCGTGGCGAGCTTGAGCCGTTGGCGCTCACCGCCCGACAGCGTGGGCAGCGGCTGGCCGAGGCTGATGTAGCCGAGCCCGACGTCGGCGAGCCTGGTGAGGATCTTGTGCGCTGCCGGCGTCTTGGCTTTGCCGGTGCCAAAGAACTCCTCGGCCTCCACCACCGGCATCGCGAGCACCTCACTGATGTCCTTGCCACCGAACTTGTACTCGATCACCTCTGGCTGGTAGCGCTTCCCCTCGCACACCTCGCAAGGGATGGAGACGCCGGCCATCATCGCCAGGTCGGTGTAGATCACGCCGGCGCCGTTGCAATTGGGGCAGGCGCCCTCGGAGTTGGCGCTGAACAGCGCCGGCTTGACGCCGTTCTCATGCGCGAACGCCTTGCGGATCGGATCGAGCAGTCCCGTGTATGTCGCAGGGTTGCTGCGCCGGGAGCCCTTGATCGCTACCTGGTCGATCGTGACGACCCCGTCACGGCCGGACACCGAGCCGCCGATCAGCGAGCTCTTGCCCGAGCCCGCCACGCCGGTGATGACGACCAGCACGCCGAGCGGGATATCGACGTCGACGTCCCGCAGGTTGTGGGTGTCAGCGCCGCGGACCTCGATCGCGCCTTCCGGCGTACGCACCGTCTCCTTGATGGCGGCCCGGTCGTCCAGGTGGCGCCCGGTGATCGTGTCGCTGCACCTCAGCTCCTCGACAGTCCCCTCGAACACCACCTCGCCACCGGCTGTCCCGGCCTTTGGTCCGAGGTCCACGACGTGGTCGGCGATCGCGATCGTCTCCGGCTTGTGCTCCACGACGAGCACGGTGTTGCCCTTGTCGCGCAGCCGCAGCAGCAGCTCGTTCATTCGCTCGATGTCGTGCGGATGCAGCCCGATCGTGGGCTCGTCGAAGACGTAGGTGACGTCGGTGAGCGAGGAGCCGATCTGGCGGATCATCTTGACGCGTTGTGCCTCTCCGCCCGACAACGTTCCCGAGGGCCGCTCGAGCGAGAGATAGCCCAGCCCGATGTCCACGAACGAGTCGAGCGTCGCACCCAGGGCTTCGAGCAGTGGCGCGACCGACTTGCTCTCGAGCTTGCGCACCCACGCGGCGAGGTCGCTGATCTGCATCGCGCAGGCGTCGGCGATGTTGATCCCCTGGATCTTCGACGACCGGGCCTCGGCGCCGAGCCGGGTCCCGTCGCACTCGGGACAGGTGGTGAAGGTGACCGCCCGCTGCACGAAGGCACGGATGTGGGGCTGCAGCGAGTCGACGTCCTTGGAAAGCATCGACTTCTGGATCCGCGGGATCAGGCCCTCGTAGGTCAGGTTCACCCCCGCGACCTTGATCTTGGTCGGCTCCTTGTGGAGCAGATCGTTCAGTTCTTTCTTGGTGAACTTCTTGATGGGCTTGTCCGGATCGAAGAAGCCGCAGCCCAGGAAGATCCGCCCGTACCAGCCGTCCATGCTGTAGCCGGGAATCGTGAGCGCGCCCTCGCGCAGCGACCTGCCCTCGTCGTAGAGCTGCGCGAGGTCGATGTCGTTCACCGAGCCGCGGCCCTCGCAGCGCGGGCACATGCCACCGAGGATGCTGAAGCTTCGCTTCTCTTTCGTCGTGCGGCCGGCACGCTCGAAGGTGACCGCACCGGCGCCCGAGATCGAGGCGACGTTGAAGGAGAAGGCCTGGGGCGATCCGATGTGCGGCTTGCCGAGCCGGCTGAAGAGGATGCGCAGCATCGCGCCCGCATCGGTGGCGGTGCCGACCGTCGAGCGAGCGTCGGCGCCCATCCGCTCCTGGTCGACGACGATCGCCGTCGTCAACCCTTCGAGCACGTCGACCTCGGGCCGCGCCAGCGTCGGCATGAAGCCCTGCACGAAGGCGCTGTAGGTCTCGTTGATCAGCCGCTGGGACTCCGCGGCGATGGTGCCGAACACCAGCGAGCTCTTGCCCGAGCCGGAGATGCCGGTGAACGCCGTCAGCCGGCGCTTGGGAAGCTCGACGCTGACGTCCTTGAGATTGTTCACACGCGCGCCGTGCACGCGGATCAGATCGTGGCCGTCGGCCGCGCTCTGCGCAGACGGCTGCGTGCTCCTCCTCTTGGCCATGCTCGTGACGTCACTCTAGCTGCGGCGTCGTTGATCCCGCTCCCCCAGCCACCTGCTGGAGCAGGACCGTTGTGTACGGCACCGCGCCTCTGCGCTCATAGAGTCGCTCGGCGTCGGAGTTGGACGTGATCACGGTGATGGCGAGGTCACGTATGCCCTGTCTCCGCAACTCGGCGTTGATGGCGTCCATGAGCATCGTCCCAATCCCACGGCCTCGCAGCTCGGGCAACACGGAGAGCACCGCAAGGTCTGCGTAGGGGTCGGAGATCGTCCAAGAGACGGCGAGCTTCCCGGTGACGATCCGCACGAGCGCGTAGCCGACCAGCCGCCCGTCCAGCTCGGCACCGAGTACGAAGCTGCTCGGCTCCTCGGCGAGCCACCGGCGCGCGAGCGTCACGTGATCGCGCCAGGCATCGCTCAACGGCCGTGCGCGTGTGCCCAGATGTGGCGTCAGCGAATGGTGGTGCTCGTACAGGGCGCTCCACAATGGCTCCAGCTCATCCATCCGCTCCGCCGGCAGACGCACGATTTCTACGGACGGCTGGTCGTGATGGTCGCTCACGAGGCGTAAGCCTGCCACATGGCCCGGTGTAGACGGCCATCTTGACCAACTCGACCGCCTCCAAGACCTCTACGCCCTCGGTGACCTCACCAGCCCGCTACGTCACGCCCCCAAACCCCCGAAGAAGAGCCGATCCGTTGTTCCCGACTATTTGACCTCCCATAGGGCACTCGCGATGCTTAGCCGGGAGCATCTGCTGTGGGAGGCCGAACACGAACGTGGCGCAGGGAACAGGCTCGTCAACGGAGGCGAACCGGCACACGAGCCGCACGGCTCCTGCAAGGCACGATTTCCTGGACCGGCTTGGGAATCGCCGCGCTGCTCACGATCGTCGTGGCGTCCGGCCTCCTCGTCCTGACCCGTCATGCCAGCAGCCAGGCCGCCCTCGAACACAACATCGACCACAAAGTCAGCGCACAGCTGAGCGGCATACCCCAAGAAGGCACCACTCTCGGCAGTCGTACGGCACCGGTCACGATGGAAGTCTTCATCGACCTGGAGGACCCAACAAGCCGCTGGTGGTTCCGCGAAGACCTGCCCGCCATCATCGCCGCCTACGTACGCACGGGAGCCCTAAAGCTGCGCTACCACGCCTTCAAGCGCAACACCTACTGGCCGGCGGTCTTCGTCAAGCAGCAAACCGCCACGCTCGCCGCCGGCGCGCAGAACAGGCTCTGGAACTACATCGACACCTTCTTCTACGAGCAGGGCAGAGAGCTCACACGCTACGTCACCGAAAGCTACCTCGGAGGCATCGCACGTCAGACCCCAGGGCTGGACCTCGCCGACTGGCTCGCCGATCGCCACACAGGCCATCGCGAAGAACAGGCCACCGCCGAAGACCAATCAGCCAAAGCGATCGGACTCCACGTCACCCCGGCCTTTCGCATCGGCAAGACTGGGGGACGCATGAGCATCTTCACCGGGCGCACCATGATTCAATACCCCGAACAAAAACACCCCATTGCCCTGATCGAAGCCCCCGATATCGCCAACGCCATCGGGCTCCTCGATCGCGGTGAGCAAATCCCACTCGCAAGTCACGTTAGTCCCAAAATACTGCGTCGGCGTCTGGAATGAGACAGCGTTCGCGGGACCGGATCGTCTCCTTCAGTGGGCTGTGCGCAAGGAGGGGCGGCGGCTGGAGGTCGGGGCGGAGTCGGGCGAGGTGCTCGAGTTGGTGCTCAGTCGAGTAACTGCGCGGTTCGTGGCGACGGGGGCGGGGCGGGGGCCGAGGTTGGAGCTGGTGGGGCCGCGGGCTGAGCACTGAGCCGGGCTGAATCTGACGTGGGTCTGAATCTGGCGGTGCCCGCAAAACTCAGGCGTGACACAGGCATTCCCTCAAGCCTGGACTGGCCAAGGCGCCGGTGTGAGCACGGGCTCTTTGCAGGCTTCTGCTTCTGCTTGATATGCAGCAGGAAGTTCGCTGATAGCCCAAATCCATGTAGCGAAAGAACCGATAGCGAACGGCACTGCCCCAATCAAGGTCGGGGGCGCCGCGATGCCGACCGAAATGCCTCCGATTACACCGCCAATACCAGCGGTCCTTATGTCAGTCAGAATGGCTACCCACGTCTTCGCAAGTGCACACGCCTTCGTGTCTGGCCCGCTGCACTCACCGGTGGCGTCCCAATGGGATAGTGGATTGTCTTTGGTGTAGGCGTACGGTTCGTTGGTCGCGCGGAGTGCGGGGTCAATCGACAGGAACTGGGCTGTGTTAGGATCGTATGTACGTGCGCGTAGGTAGATGAGTCCAGTGTCGGTGCTTGTGTATTGGGCCTCGTAGCGTAGTGGTGTGGTGGCTGTCCCACTGCTGGCTTCGAGTTTGCCGTATGGGGTGTAGGTGTAAGCGGATTCGGTTGTGCCGGTGGTGTTGGTGAGTAGGCGTGTTGAGCCTTGTTGGTCGTGGTGGAGGAAGAGGGCGGTGCCGCCGGTGCTGATTTGCTCGATGGGCAGGTTTTCGGGACCGTATATGTAGTTGTTTGTTTCGTCTTCGAGGATGACCGGTAGTGATTCGGCGGTGTCCCAGGTGAGATTGGTTTTTGTGCCGTTGATCGTCTGACTCTGGCGCAGGTTCGTGCCGTCGTAGGTGTAGGCGTCGTTTATTTCCGATTCGGTGCCGGCAGGGCGTTCGACAGCGGTGAGGTTCCCGGCCTGGTCGTACGTGTAGGTGGTCGTTAAACCCGTGGTGGGTTTGGTTTTGGTGCGCTCCCCGTCTTCGTTGTGGGTGTAGGTGTTGCCGCCGCCTTTTTCGAGCTCGTCGGATTCGTTGTAGGCGTAGCCAGTGGTGCCTTCGATCTCTTCAGGGTTGTTGGCTTTGTCGTATTTGTACGCCTGTTTGTTGGCTTCGGTGAGGCGGTTGTTTTCATCCAGTAAGCTCTTGCTGGTGGCCGGACCGGGGAGGACAGTGGCGGTTGTTAACTTGACCTGACCGTCACCGTCGCGTTCATAGGCCAGTGTGCCGAGGCTCGTGGCACCGTGTTTGTAGTGGATTTCGGTCATCTGGTCGGCGTTGTTGTAACCGTAGGTGTCTTCGTTTTCGGTGCCGGGGAACGTCGTCTTTTCGAGCTGGCTGTCTTTGTTGTATTTGAAGCTCGTCGCGTTGGATTTCCAGTCTGTGACCTTTTCGAGACGGTTGTCTTTGTCGTATTCCCTTTTGACGGCTTCTTTGTTGGGATAGGTGATCGTCGTCGGTAGATTGACTAAGTCGTATTCGTATTTTACGACCTTGCCGGCGCCGTTTTTGTATTCGGTAAGCCGGTCGAGTTTATCCCACGTATTTTCGGTCGTGCCAGTCTCGTCGATCATCTTCTTGACCTTCGAATCTTTGTTGTATTCGAAGGTCACTTCCGACGGTTTGCCGGTGGAGTACATAATCTTTTCCGGCCGGTTTGATTTGTCGTATAAGTATTCGGTTGTGTGTTTTTCGGGGTCTTCGAGTTTTTCCAGGTTCCCCGCCTTGTCATAGGTGCGCTTCCATAACTTACCCAGCGGGTTTTTTTCTTCGTTGACCTGCTCCAGCGCATTACGTTTGTATTCCCACTTGTGGCCGTTGCCGTCTTTGCGGGCGGTCATCTGGCCTTCGCTGTCGTATTCTGTTTCGACCGTGTCTTTGTTGGGTTCTTCGACCTTCGTGCGGAGATTTTCTTCGTTGTATTCATACTTCGTGGTGTGACCGTTGCCGTCGGTTTCCGATTCGACGTTCTGGTTCCCGTCGTATTTGTATTCAGTCGTGTGGCTGAGCGGGTCGGTGACCTTCGTCGGCAGGCCCCGTTCGTTGCGTTCGGTTTTCGTCACTAAACCACGTGGGCTGGTTTCTTCGGTCTTCTGGGAATCTTCGTTATATTTCCACTTACGTTCGTCGCCTTCGGGATCTGTTTCGGTTTCCCTGTCACCAGCCACGTCATACGTGTATTTCGTGGCGTGTTTGAGCGGGTCGAGGACTTCGGTGAGGTCACCTTTTTCGTTGTATTTGTATTCCGTCTTCTGCGTTTCCGCACCGATCGGGCGTTCGATCACTTCCGGTTCCCCGGCGGCGGTGCGTTTGATCGTTGTGGTCTCGCCTTCAGGCGTCGTTTCCTTGATGACATTGTGTTTTTTGTCGTATTCCCATTTCTTTTCGTCGCCGTTTGGGTCCGTTTCGCTGGTCTTGTTCCCTTCGCTGTCGTAACCGTATTTCCATTCGTGTTTGTTGCCGTCTAACATCTTCGTCGGCTCGAACGTTTCGGCGTTGTATTCGTATTCCGTCGTCGTTTCTTCGCTTTTGCCTTTGGCACGGACGATCTTCGTCGGCTCACTGGCGCTGTTATATTTTTCGACCGTTTCCGAGCCGTTTGGTTCGGTCAGCGTGGTTTCGTTGGTGCCGTACGACCATTTGCGGGTGTGCCCGGCCTGCGTCTCTTCGGTAACGCGATGCGGTGCAGAGGCTTCGTATTTGATCGTGGTCGAATGTTCCCGGCCGTCCGTGACCTTCGTGAGCAGGTGTGGCGATTCGTATTCGAATTTCCAGCGCGCTTTGCCTTCGATCGTGACCGATAAGAGCAGTTTGGACGCGTACGTATAGCTGACTAAATGTCCCAGCGGATCTTTGACGCTTTCGACCAACCCTTCGCCGTTGTATTTGAACGTCAATAACCGTTTGGCACCGTCTTCGACCTTTTCCAGTTTGCCTTCTTTGTAGGTCAGCGTGTTGGAGTTGCCGTTGCGGTCCGTTTCCTTGACAAGCTTTCCTTCGCCGTTGAATTCGAGTTTTTCCTGCGTCGGCAACGTAAACACGTAATCGCTGCCTTCCTTGACGAAACGTCCCTCGTTCCACCCAGCCTGCGTATAGGTTTCGCCGGACTTGTAGAAGATCGCTTCGCTACCGTTTTCCTGGTGCACGGCAGCCGTTTCCGTGCCGAGGGTAAGGCTTGCCCCATAAGACCCCGTCCAGCCTAATCCCCACAGACTCACTTCTTTTCCTTCCGCCGCCACTAACGAGTCATACGCCCGCACGATCCGCAATCCCGGCCCACGCCCGCCGATCGACAGATCCGTCTGCTGCTCGGCCTCATCCCCCGTCGCGCAATCAACCGGTTTCCCACACGTCGGCTTCGGCATTATCGGCGCCACCGGATTAGGCCCGGCCCCGCCGATCGATCCCGGCGGCGGAATCACCGGCGGACCACCAACCCCTTCACACGCAATCGCCACGGCAGCCAACACACCAAGCGTCAGCGACAGCACAAGCACTCCCGCCAACAACCCCCTCACAGGGCCAACCAGCCCTCGCGCCTCGGCGTGCGTCGCTCCACCTTCACGAGCAGCACATTGAATGGCTAATCGAGGGCGCCCGACTTCGATAGCGCCCGGAATATCCTCGTTCAACCCGCCCTGGGTGCTGTTTCGCTTGCGCATCGCCGCCTCCAATCTCATCCCGATGAGCGCTACTCGCCGCGCGTATGCCAGCGAGCGACGCTACTCCGAACGCGACACAACGCAAACACGATCCAGGACGAGATCGCCGCGACCACCAAGATCCCCGCACCGGCGGGCGATTCCCACACAACGAGCCATAGACGATTCCGGACCGCGTGTCTCCCACCGTCTGATCGCCACGCCGAGTCCACCACACTCCGGAAGGGTGCGCGGACCCATCCGCACCACCAGGGCCTTTCAAAAACGGGAGCGACGGGACTCGAACCCGCGACCTCCGGCGTGACAGGCCGGCGCGAGCATGCCGAAGCCAGTGTTTTCGGGTGGATAGAGTTGCGCTTAATGGCGTTATGAGTGGTGATTCTGGCCCATGCGGTACTCAAAGCGGTACTCGCGAAGACGTGGTACTCGCGTGGTACTCTCCGTGAATCGCGCCGAAGACTGACAACGCTAGCGCTCCCGATCCGACCGGCGCACTGGTCGTAGTCGCGCGCGGCGACGGGCCGGTGTACGAGGCGAAGTGGCGCCGTGGCGGACGGCAGGTGAAGCGCCGCGTCGGTCCCGCCTGGCTGGAACGTGACACGGGCGGCAAGGACTGGCGTCCCTGCCGCGGACGGATGCCGACGGGGTTTCTGGACGAGAAGCGCGCGACCGTACGCATGGCCGAGCTGGTCGCCGAGCACGAGCAGCGGGAGCGCGCAATCGAAGCGGGCGAGCGCGAGAGACAAGAGCACGGTGTCACCTTCCGTGAGGTCGCGGCGGAGTGGCTCGAGTACCTGGAGCGCGAGCGCGGCGCAAAGCCCTCAACTCTGAGCGACTACCGCTACATGCTCGCCGAGCCGGGGACACCGCACCGCCGCGGCAAAGGCACGAGCCCAGGTCTCATCATGGCCGCGTTCGGCAACCTGCCCGCAGGCAAGATCACCACACGTCAGATCTCCACGTTCCTGCGCCAGCTCGACGAGAGCGGCGTCTCCCCTCGCACCGTCAACAAGCACCGGCAGCTGCT
>Ga0210387_10001949_pt1 | contig 15643 bp, 15 predicted proteins | sample IncBWC7OmetaG_FD_160108 | JGI IMG/M metagenome (GOLD analysis project Ga0210387, IMG submission 160108) | Forest soil microbial communities from Barre Woods Harvard Forest LTER site, Petersham, Massachusetts, United States - Inc-BW-C-7-O ...
AGACCTCACTGAGAAAGATTAATTGGATCTTGTGGAGTAGGTCACCTCAATGGTGTAGCAGATATGGGAGGAAATGACTGTCAGTAAATAAAATGTATTGATCTGTTGAAAAGAAAAAAAGTTTGGTATATCTGGGAAGGGATTACTTGGAAAGTTATTTTATGCACTTGGGAATTGTCAAAGTGTCAGTAGTGAAGTGCACGGGTAACCCCCGGGTACTTTTGCATGTACCCGGACCCGTACCCGCCAAAAACCCGTACCCGCCAAGTGGGTACGGGTTTTCGCACGGGTCCACATGGGTGGACCCTGGGGTTACCGTGACCCATACCTGCAGGCGGGTACCCGCGGGTTTTGCGGTAATGCGGGCGGTCCGGCCTGGCCACCATACAACAACTTGAACGCGGGTTTTGGTTGCCTTGTGACCTCGGGAACGCAATCCACGTCCAGTGACATGGCTGTGCGTGTTCACGAGGTGACATTGGTGGCCAGTAGCCCACGGCCGCTCACCGATTCAACCTATAATCGCGTCGCGTTGGGTGTTATTACTTGATAAGAGTAGTTGCGGGCTCGATGTTGCCGAAGGCATCAAGGGGAATGAGGGCGGTGGGGTAAACAAAGTCGAGCGGATTGAGGACAGGCGGAGATCGAGGATGCGTGCCCGAATTGAGCATGGCGCTGCAAGAGAATGTTAGGGTGCTCAGTTGATGCCATGTCCGAGACGTCTCGCGTTTGTGTGTGAGGGGGGCGACATTGTGGTGGGTCATGTGTACACCACCTCTGTCAGAGGCAGAGGTGATGAAGGTGGTGGTGGGCCATCCATCTCGCGTCAGTTTGTGTGTACAGTGTTGGAGGATGGGACAAGTTACCGTTGAATGGGGAGAATGGCCTGTAGACAGATGATCATCAATAAACGAATAAAACAATAAAACTTACACTGAGTACGGTACATGCCCCTCGTTCACGTCCCATCTTGATCTGCATCTCGCATTTGGCACACGTGGAACTGGTGGTGGGTCGTCTGAACGCCAATCTCCGTCTCACATTGGGGTGCGAGGGAGAGTGGTGGTGGTGGGTGGTCCGGACGTCCCTGCCGTTTAACAGCGGAGACGCGTTGGGTCGTCCGAACACCGATCTCCGTCTCGCATTGGGATGCGAGGGAGAGTGGTGGTGGTGGGTGGTCCGTCCCTGCCGTTTAACAGCGGAGACAGGAGAGCCTTTGGGAGTGGTCGCGTGGTGGTGGATGAGTCAGGATGACACGTCATTGTGGCGTTCGGTTTGGGTACGAGGTGGTGTGATGGGGTGGGTGGGGAACGAACGCGGGGAGCCCTGCGCTTGTTCTGATGTGGTAGTGCAAGGTCACGGTCGTGGCAATGTTTGGGTCACAAGGTGATTGCCAAATATACTGCGTGATCGTGATGTGACTGTGACTCGTACCCGTACCCGGAGTCACGGGTACGGGTTTTTGCCGGGTCAAAATATTTGTACCCGTACCCGTACCCTGGGAAAAACCCGCTGATTACCCGCGGGTTTACCCGTACCCGTGCAATACACTACGTACACACTGCATATGGTTTGTATAAACCATTTCTCGTCTCAAATACAGTACATGTCAACTGTTCGTCTCTAAATAGTTCTCACAGACCATTTAGGGCTTCGTGAATGGTTCCCGGGGACCGTACAGACTTTGTACGGTTTGTATGAACCATTTCTCATCTCAAATATGGTATGTGTCAACTGTTCGTCTCTAAATAGTTCTCACAGACCGTTTAGGGCTTCGTGAATGGTTCCCGGGAACCGTACACACTGCATATGGTTTGTATAAACCATTTCTCGTCTCAAATACAGTACATGTCAACTGTTCATCTCTAAATAGTTCTCACAGACCATTTAGGGCTTCGTGAATGGTTCCCGGGAACCGTACACACTGCGTACAGTTTGTATAGACCATTTCTTGTCTCAAATATGGTATGTGTCAACCGTTCATCTCTAAATAGTTCTCACAGACCATTTAGGGCTTCGCGAATGGTTCCCAGGAACCATACACACTGCGTATGGTTTGTATCAACCGTTTCTCGTCTAAAATATGGTATGTGTCAACTGTTTGTCCTTAGATAGTTCTCACAGACTGTTTAGGGCTTCGTGAATGGTTCCCAGGAACCGTACACACTGCATACAGTTTTTATAAACCATTTCTGGACTTGAATACGGTATATGACAACCGTTCGTCCCTAGATAGTTCTCAGAAACCGTTTAGGGCGTCGCGAATGGTTCCCAGGGACCGTACAGACTTCGTACGGTTTGTATGAACCATTTCTCATCTCAAATATGGTATGTGTCAACCGTTTGTCCCTAGATAGTTCTCACAGACCATTTGGGGCTTCACAAATGGTTCACCAGAACCGTTCACGCAGCCTACGGTTTGTAAAAACCATTTCTGGCCTCAGACTCGGTCTCTAGTGACAGTTTCTGATGGCTCTGCTCAGGATCCCTCCTGTCTTTGATTTGGCCCCAGTGCCGCCATTATTAATACATATGGTTTACAGAAATCGTATATTCATAGTCAAATAGTATATATACTTGTATAGCAATGCAGCCCGCTGTACCCACTTTGTTGTACATGCTGTAGTCATCAGAAGATTCACACTTTACTTTTTTGACTTGTGCAAGGCAAAAAAAGCCCAAAAAAGCCCAAAAAGTTAACAAAGTTACAAGTTCCAGGTCAGTTTTTTAAACAAGCTCATCCACACGGGTAAGCAAAAAGTTCCACAAGTCATGAAAAGTCACTAAAGTCGTGCATAATGTATATATATTAGCACAGGTCATAAATAATGGTAACTAAAGTGCAGAAACAACATTACTTCCAATGGACTTTATATATCCTGAAAAGATGCATGGACCATTTGTTGATGTTTGGCAAGAAAACGGTTGAAGTTTTCACTGCTGGCCAAACATCAGCAAATGGTCCGTGCACCATTCGGGGGTATATGAATCACAACAACATTACCGTGCATATTATTATGTAAAATAGACATTGTAAATCTTTATGTATGGTATATATATATAGTATGTAATAATTATATGGTTCACTTTTCAACTTGTCACCTTTTAACTTGCCACAAGGCAAAAAGCAATAAAAAGTTGACAAGTAAACTGTCATTTTACTGATGTACCCATATTTGGCTCTAAGGCGGTACACACTACTAACAGCCAGTCACATGCCAGTTATCCAGTTTTCTGCCGCTGATTAATCAGGGCAGAAACCCGCGACGGGCTATCTTCGCATGACGACTCTGAACAATTGCTGTCGTGGTGATTAGTTGTGTCTCAACATTTGTATTAGGCCCAAATCCATTGTGCAAGTTTATTATCTGCACCACAACAATATTTGAAATATGCATCAGGATCGGCAAGCCTTGCTGATTGTACAGCTTTTTATATATACACATTTACATTGGCCGGCACGACACAATTAAACTCGGCATCACTGACAATTTTTTAATTAGCAGCATGAGAAGATTTAAAACAATAAAAACAATTACAGTAGCATGTAAGATATATTTCAGGGCATGTATAAAAAAAGCTGTAGAATCGGCATGGCTTGCTGATCTTAAAGCATTTTTAAAATATTTAACCCGTTCACATGCAGTGGCCTGCTCAGCGGGCCACTGAGTGGGCCGGTGATCGGCTGTGAGTGACCCACTGAACGGCCCACTCGGCTCGATTTGTAATCAAACCCAACCAACGACACACACCACACCACCACGCCCATGTCCCTCGATGACCAAATGCCACGACCGCCGTTCTTATCAACCAGAACGTGCTTCAGGAGGCAAAGGGGGTTGGAATGGGAAAAAATCAAAGTAAGTAAACAGTTTTCACTCACCCTTTTTGACCACCCACCTCTAGGCCCTCGTTTTCGCCAACCACTGTGACCACCGTGCGCCACCAATCAACGGCTGCCCAACGGGGCATGGGGGGTGTTCGTCGACGCACCACGCACTCCACTACCACCTCTGCTCATCAAGTGGGCAGGGGAATTCGTCAACACACCACGCGAAGCGCTTCACCACCACCTCTGTTCACTAACATGAGGGAGGCCGTTAACGCACTACACGCCCCTCCGCCATCCTCACCTCCACCTCTGCTCACCAACACAGCACGAGGGAGGGCCGTTAATGCGCCACATGCCCCTCCACCATCACCCCCACCACCTCTGCTCACCAAATGAGCGCGAGGAGTGTTTGTCGGCACACCACGCGCCCACCGCCACCTCGGTTCACATAGCACGAGGGGTTGACGCATCCCAATACCACCTCTGCTCACCAAATGGGCTCGAGGAGGATTCGTCCACCCACCATGTGCCCCACCACCACCTCTGTTCATGAACACGAGGCCGTTAACGCACTACACGCTCCTCCGCCGTCCCCACCTCCACCTCTGCTCACCAACACAGCACGGGGGAGGGCCGTACACGTACCACGCGCCCCGCCACCATCACCATGCCCAGCTCTGCTCACAAACACAGTGCGAGGGATATTCGTCGACCCACCAAGCGCCCCACCACTACCTCGGTTCCCCAACACAGCACGAGCGAGGGGGGTCTGTTAACGCACCACGCGCTCCTCCACCATCACCACCTCTGCTCACAAAATGAGTGCGAGGAGTGTTCGTCGACGCCCCATGCGCCCCATCACCACCACGGTTCACCAATATAGCATGAGGGGGGGCTGTTAATGCGCTTCACACCTCTCTACCATCCCCACTACTACCTCTGCTCGTCAATGCAGCACGAGGGGTTATCGTCGATGCACCATATGCATCAGCCCCGCCGTTCACCGACAAGGGCCGTTGATGCACCACACGCCCCTCCACCATCTCCACCACCTCTGCTTGCCAATTGAGCGCAAAGGGTATTCGTCAACACACCACGTGCCCCACCACCACCCCTGCTCACTGAACGAGCGCGAGGAGTGCTCGCCGAAACACCCCTCCACATCTGCTCACCAAACGAGTGCGAGAGATGTTCACGCACCATGCGCACCAGCGCCACTGTTTACCAATGCAGCACGAGGGGGCAGTTAACACACCACACGCCCAACCCCCATGATCTGTATCCACTGCCAAACATATCTCGGAGACCGGCAACGACACCCATGGCTTGCACCTACCAGCAACTATATCTCTGGGCCTCTCCATGACCTGCCCCACCACCAGCTGCACCTCAGGCATGTTCCAGCTCGACTTTCTTCATTACACATCAGTCCTGAGCTCGGCTCCCCCAGGTTCCCTGCAAGTCAGCACAAATCCTATTGCCGGTTGTACTGCAGTGAGTGGGATTTGGATTACATAGTCATACATAATTATGTGTTTGGTTGCTATTAGTAGTCTAATATCATTTTGTTACTCTATTGTTTGGCTGTGCGCATGATGCACGCCCATACCCTCCTCATTCGACCCCAACGCGTCGTCTCCCCCGTCCTTACTTGTCCTTACTCCTCCTATCCCCACCCCCACTGCTGGTGCTGATGAGGGGTGCTGGGGAGACACAGGGAAGGATGGCGGTGCTCGTGAGTGTGGAGAGAGATCATAGTTGATGGTGTCGGTGTATTGAGTGTTGCTGTATTTCAAATCGTCCGATTCGTCATGTGGTTGTGTAGAATAGTGTGCGTCGAGATATTTGAGGTGGTCGTCTGTCCACCTGCTGCTGCAGTTTTGGCCACCGCAAATATATGGCCAGTTTCTGACCACATGCATTAGATGTAGCCAGAGGGAAAACAATAATAATTTGAAGTACTTACGGTCATGAATGGCATGCTAGATAATCCATTGATAGCCAACCTGTTTGGACAGCGGATAGGAGCGTGGACAGACCATTGAAGATGCAGAGGAGAGCGAGAAGGAAGACTCCACCTTCCGTTTGGAACGTGGGTCTAGGAACTGAGTTGTCTTTTCTGGGACGTTGGACACGTTCTGATTTTTGTATCAAGAGAAAAATTTACGAGAGCCTGGATATCGAGACTGTTCATTGATATGGGCTGGGGGAGCTCAAAACTACACAAGCGACGAGTTACATGACAACGACTGTTCAGATAAATGGATTCTGTGATTCAACTTCGGCCTGCAACTTGAGCACCTCCTCGAGGACAGTGGCCAAGGTTAACTTCGCCTGTGGTTTATTGACCAGATCCCTCAGGTTTTTCAACATCTGCACCACATAGCGGCCCAATGGCCCAGGCGGACTTTGAATTCCCTCCAAGCAGTTTTCTTTATAGATCTGTATCTCCCCGGGCATTGACGGGAACTGGGATAATATACCCTCTGCACTCGCAATTCGTTCTGCGATCCAGAGGATCACCCAAATGAACGACTCTGCATCATCAGCGGGCGAAAAGGCGAAGACAGAGGTCGCAGTCGCCTTGGATAGGCGAATGGAGAGAAAAAGAGGCGTTCCCTGGAGACAACATTAGGAACGTCATGGACAAAGGGAGGAGAGATCGCACAGATGAAGGTAACCAATGTTTGTCGCCGACTACAATGGCCAATCCCAGATCAGTCAGGAAGTGGTTCCCATCGTCTGCAATAATAATATTGCCTGCGGAGATATCCCCATGAGCTATCCCACAAAATAGCAGGCCTTGAGCTCCTGGGGAGTTGTTAGAAACTAATGAAAGGCTAAAATAAAATAAATATGATAAATACCCTTGATCGCTGCTATAATTCCTCCAATTATCTTGCAAAGCCAGGTATGTTGCAGCTGAGTGTCAAGGCGGGTCAAATTTTTCCAGTTGTGGATGATATGTTCAACTGACAATCCACTCCGATCCAGCTTTATCGAGACGTGTTCCCTAGGAGCGACGGATTGGATACCAAATTCACGGCGAATAGCGGCGGTTGTTGTCAAGACCTCATAAGTGACCATCCTGGTAACATTCGTTCCTAGCCATTTTCCCTCCTCAATCATCTTCTCCAGGTGTTCATAAACAAAGACTTCCTGGCACAATTGCCCACGGACAGTAGGCCAATAATTCTTTTCGACGAGACCACCCTCGGTTTCGTAAATGGCGAGCCTACGCCCTCGAATCCCAATTTGTCTCCGGCAAACCAGCTTAGAAGGGTGACGTGGCCGGGATATCACGTCCTCGGTAAAAATCGTGGAAAGGAGAAGTACATGGTTGATAAAGAGGAGCGGATGGTCGAAAATCGAGTATGGTTCCGATTGCGCGAAGCCTTCGGGGTCAAAATGATAGAATATAAACACGCCGCCACAGCAAGTGAAGGCCTGCTCCCAAGTGCGTGCTGGGTTGTGCAGAAGAAGTTGTCTGGCCGAAGTCAATACCTGCAAGAATGCCTCTTTGCATTGGGCAAGTTGGTTTAAGGGTTTCAACTCTCCATAGGATAAGACAGACAGCCAATCCCCGATATCCTTGACGGCCTTCGCAGCACTGACACGGATGAGACTAGGCTCTATGAAGGCGACATCTGGGTCACGTTTTGTAGCTTTGGCACCGTCCTCCAACGGTGTCTTCGACATCGTCAACCCTCTAGAGCTATGCGCTCTTATTGATATTGTCTTCCGGAACACAGTAGAAGCCTCGGCAAGGATAGAATTGATCGCATTTTCCATGGCAGGTTCATAACCTTGTGGGTCCTGTTCACGACCATATTTGCTAAAGCTGGTGGAAAGATTGTCCAGCTCCTCACGGACATTCTCCGACTGAAATATTTCAGAAATTCCGTCGTAAAACTTTTGGTAGCTCCCATCGCAACAGTCTGGGAGAACGAGGATGGGCGGTAGGGGCATAATGGGGGGTGCACAATGACCGTGTAGCTCGGCATTTAGTAGGTTTGCTGCTTCTCTATGCGGAATGTCTTCCCGGCCTCCACTTACTGCCGGTGTTACCTTATCGCTCGATTTTGTGAACGGGGACTTCTGGTGCTTGACTAGTCGCCCCGAACGATCAGCCTGACTGGACGTGATTGGCACATCGTGCTGTTCCTCCGCATCAACCGGGAGATTTTCGCGATGCTCAAAAGGTCTTTTTCCCAGCGAAGTAGGGCATTCAAGGGGGCCGACTGGTATGAGTGATAAGATACGCCCAGCTGAGACAGCCGCTCTGAGACGATCTATTCCCTGGGCCATAGCGAGACGGTCTATCACGTGTTCGAAGAGCGCGTGCACATCTTGTCGAAAATCGACCAAGGGTGCGGGTAGGTCCAGAATCATTCTTGCACCTTCGAACTCCGCTCGGGCAGCGCAGGTGTCTGATAGTGTGTTTTTATCCCACCACACGAGGTTGGCGTTTGTTGGATTCGAGGACAAAGCGGGTTTGTACAAGACGTATAGTAGTAACTGGAGGATGGAATCCAGGCTGTCGCCCCGGTAGAGCTTGTTAGTTTTCGACGTGAGGTTGGCTGGTGAAATAAAAGGCATTACATCCTGGAGTTTATTAATCATTTGACCTGCATGTGTAAGATGTAATAGGACGCACGAGGGGGATGCCACTCTCGGGGAAACTATCCCATGCAAATGACTTCACAGCTTCGTGTCGCTTTCCCGGATCGGATCTTGCATACAATCGGAATGGAGAGAGGCCTTGGAAGATGTATTTTTGACCCGTCCACACTGTTCAGATATCAATTAGTAGGCACATGGCACATTTAAGCTCTTCGCACAAACCTTCCTCAGTCGTTAAAACGAGATGAAGTAGGGAAAGTTGATGGTAAAGTGTTAGATCTGCCAGGGGGGTTTCAACGAGAGAACTCGATCTCTCTGTTCGAAGATATCGGATTTCTTCGAGGGGGATACCCAGGAGAGACCGGATCGATGTCTCTTGGCATTTAATGACCTCCGCTTGTTCCTCCGCGACATTGGCGCCATCCCATACAACGTGGCCGACGCAACAGTCTTTCTGCTTCTCTCGCGCCGTTGCTGCCGTCGTCTTCACGACTTCCCAAGAGAACTTGACATAACGGGACGTCTGCCTTTCGACATACCAAACGGTATCTCCGTTTCGAGAAATAGAAATTTGATTGAGATTTTCGTCAATCGGCGGCCAGGCTTTTGTGAATATGTCGTTGAATTTATAAAGGGGTCCGGAGCAAGGCCGCTTTCTAGGTGGCCCATCTATCTGGCTTGGATCCGGCATTCTAAGCCGCGGAAATTGAAAGGAAGGGCGCTCAAACCGTCCGCACATAAGGGCCACATTTGTGGCGCATATAAGGGGGTCTTTGATGTAGTCGAACACTTGGGCTGATTTAAAGCGCGATTGGCGATCGACGTAGGTGAAACGGAAGAGATGTCGTTGATAACTTTTATCAAAGCAATAATGACAGCCGAGAACGTATTTCTGGTTTGGAATCGACGCCAGGATCGCCCCTTCAAGTGAAAGGTCGTGTATGGTGTCGGACGTAATGTCGTCTTTGGATGAGGAGTGGCGAAACGCAGACACAAAATTTCCTTCATCGTCTTGAATAAGTGATGCCCGAAAGGGTTCCTTGCCCATTTCGAGTTCGTGGATCGTCAATATGGGCGTCGGATAAAGCCTCTGCAGCCCATTCAGAATGTCGATGATGGCGTTATCGAAATCGGGAGATGGCTTGAAACCAGTATGTCTGAGTTTCTTGGTGAGCTCCTTTCCTTCATCTGTGAGAAATGGAAAGTAACAAGCGTTGTAGAAGGGGGTGGGAAAGGGAGGTGGCATTTTGTCGCGGCGATCCACGGGAGGCAGTCCCAGCGGCGCATCAACACTGTTTGACACGTGGCCTGTGCCTGGTGTCAATGTCATATCGAGCACTGATTCAGAGTGTCAGTCACGGTTGGCGAGTTTTCAACGTCGAAGGCAGCGTCCGCTGGCCCACAATCTGGAGGTTGTTGATGGACAGAACGAACCCAGATTTTGTCGTAGACCGCCCCTAATTATATTATATAAAGCTTGTATGGCACACGAATTGAATACACGGCTTCGATATAAGTTTTCGGAGATTGCCGCCCACACCAGACAGATAAAAGTAAATAATAATTTAGAAACAGTGAACAAACAGTGAAACTTCAACTTAAAGTAGTGGTCCAATGGGTAGATCACAGGCGAGTGCAAGGGAATAGCTAGACTCGTTACCGTCTGTCGTAACGCAAACTGTTATAATGAGATAATGGCCAGTGATGATCGATGACCTATTGGTAAGGAACACCGACATCCTTGTTACAAGGAGGCTTGTCACAATGATTTCGCTGGTTTGGGCAAGAACCTTGTCCTGTGCGAAAGCTGGACCGTTTTTTTTCCGGCCAGAACGGCTCCGAAAGCCCCGCAGGGCGAAAAAAAGGCGAGAAATAGACGCACGCTTTCGGCTTTCCACAGTCGATTTTGAACGCTCGTACTATCATTGACCCAGATATGAAACGTGACCTAGATATGAAACGGACGCGGTTTGGCACCTTCTGCAACCTCAATTCTCAGTTTATTGTGCTACGAATTATTTTTTAAACTGCCATATATATTGGCAAGCTTTCTATGTACTCAGATTTTTTAATAGTGGGTGAGTAAAGGTTGGCGCAAAACCTAAAGTCAGCGAGCCGGTGATCCGTCACGTTTCATTCTGTTTCATCAATAAAGAACTTGGGGAGGGGATAATGAATCGTCACAAAAAAAATTGACGTAGTCAAATAGCATAAAGGGAACATGGCTATAATTTTTGTACAGTGGAAGAGCAAGTATGCGGGGTATGAGGAAGGGCTTGACGTGAAATCGTGACAAACCGTCCCACCAAGCGGAGTCCTAAATGTCTTGTAGTCACACACTTGTCACGTTTCATATTCCCGCCATTTCGAACGTCCCACTCGGCACTCTCGAGGCAACATCAACACTAGAGTGAAAAATCTGATACCTTGTAGAATTAAAGTTTAGCTTAATTAGATGTAGTATACAAAATATTTAAGGATTCTATTAAGTTTTGGGAAAAGTAGCAAGGGTCAAGAAAAGTTGTTTCATAGTATCTGGGTCAATGATAGTAGATCGGAACTGTGTGTCAGTGGCGGCGACTCCCCGCACTGTCGACAAGCCTCCTGCCTACCGCCCAACTGTACAAGACAGTGAATTGATTTTGTCTGCATTCATAATCTATATAATATTCTATTCAGTTGATAACTATTACATACATGACTACGTCCGATTGTCATTTGTGGTGAGGCAAGTTTATCCACCTGAGCTACGACTAGATAACACAACAATGAGTTGGCGACTTGATTCTATAATGACAATATGACACACCTCAGGTTCGTATATGCTGAGATTTCTGACCAATAAGTGCAGTGCATCTCTGAAACGATCCCTAGAAGTGCCGCAAGTACACAGATATTGTATGGATCATTTATTTGGCAAGCGAGGGCTGGATATTGTGCCGCGCCAGTAGTACCAACAGTTTGTCTGCTTCCTCCCTCACGCTCCCTGGCCTCTCCATCCTCCCTCAACCCGCGCTCCCTCTCTTCTCCCTCTGCCCTTACTTGACGCACCGTCGCTCCCGCTTCTTCCGCCTTGCGCGAAACCTAACAATAATGCTCGGTAATTGCCAAGCGTGCACAACCAGAACTTACATCCATCTTTCTCAAAGGCTTCAACACCTTTTTCGTATGCCGCAACATAGTCGCTCGGGGGAGGTGTTCTGTGGACGGTTATGTGATGCCATGTGCCCTGCAGCCCTTCCCTTTCCCTTGTCTCTTCGCCTTCACCTTGCTCTTGCTCGTTCCCGTCACCTCTCAGTCTCTTCATCTTCAGGTAATGGGCATCCAATACTGTTATCAACGAGTCCACGAACCAGTAGCAATTCCTCGTGATCAGCGAAGAGGGCATGCAACATCACTGCCAACACAACTAACTGGTAGAGGTGGGGAGGTCCGTCCTTGTGGACGAGCTTCCCGAGGGTAATGTCATTTGTGTCATGGAGGGGTCTATCCAGAACCCGAACAACGTCGTCTGCATTGTGCTGTTCTTGAGTGAGTTGAGGGAGGCGAGAGATGTCGTACGTGATGGATGGGATGGTTCGTTATTCTGAAGATCAACAGCTCTTGTATTGGCAGGCCGAGCGAGTGCCACCGACGAGTCAGAGCGTGAAGCAAGGACGGGATCTACACGCTCAGGTCCACACAAGCGTTCGACAGCCAGGTACCTTTCGGTGCCATCCGGTGCCCTGATATGGGCAACGAGGTATTCGTGTTGCGCCGAAAGATTTTCGTTCTGCTTGGGGAGTCGGGAGGAATTCGCCTGTTCTGGTGAGCATCATGCCGGAAGCTATTGGTATGTCATATGAGTAAGTATTGATGGTTGAGATGTGTGAAAGGGATGTGAAGGCAGACTCGACAGTTTTGCGTGTTGCTGCTTTGGAGTGGCGTGAGCAGGCGGTCCATGCGTCATATTTTCAAGCGGTGCGAGCTGATTTTTGAGATCTTCTACTGAGTTTCCGTTCTAAAACCAAAATCAGACCTGTCAACGGACGAAAGGGAATATTCAGGGAAAAAGGGCTCACCTTTCGCACTACCGTCTTCGCATTTGAAATCTCTTCTCTAATGTTTCCGGAGCTGCCTCCATCCGCTCATCCTCCTCCTCTCTGGTATCTGCAAGGCCTCTTTTGAACCCATACTTTCCGCTCCTTCACCTGCACAATTGGGCAAGGGTAGATCAATCGGACATCACATACGGGGACAAGCACGGAAAACGAGCCCGTTTTGCCTCCACATCATTCCGAATATCCTCTTCTTCCCGCGCTTTGTACGACGATTACTTTTGGAATTCGTCTGACCTGCGCGAGATACAAATATTAATTCGAATGTAATAGTACTAGAGTACTACTACCAGCGCCATAAGTCGTTCAAGCCACGTTCAAGTAGACTGGTGACCTTGTCTGTCGCAACAGACGGTAACGAGTCTAACGTTCAAGTGTTACCTAAAAGTTACCGGGAAATTTTTCAGACATTGATGCGCTCACGTGATCATTTGTACTCAAACTCGACTCAAACTCATCGGCTTGATGAGTTGTCTCATCATTCCCTTGTGGCAGAAGCTGAATATTGGACGTCGAACTGTCGGTGGCCCAGTGTCCTAATCCATGGTCACGTCGACTCCAAAATGTTTCACATCATGAGGTCACGGACAATACCGGCATCGTCTACTATAACCTTTGATGGACTACGAGCTCGAGAACATGCAGAGGCCAACTAGAATGGCTTTTGACGGCACCAAGTAGAACAGTATACTAGAGAATTGCACAGAATGGTAGTCCTAGTAGTCCTACGAACAAGGACAACTACGGCCGCAAATATTACACATTACTGTTGGCTTTTTGTTAGGGTTAAGAAAATCTTGACGATCTTCTCTGGGATCGTCGTTCCACGAAAGAATATATTTGACAATTGTCAAATTGTCAAATTCAGTGCTCCAACCTCCCCAATCACAAATTCTTCGCAGGTCCCAGCGGCAGCCAGTGTAAAGCCATTGGCAGCCTCCACGTCGGAACGAATGCGTTCCATAGGGGAGAGGGTCAATGTTAACATCGAGGAGCTGGTTCCTGAAATGTTCCAGGAAGTATTGCGATGTCTGCCAGACAATCAATGGCAAATTGTAATCGAGAAACAATTGGACGTTGCATACCATCGGCGCGTCATGAGTATATACTCGATCAGACGTTAATTTCCGAAACAAATAACCGGTTTTAATTTCTGACGCCGCAATCCATTCTGCAATAGCACGGACAGGGCAAAGGTAGGCTTGCTCTTCAGGTAGATAATGGAGAACGAAAGGCTTAATCCCTAGCAGGGCATGAGGAAAGAAATGGGATGGAAAGTACCAATGCATACCTCCGTACTGGTCCGTTTTTCTCCAACGAAGCGTCAGCACTATTACAGTGGGTGACTGCACCTCTAGATCTTCGACTTGAATGCGAAGGACTTCGTCGAACCGAAGCAGGCACCAGAACGCGATGGTGTAGCAAGCCCATAGTGCACGAAGAAGCCTTCCACCCGCTCTCCATATCCTCGCTTGGTTAGGACGGTTGATGTGATGACCAGGGGTATAGGGCCGGATCACCCAGTTCTCCGACGAGACCATTCGTTGCCACATTTTGAAGAGGAGGTCAGGAGTAATGGCGCGTGCACTCATGGCGGATTCCCCGCCTCTGACCTGATTGCAAACGAGTATAAATTATAATGTCTATGTTGCAGCCAATATATTTGCTATACCTTTCTCCTTCGCAAAGAGACCATGTACCTCCCTACGACTGGGGATATCGAGGGATTTCCGTACGTTTTCCCGTCGTCTGTGACCCCCCAAGGTCTGATCCCCCTCGAAGAGTTTCGCCCAAACCCATAGGTCATGGAAGCCCTCATCTTCATTGCATGGGAGTAGCTGGCCCGAATTTCGGACGGAGGCCTTTTTTCTCCAGTGATACGGGTGTCGTCGCACCTGATAAGTGTAAATATACAACTGAACAATCTGGATGATGTACGACTCACTTGGACATGATCCAAGCTGCTATCAGGTACGGGGTATTTGATGGTACGTTGCGGCCATATACGTCGGTCTCCCGGGCGATAAATTTTTTCTCGACTACCCACGCCTGAAAAATTGCCATTTGGCTCCAGTAAAACGGCAATTGAGTGGGTTAATGATAAGGACTGACAATTAGCTCACCGTCGATATTGTCTATCAGTATTGTCACAGACGACCTGCGAAGCCTCGTCAATCACGTCCGTCAACACCGACTCTGGAACAGCCTCAATGTCAGCAGTTGGCGTCAGTGCTTTCCAACTTTCCGGTGAGTTAGAGATGGATTCGGCCTCCAAATCATCATCGACGGCTGGGCTAGAACAAGGTTCCTGCAAGACATCATTCAATCCGGGCAGATGACTCGGAAGAGAAAGCATCGTAAGGTTGCGCTGAGATGTGGGCGGAAAATCCGGCACTAGTCATTGCTTGTATATCCATTGACTCTGCGATTCAAGTTCAGTTTTGTTTTCAGAAAAGTACATAGATTTGCCACACCAAAGTTTGGCGAACCGAACGAGTGAGTTGTCTTATTGGGTTTCGGTGAACATGAAATATAACGTTGTCGCTTGAAACGGTTCTCACGGTGGTGGGCTGGGGTACCGCCAAAAAAGGAAATGCGACGACGGCCTTAAGTATACACTGTTGCTTCACTGTGCGGTATGTACGGAAGGATACCGTATACCTCTTTCTCCAGCCTAAAATCACTCGTTCACCGCACTTCAAAGACGCGTTCCTCGTATATATCTTATACATACAGTAGGAAGCCGGAAGATTTGTTGCTTCAGTTCTTCACTAAGCCTTTCGAATGGCCTTGCCACAGACAATACTTTAGGACCTATGGAAATCCATGGGAGGACGAGCGGGATTAGTTCGAGGAGTCAAACAAAGAAACGGAGAAGAGAGTACTTTCAAAACTCCGAGATAATCGGTATCTTCTCCGTCTGTCAAGTTCTTCTTCTCTGACGGCACCGAGGGTTCGGAACGCATGTGGCATGAAATGTGTGAATAACGTACGTGTTCCACTCTCAATCGAGTGAATCAGTGGCCAAATGCGAACTGCCGAATTTTAAAACCATGTGTGCCTACTAATCACAGTAAGGCTGAGAATCGTG
>Ga0210387_10001951_pt1 | contig 15627 bp, 18 predicted proteins | sample IncBWC7OmetaG_FD_160108 | JGI IMG/M metagenome (GOLD analysis project Ga0210387, IMG submission 160108) | Forest soil microbial communities from Barre Woods Harvard Forest LTER site, Petersham, Massachusetts, United States - Inc-BW-C-7-O ...
ACGCGTCCGTTCGGTCACGCTGACCAGCATGATGTTCATGATCCCGATGCCGCCCACCAGCAGCGACACGCCCGCGATGCTGGCCAGGAGCGTGGTCAGGGTGCGCATGCCGTCGGCCTGCGCGTTGGCCATCTCGGTCAGGTTGTGGATCGAAAAATCGTCGTCGGCGCCGGCGTCGAGGTGGTGGCGATCGCGCAGGAGGTCCGTCACCTGCGTCTCCGCGCGGGAGGTCGCGTCGGTCGAAGTGGCGCTGATGAAGATCGTGCCCGAGATGAACTTCGGCAGGCCGCCCTGGATCTTGGTCAGGAAGGTGGTCTGGGGGACGAACGCGCAGTCGTCGTAGTCCTGCCCGGTCGGCGATTGCCCCTTCTTCTCCATCACGCCGACCACCTCGAAGGGGATGTTCTTGATGCGCACCGTCTGACCGATCGGATCGACCGCCCCGTAGAGCTTGTCCACCACGGTCGCCCCCAGCACCACGACCTTGGCCGACGATTCGACGTCGGCGTCGAGCAGCAGCCTCCCGCCCGCCCCCTTCCAGTTGCGGATCAAGAAGTACTCCGGCGAGGTGCCGTTGACCGAGGTGGCCCAGTTCTGGTCCTCGCTCATGAGCTGGGCGGTCGAACGAAGCTGGACGGCCGCGTAGCGAACGGCCGGCGCCTCGCGCCGGATGGCGCGCAGGTCGTCCCAGGTGAGGGTCGGCAAGGAGCCGAACCCGCCGCGCGCGCCGCCCGACTGGGTGCTCCCCGGCAGGACGACCAGCAGGTTCGAACCCATCGAGGCGAACGAGGCCTCCACCTGCGCCTTGGCCCCCTCGCCGATGGCCACCATGGCGATGACGGCGCCGACGCCGATGATGATGCCGAGGACGGTGAGGAACGAGCGCATCTTGTTGCGCAGCAGCGCGCGCAGCGCGACGCGGAAGGTCTCGAGGGGGATCACGACGCCGCCTCGTGCGGGTCTTCTTGGCGCGAGGCCGCCAGATCCACGGCCGCCTGCCGGGGCGCCTGGCGGGTGTCGGTGCGGACGCGACCGTCGCGCATCACCACCACCCGCGAAGCGTAGGCGGCGACGTCCGGCTCATGGGTGACCAGCAGGACGGTGATTCCGGCGGCGGCCAGCTCCTGAAACAGCACCATGATCTCGACGGTGGTCCGCGAGTCGAGGTTGCCCGTCGGCTCGTCGGCCAGGATGAGCCGCGGATGGGTGACCAGCGCCCGCGCCACCGCCACGCGCTGCTGCTGCCCGCCCGACATCTCGTTCGAGCGGTGGTGGACCCGCTCCGCCAGACCGACCCGCCCGAGCGCCTCCAGCGCCCGCCGGTGCCGCTCGCGCGCCGGGACGCCGCCGTAGAGCAGCGGCAGCTCGACGTTCTCGAGCGCGCTGGTGCGCGACAGCAGGTTGAAGCTCTGGAACACGAAGCCGAGCGTCTTGTTGCGGACGCCGGCCAGCGCGCGCCGATCGAGGCGCGACACTTCGTCGCCGTCCAGCCGGTAAGCGCCGCTCGACGGCCGGTCGAGACAGCCGATGATGTTCATCAGCGTCGACTTTCCCGAGCCCGACGAGCCCATGACGGCGACGAAGTCACGCTCCTCGACGATCAGCGAGACCTCGCGCATCGCGTGCACCTCGACGTCGCCCATCCGGTAGACCTTCGAGACCTTATCGAGCTCGATGAGGGGCATCGTCAGAAGAGCCGCCGCATCCCTCCGGGGGCCGCCGCGGCGGCCTCGGGCTGGCTCTCGGTGGCCGCGGCATCGACGATGAGCGCGTCCCCCTCGTGGAGATCCCCCTCGACCAGCTCGGTCAGGTTGCCGTCGGAGAGTCCGACGCGCAGAGCAACCGTCTGCGGTTTCCCGTCGCGCAGCAACCAGACCGCGCGGCGATCGCTGGGTGCGTCGCCCCGCCCGCCCGGGCGTCCCCGACCGCCGGCTGCACCCGGCCCGCCCGCACCACCCGGCCGCGCAGCAGCGCCCGCTCCGCCGCGAATACCGCCCGAGGCGGCGTTGGCCTTGGTGCGATCGGCGGCGTCGCGTACGGCCGTCGGAACGGGAATCCCCAGCGCCGTGAAGATCTCCGGCGTCGGGCGGAAGCGCAGGGCCGCGTTCGGGACCCGCAACACGTTGTCTTTCTCGGCGGCGATGAAGGTGATGTTGGCGGTCATCCCCGGACGCAGCTTCAAATCGGGATTGGCGACGTCGATGACCGCGTCGTAGGTGACCACGTTCTGCAACGTCGTGGGCGCGTTGCGGATCTGCCGGACCTTGCCGCGAAAATGCTCGCCGGTGAAGGCGTCGACCGTGAAGGTCGCTGGCATCCCGGCGGAGAGCTTGCCGACGTCGGCCTCGGCGACCGAGGTGTCGACCTGCATCTCCCGCAGGTCCTGGGCGATCACGAACAACGTCGGCGCCGAGAGCGACGCCGCCACCGTCTGCCCCACGTCGACGCTGCGTGAGATCACCGTCCCGTCGGTCGGCGAAATGATCCGCGTCATGTCCAGGTTCACCTTCGCCTGGTAGAGCGCCGCCTTCGCCTGCGCCAGCGAGCCGCGGGCCGCCGCCGTCTGCCCCTTCATCACCTCCTGATTCGCCTGCGAGGTGTCGTAGTCGGCCTGCGCGATGAGCTTGCGCTCGAGCAGGCTCTTCGAGCGTTCGAACTGCCGTCCGGCGTCCCGCTCCTGCGCCTCGGCCTTGAGCAGATTCCCTTCGGCCGCCTCGTAATTCGCCTGTGCCTGCTGCAGCGACGCCTCGAACAGCTGGGGGTCGATCTTGGCGATGAGCTGCCCTTTCTTCACCGGCGAGTTCCAATCGACGTACAGCTTCTGCACCGTCCCCGAAACCTGCGTGCCGACCTGGACCGTCACCAGCGCCGAGAGGGTCCCCGTCGCGGTCACCCGGGCGACGATCCGCCCGCGATCGACTGCCGCCGTGCCGAACTCGACCGGCGGCTTCTTGTGCGCCGCGCGCCAGCGCCAGACGCCGAAACCGGCCCCCAGGAGCACGACCAGCGCCGCGAGCGACGTCGCCAGCAAACGACGCGTGTTCGTCATCGAGGAAAGGAACCCCACCGTGGCCAAAGATTAGATCGTTTCCCCATTTTTGCGCCGTGTCTCGCCCACTTATCGCCGTTGTGGGGAACGCGGCTCAGTTGTTGCGCATTCCCCAGCGCCCTCGGATCATAGGCGCCCGTGCCCCACGGTTCGACGCGGCCGTCCTTTTTGTTCGCCCCTGGCGCCGGCGCGCCGGCCTCCTCCGACTGGATGCGCGCCTGGCGCGCGCGGCTGGCGTCGATCGGCGATGTCCGGACCTTCGACTACCCCTACATGCGCGCTGGCAAACGGCGCTCGCCCGATCGTCTCCCGGTGTTGATCGGCGCGCATCGGGCCGAGCTGGCCGAGCTCCGGGCGACCGCCCTGGGCCCGGTCTTTCTGATCGGCAAATCGATGGGCGGCCGGATCGGCTGCCACCTGGCGCTCGAGGAGCCCGTGGCAGGCCTCATCTGCCTCGGCTACCCGCTCAAGTCGGGGTCCACGGGCGCGCTGCGAGATCAGGTGCTGCTGGCGCTGCAAAGGCCTGTCCTGTTCGTGCAAGGGACGCGCGATCCGCTCTGCCCCCTGGAGCTCCTGGCGGAGGTGCGCGCCCGCATGAGCGCCCCGAGCACACTGCTGATCGTCGACGGAGGCGACCATTCGCTGGCGGTCTCGGCCACCGCCCGCCAGGCGCGCGGGGAGACCCAGGCCGACTCCGACGCCCGGGTGCTGGAGGCGATCCGCAGCTTCTGCGTTACGGCCAGAGCGCCCTGAGCGCGCCCAGGTCGAACTGGCTGGCCCACTCCTTGGCGGCGCGCGCCATGATCACCGCCTGATCGCGGCGCCTGATCGAGGGGCGGTGCGCGAAGACGTCGTACCCCGCCGCTTCGATCTTGTCGAGAATGGTGGTGCCGACCAGCCAGATGAGCGTCAGCTCCATCCGGAGATCCTTGCCCAGCTTCTCGAGCAGCGGGCGGCCGCGCTCGTAGAGCCCACGCGTGCGGGTCACCTGGAAGCGCAGCAGATCGCGCAGCGCCGGCGTCATCTTGAGCGCCTTCAGATCGGCCTCGGTGACACCGAAGTGGTGCAGATCCTCGGCGGGAATGTAGATGTGGTCGCGGGCCGCGTCGGCGGCGACGTCCTGCCAGAAGTTGGTCAGCTGCAGCGCCGTCGACATCTCGTCGGCAAAGCGGACCAGCGCCGGATCGCGGTAGCCGAAGAGCGCCAGCAGCAGCCGCCCGACCGGATCGGCGGAGCGGACGGTGTAGCCGCGCAGCGCCTGGAAGGTGGCGTAGCGGCGCACCTCCATGTCCATCCGGAAGGCCGTCAGCATGTCGTCGAGCGGCGGGATCGACAGGTCGCGCTTCTCGATGGTGTCGGCGAGCGCGATGAACACCGGGTGGTCGGCCTCGCCGTGCGAGCAGCGATGGAGCGCCTCCTCCCAGCGATCGAGCGCCTCCGCGCGCCGCCCTTCGTACTCGGGCTCGTCGGCGAAGTCGTCGGCGCTGCGCGCGAAGGCATAGAGCGCCGTCAGGTGCGGGCGCAGCTCCGTCGGCACGAAGCGCGAGGCCACCGGATAGCTCTCGGTGTGCGCGCGGACGAAGTCCTCGCAGTAGGCGTACGAGCGCTCGACGGTCCAGGGGCCGGGCGGCGGATCGAGCCAGCGGATGGGCGGCTTCGTCACCGACGCCAGCGGCGGCACCCCGCCCGGCGTCTCCGTCTGCGCCTCACGCCCGCCCCGCAGGATCTGCCGGATCATTTCTGATCTCCTAGCACGCGGTGGCCGGAAGGGCTGGTCGCCCGCCGATGGAGCGCCATGTGCCCCCGCTGGATCCCTTCCCCGGCGAGCGCGCGAAGCGCGGCCAGGTTGGAGGCAAGACCAGCGCAGGCGACGATCATCGCCAACGTCGAGGCGTCCGCCGCGCCGAGCAGCTTCTGCGCCAGGCGCGCGCCGGCGTGGGCCTGCAGCGTGCCACCAACGGTGCCGAGCGCCATGGGCATCTCGAGCTCGCCGACGAGGTCACCCTCCGCGGCGCGCCAGGTGGCGAGCGGCCGGTACCGTCCGCTCTGCGCCGCGAAGGCGTGCGCCCCTGCCTCGACGCCGCGCCAATCGTTCCCGGTGGCGATCACCACCGCGTCGACGCCGTTCATGATCCCCTTGTTGTGGGTGGCGGCGCGGTAGGGATCGTCCTCGGCGAAGAGCGAGGCGGCGACGATCCCGTCGCGCACGGCGGCCCCGTCGAGCTCGGCGGTCCCCAGCGCGCTCTGCGGGACGCGCGCCTTCACCCGCACGCAGCGGCGATCGCAGAGGTTGGTGAGGATGCGCAGCCCCGAGCGCCCACCGGCCAGCTCGGCCACCCGCGCGGCCAGCGCCTCGGCGACGGTGTTCACCATGTTGGCGCCCATGGCGTTCCGGCAGTCGACGTGGACGTGGACCACCACCCGGCGCGGGTGCGCGCGCACCTCGATCTCGCGGGCGCCGCCCCCCCGCTGCCGCAGGCGCGGCAGCGTGTCGTGCGCCAACGCCAACAGCTCGTCGGCGGCCGCTTCCAGGCGCGCCACCGAGGCCTCCGGATCGGCGACGTCGACGATCTCGATCTGCGCGGTCATGACGGGATCGTCAGCCTCGGCGATGAAACCGCCCCCCTCGCGCACCATCCGGGCCGCGTTCGAGGCGGCGGCGATCACCGACGGCTCTTCCACCGCCATCGGCACCAGCACGTCGCGCCCGTTGACGCGGAAGTTGAGCCCCAGCCCCAGCGGAAGCGCATAGATGCCCACGACGTTCTCGACGATCCGATCGGCGGCCGCAGTGTCGAGACCACCACCGTCCAGCGTCGCCAGGTCCTGCTCCGACAGGTCGACTCGGTGGCGCAGGAGCTCGCGCCGCTCCTCGACCGACAGCTTGTAGAAGCCCGGGAGGCGGGAGCCGTTCTGCGAACCGCTTTCTGAACCGTGCTCCGAACCACTGTTCGATCCGTTGTTCTGCATTGGTCTTTCTAGTTCTCGCGTCCGAGGCCGCGCGCACCGGTCGTTATACTAACAATTGGCAGACCGAGATCGACAGCCCGACCGCGGAAACTCTCGGCCGAGGTTGGATCAGAAAAGAAGGCGACGCCGACGTCACCGCCGCCGGCCCCCGACGGCTTGGCCGCCCCGCCGAGCTCGCGTGCGAGCGTGGACGCCAAGGCGAGCCGGGGGGTCACGATTTGCAGCTCGGCGGCGCGTCCCAGCGCATCCAGCGCGAGGTGAGATCGATCGACCGCGTTGACCAGCGCCTCCGCGTCGCCGCTTTCATACGCGACGATGAATTCGTCCGCGGCGTCGGCGATCTCCCGCAGGCATCGGTCGTGCGTCTTCGGATCGCGCTCGGCCAGGTGGCCGACAGCCCGCAGGTGATCGACCGTGGCGACCGGCGCGCCGGCCCGGAACACCACCAGCTCGGCCGGGAGCGCCGACCTCAAGGGGCGCAAGGCTGGTTTCTCACCGCCGGGACGCGCGTAAGTGATGACACCACCGAAGACGGCCGCCGCGACGTCGCCCCCCGATCCGCGCCCGCCCTGAGCGGCTCGGTGAGCCCGAAGGGCCAGAACGAGGACCAGGGATCGCGCCTCGTCCAGGCTCCGGCCTTCCACCTCCAAGAGCGCGCCCACCGCCGCGACCACCGCTGCGGCGCTCGAACCAAGACCGAGCTTTTGTCCGCTCTCGATCAACGCCGAGCTGTCGACGTCGGGCGCGCCTTCGAGAACCGCCAGGCCGCGCAGCTCCCGCTCCTCCTGCACGGCCTTGACCGCCTCTGCGATGAGCGGCGTCGCGGGTGAGCCGCCGGGAACGAAACGGGCGACCGCCCGCCGATCGACCGCCGCGATCACCGCCGTGCCTCCATGGAGCACGGCGTACTCACCGGCCAAGAACAGCTTGCCTGGGGCGCTGACGGTCACGCCGACTCCACGATGCGCGCGCCCGATCCCGGCGCCGCGATCAGCGTCCGCAGCACACCCGGCGTCTCCGCCAGCGCCGCGGCGACCGCCTCGGCCTCGCGCGCGTCGCACAACACCTTGACGTGCGGACCGGCGTCGATGGTGAAGAAGGCGGACGCCCCCTCTGCGCGGAGCGCGCGGACCCGCGAGATCGCCGCGATGGTCGCGGGGTTCCAGTAGAGAATCGGCGGATCGGCGGCCATGGCGCTGGCGTGCATGCGCATCGCGCTCCGCTCGGCGACGGCCCCCAGCGCCGCCAGGTCACGCCCGGCGATCGCGGCGCGCGCCGCGGCCAGATCGCCGTCCACGCCGCGGACCCAGGCCTCGTAGTAGGGCGAGGTCTCGGCGGTGCGACGCATCGCCGCCGTCGACCCCAGCGCCTTCTCCCCCGCCGCCGTGATCGCCACGACCAGCCGGACATTCCAGCCGTCGCCGGCGTCCAGGGGATGCGCCGCCGCGTCCGTGCCGTCGGCGCGCGCGCCGCGCGCCATCTCGACGAAGCCGCCGAAGATGGAGCGCGCCGCCGATCCCGACCCGAGGCGCGCCAGCACCGACAGCTCGGTCGGCGCCAGCGCGAGCCCCGCGGCGCCGGTGGCGGCGACCGCCAGGGCGGCGAACCCCGACGCCGACGAGGCCAGCCCCGACGCCGTCGGCACGCTGTTGTCGGTCACCACCGTCGCGCGCGCGGCGATCCCGGCACGTGCGCGCACCCGATCGAGAAACAGGGTCACGCGCGTCGCCACCTTTTCGGCGGCCGGTGCCCCGTCGAGCGTGACCCGATCGCGCGCGCCGTCGCCGCCGTCGAAGGCGACGCGCGTGCGCGTGCCGAGGCGATCGAGCGTCAGCGACAGGCTGCCGGTGGCCGGCAGGTTGAGCGTCTCGTCGCGCTTCCCCCAGTACTTCACGAGCGCGATGTTGGTGCCGGCGGTGGCGGTGGCGGTGGCGGCGGTCATCGCGGCGCTCCGCCGATCGCCGCCGTAGGACCGCCGGCCGGCGTCGCCACGATGTCGGCCAGAAATCCCTCGAAGCCGGCCGCGCGCCAGCGGGCCAGCACGTCCCGCGTGTGTCCCGGCGCCAGCGCGATCACCGCGCCGCCGCCCCCCGCGCCCGTCAATTTGGCGCCCACCGCACCGGCCGCGCGCGCGCCGTGCACCAGGGTCTCCAGCTCGGGCGACGACAGCCGCAGCGCCGCCAGCAGGCCGTGCGCCGCGTCCATGATCCGCCCGAGGCCGTCGACGTCGCCCTTCGCCAGCGCCGCGCCGCCGTCGTCGGCCAGCCGACCCAAGAGCGCCAGCACCTCGCCCGCCGCCGGCAGCCGGTCGCGCAACCGACCCACGGCCGCGACCTGCGCCGCGGTGTCGCGCGGGCGGCCGGAGAGACCGACGCAGAGCGTGATTTTTTGCAGCACCGGCACCGGCTGCCAACCAGAGGCGCGCGTGAACCTTCCGGTGACGCCGCTCTTGGCCGCCGCGGCGTCGATCCCCGAGGGGCTGCCGTGGAAGACCTCTTCGGCGGCCATCACCGCGGCGTCGATGGCGTCCGTCGCCTCGGCGCGACCAACGGCCGCGGCGGCCGCGCGGGCGATCGCCACCGACATCGCCGCCGAGCTGCCGAGCCCTGCGCGCGACGGAATTCGCGCGTCGGCGACGAAGTCGAGCCCCGGCGCTTCGATCCGCCGGACGATCGCTTCGAGCGCGCGACCGACCGGTGTGCCGTCCCCGGCCGAGGCTTCGAGGTTCCAGGCCGGCACGCGCAGGCGCGCCTCGCCCGACCTTCGCCCCGCGCGGGCCTCGACGGCGATCCCGGTCGAGATCCCCGCCGCCAACGCCGCGTGGCCGTGCACCACCGCGTGCTCGCCGATGAGGATCACCTTGCCGTGGCCGAATCCGCGGCCGAGCGCTGGATCTTCCGCCGCAGCGTCGACCGCGCCGTCGGTGTCGCCGCTCATCGTGGCCTCTGCGCCAACCAAGCGGCGAGCTCTCCGATGATCACGCGCGGCGCCGCCGCCAGATCGCTCGCCTTCGCCGCGCCCGTCAGCAGCACCGCCGCGCGCAGCCCGTCGATCACCTGCTGCAGATACGCCTCGCCGCCGGCGCGACCGCCCTCCTGCACCGCGCGCAGCGCCGGCTGTGCCAGGCCACCGACGCGCGCGCCGAGCGCCAGCGCCCGCGCCAGGTCGAGCCCGCTCCGGATTCCCCCGGAGGCGACGAGGTCGACGCCGGCCGCCGGCAGCCCTTCGTCTGCCAGCCAGGCGACCGCCGCCGCGGTGGGAATTCCCCAGTCCCACAGCTCTTGCCCGCGCTGTTTCTCGGCGCCCACCGCGCGGTGCGACTCGACGGCGGTCCAGGACGTCCCGCCCCCGCCCGACACGTCGATGGCGCGCACGCCGGCGGCCACCAGCCGCCGCGCCACCGCCGGCGAGATCCCACACCCGGTCTCCTTGACCATCACCGGCCGCCCCAGCTCCGCGACGACGCGCGCGATGGCGTCGAGCGCCCCGCGGAAGTCGCGATCGCCGCCCGGCTGCGCCATCTCCTGCGCCGGGTTCAAATGAATGCAGAGCGCATCGGCCTCCACACGGGCCACCACCTCGCGCACAGCGGCGGTCGGCAGCGCCGCCAGCTGCACGGCGCCGAAGTTGGCGAACAGGTAGACGTCGGGCGCGGCGCGGCGCACCTCGTAGGTCGAGGCCAGCTCGGGGTGCACCAGCATCGCGCGCTGGCTGCCGAGGCCAAACGGGATCCCTTGCGCGGCGGCGGCCGCGGCCAGCGCCCGGTTGATCTCGCCGGCCTCCGGCGTCCCCCCGGTCATCCCGGTCACCATCAAAGGCGCGCGGATCGCCCGGCCGAGCAGGGTCGTCCCGAGATCGATGTCGGCCGTCGCCCGCTCCGGCAGCGCGCAGTGCAGGAGCCGCACGTCTTCGAAGAGCGTCGGGCGGTGGAAGTCGGCGGCCCCCGACGCCGCGATGGTCAGATGCTCGGCCTTGCGCTGACTGATACCGCCGTCCGCCATGCCAGCCCGGTATAGAGCGCCACCGGTGGGGCCGGCAAGGGGTGGTTAACGTATTTCAAAATATATTGAACGCAGCGCGCGAAGGACCGGGAACCTGGCGGCCCAGGCGATGTCCGATCCCCATGCCGCTCACGCCGTCCAAGTTCGCCTTGTGGGGTCGAATGACGCTGCCCCTGCTGGTCGCCGCCGCCTTCTTTGGGCCGTCGATCGCCGCCTTCGCGACCGCCCGGCCCGTGGTCGCGGTGGGGGTGGCAGGACCGCCACCGATCCCGGTGATTTCGGTCCACCCCTTCGTGAGTCTCGATTGCGGCTCCTGCACGGGCGATTCACCCCTTCACGTCGGACCCACGCATCAGACGAACCCGCTCTTCTACGAGGCGTCGTTGCGTGCGCGCATGAACAACGCCGCCGCGGCCTGTGTCGGTCCCTCGTCGCGCTACCTCGTCCTTTCGGTCACCGTCGACAAGACCGCCCGCATCACGGACGTGACGACGGACGCAGGCACCGACCAGGGCCTCGGGCGGTGCGCGACGACGTTCATGAAGCGGAGCCGGGGACTCGAAACCCGCGGTCCTGGGACCCTCCAAATCGGCTATTTTATGGGCCAGTGACACCACCTCGACCGAATCCGCTTCGAGCTTGCATGACCCGGCCCGCGGTCATCTTCACATTCGCTCTGGCCGCCTGTTCGAGCGGCGGAAAAAGCGGGAGCCCGGGCAGCGCCGGGGCATCTCCCGGTGGCGCGGCGGGCACCGGCTCGGGCGGTGCGACGGGCACCGGCTCGGGCGGCGCGACGGGCACCGGCTCGGGCGGCGCGGCGGGGAGCGCGGGGTGCGGGGCCGACGCGGCGGCGTCCAGCTGCTTCGTGCGCGGCAGCTGGCAGATCGACAACCTGTCGCCATGCTTCTTCACGGTGGCTGGGGGCGACGGGGGCACTTCGGAAGGGGCGATCTCCACCGTGCAGAGCGGGCTGCAGGTCGAGTGTCCGACCGACCTCACGGAGGCGCCGACGGCGAGCTGGTCAACCGATGCGTTGACGACGGACTGCGTGGGGCACTACAGGCTTTGCTACACACTCAAGGCCGGGAGCGCGGCCAGCCCTCAGCCGAACGATTGCGTCGTCGCACAGTCGTGCGCAGAGGGCGACTACCTGACGGCCAACCAGCTCCAACCCTGGCCCGCTCTCCCCGGGTGGGTCGCCACCGGGAGCCAAAGGGACTGTGCCCAAACCTTCACCGAATCGGGAGGTTACGGCGAAAAGAGCGTCACCGAGACGGTTCCGGGGTGCGGGCCGATCATGAAGGTCCTGGGCACCGTCAGCTACTGTCCGCTCTCCTGCAACGGACCCAATCCGCCGGCGGCCTGCGCCGACTGTTCCCCGGGCGCCAGCGACGGGGGCTTCTGAGCCCCGATCGACGGCGTTCGATTTCTTGCCCTGACCTGAACGGGTGGATAGTATCGGGTCCATGGACCTGTCGCTGCCGGTGGTCGCGATCGTCGTGCTGATTGGCGGCGGAGCGCTCGCGGGGGTGGCCTGGATGCTGGCGAGCGCGCGGGCCCAAACGCGGGCGGAGCGGGCGCTGCGCGACGCGGAGACGCGGGCCAGCGCGGCGGCGGCGCGTGCCGATGCGCTCGGCGATCAGGCCCGCCAGTCGGAGGGGCGAGCCAACGGGCTCGAGGCGGCCTTGCGCGGGGTGGAGAGCCAGCGGGCGATGGAGGCGGCACGCGCCGAGGCTCTGGCGCGCAGCCTCGACGAACAGCGCGCGCTGCTCGAGGCGGCGAAGACGCAGCTCGGCGACACGTTTCAAGCGATGGCCGGCGAAGCTCTGCGCGCGAGCCAGAAGGATTTCCTGGCGCTCGCCAGCGAGAAATTTGGCGCTGTTCGCAAAGAGACGTCGGCCGAGCTGGAGACACGCCAGCTCGCCCAGCAGAAGGCGATCGAGGGGATGGTCGGACCGGTGCGGGCGTCGCTCGAGAAGATGGACGCGCAGGTGCGGGCGATGGAGCTGGAGCGCGGAACGGCCTACGGCGCCCTCCGCGAGCAGATGCTGACCATCTCCGCCACACAGGAAAAGCTGCGCGACGCGACCGGCAGCCTGGTCACGGCGCTGAAGGCACCGGCCGTGCGCGGACGCTGGGGCGAGATCCAGCTGCGCCGGGTCGTCGAGCTGGCCGGCATGCTGGAGCACTGCGACTTCGAGGAGCAGGTGACCGCCGAGGGCGAGGAGGGGCGCGTGCGACCCGACATGGTCGTGCGGCTCCCGGGCGGCCGCAACATCGTGGTCGACGCCAAGGCGCCGCTCGGCGCCTATCTCGAGGCGCTCGAGGCGAAGGACGAGGGGACGAAGAGCGCGAAGCTGCGACAGCACGCCGCCCAGGTCCAGGCCCACATCCGCAAGCTGGCGGCGAAGAGCTACTGGGAGGGGTTCGTCGGCTCGACGGAGTTCGTGGTGATGTTTTTGCCGGGCGACTCGTTCTACAGCGTCGCGCTGGAACAGATGCCGGGCCTCATCGAGGAGGGTGTCGCGCAGAAGGTCCTGCTGGCGACGCCGACCACGCTGCTCGGCCTCCTGCTCACCACCAGCTGCGGATGGCGGGAAGAACGCTTGGCCGAGAACGCGCAGCTCATCAGCGACGAGGGGCGCGCGCTGCACCACCGGATCGCGACGGTGCTGGAGTACTTCGCCAACCTCGGCAGCTCGCTCAACCAGTCGGTCAAGCACTTCAACCAGGCGCTCGTCTCCTTCAACACCCGGGTGACCGTCTCTGCCCGGCGCCTCGAGGATCTCGACGCGCGGGGGAGAAAAGAGCTCATGGAGATCGACGAGATCGACGTCCGCGCGGCGTCCGCCAAGCCGCTGGAGCGAACGCTCGAGCGGACGGGCGAGAGAGCCGAGCGCGGGCACGCGCTGCCGCAAACGTCGTTGGCCCTGGCGCTCGCGCCGAGCAACGACGGAACCTAAGCCGCCCCACATGGACTTCGTCGAGCCGGCGCGCGCGTTCACGCTGGAGCTGGTCGGCGGGCGGGGGCATTACGAGCGCGTGGTGCGCGCGGCCATGGAGGCCAGGCGCAGCGTCTGGATCGCCACCGCCAACCTCAAGGAGCTGATGGTCGAGGACCACCGCGCCGCCCCGGGGCGCCGGCGGACGCTCCGCACGGGAGCGCGCGCCGGTCGCGGTGCCTACCGCTCGATTCTGGACGTGTTCGACGAGCTGGCCGGGCGCGGGGTCGAGCTGCGGATTCTTCATGCCGGCCCACCGTCCCGGGCATTTCGGGAGGCCCTGGCGCGCAGCCCGCGGCTCGGACGCGCGCTCGCGCTGCGGGCCTGCCCGCGCGTTCACTTCAAGACGGTGATCGTCGACGGTGCGTTCGTCTACGTCGGCAGCGCCAACTGGACCGGGGCCGGCCTGGGCGCCAAGGGGGCGGGACGGCGCAACTTCGAGCTTGGTTTCGCCGGCTCGGACGATGGCCTCCTCGATCGGGCGCAAGAGATGCTCGACCGCATCTGGCGTGGCGCAGCCTGTCGTGGCTGCAAGCTGCGCGAAGTGTGCCCAGCGCCGCTCGACGGCGGCCCCGCGGCGCCCCAGAAGCGGCCCCGCCGCGCTGGGCAATAACCCCGCGGGCTTGCGGCCGAGATCGGCGTGCTTAGCTTCCAACCCGTGGCATTGCAGCAGGTGGGGAATAATGAGGAGCGGGAGGGGATCGTCGGGCTGATCCGTGAGACGGTCGACGGTCTCCGCGACCTGATTGCCGATCACATCAAGCTGGCACGTCTCGAGCTGGTGGCCGACGCCAAGACCTACGGGCGCAGCATCGCCGTGCTGGTGGTCGCCGGGCTCGTGCTGGCGATCGGCTACGTCTTCGGGTTGATCGCCGTGGCGTTGGGTCTGGCGCGGCTCTGGGGAGCGCCCCTGGCCTTCGGCGCGGTGGCGGCCCTGCATCTGGTCGTGGGTGGCATCGCCGTGGTCTGGGCGGTGGGGAAGATGCGGCGCACGCAACCGATGCACGACACGGTGGTCGAGGCCAAAGGCAGCATCAGCGCGCTGTCGCGACAGCTGCAGGGGCGTGCCTCGTGAACGGTCGCGAGCTGGTCGAAAAGGGCGGCGTCGGGCGGCCCTCGAACGGCACGGACGACGCGCTGGCGCGTGCCGAATCGGACGTGGAGCGGGCGCGAGAGCGGGTGGCGTCGTCGATGCTGGCCCTGCGCGACGAGGTGGTTCGCAAGACCGACTGGCGAAGCTGGGTCCGGCGCCAACCGGCCCCGTTTCTGGGCGCCGCAGTCGCGCTGGGCTTCTGGCTGGGATACCGCCGCTAGCGAAGGCGCGCCCCAAAACGAAACGCGGAGGACAACCATGGAAATCGCGGAACAGATCGAATCGACCGTCCGAGACGTCGGCGCGCGGGTGCGCCCGCAGCTCGACGACGCCAAGCGCCGGCTCACCTCGTTGAACGGCAACATCACCGGCTACATCAAAGAGAATCCGGGGCGATGCCTGATCGGCGCCATCGCGATCGGGTTCTTGGTCGGCAAGATCGCGCGCCGGGCATGAGGCGGATGGTCGCCATGGAAACCCAAGAGCAAAAGCCGAGCAACGGCCACAGCGAAGAGGGCGGCTGGGTCAACGAATCGGCCCACAAGGCCTGGGATCGCACCCGCGGCGCGGTCGCCGAGCTGAAGCGCGCGGCGGCCATCGAGGAGCGCGTGAACCGCAACCCCTACGGGTCGATCGCGGCGGCGCTGGGGATCGGGTACGTGCTGGGGGGCGGAATCTTCACGCCGCTCACCTCGCGAATCGTCGCCCTGGGACTGCGGATCGGCATCCGGTTGGCGGTGCTCCCCATGTTGAAGGACGAAATCTCCGTGCTGGCCGACGCGCTCGGCGGCGAGGGCGAAGTAGGCGAAGCGAGCAAGGGGCGGCGTGGCAGTAAGGCCGCGAAGCCCAGCAGCGAACGTTAATCTCAGGAGGAAAACGATGAATTTCAAAGATCTGCGCAATCTCGACAAGGACGACCTGCTCGGACTCATGGGCCTCGAGACCAAACACTCCACGGCCGGCGACCTGGCGGGGACGCTGGGGACCTTCGGCGTGGGGCTGCTGGTGGGCGCCGGGATCGCGCTGCTGCTGGCGCCGAAACCGGGCAACGAGCTGCGCGAGGACATTCGGGAGAAACTTCGCCGGTCGCCGTCTGACGAGTCGATCCCGTCGGCGCTGGGGAAGAACGAGACCCTGGGCGGAATCGGCAAGACCTACTGAGCTGAGGGGCCGCCCCCCTCCCCATTTTTCCGGGAGGGGCGTGGAAAATGGACGGGCCCCCTCGGGGGTCTGATACTGGACCGGCGGGAGCTCCGATGCGCCGGGAGACCAAGACTTGGGCGGGCCGACTGACCGCCGCGGCGGGGGTGTCGTTCGTGCTCGCCTACGTGCCGTACCACCTGTACGCGCGCTCCGGGCTGGCCAAGACCATCACGCTCGGACGTGACCTGGCGACGATGCGCGCCCGCAACCACGAGCTGGCGGCCGAGAACGATCGGCTCGAGCGCGAGGCCCGGGCGCTGCGCGACGACCCGGCGGCGATCGAGCGGGTCGCGCGCGCCGACCTTGGTT
>Ga0210387_10001952_pt1 | contig 15622 bp, 7 predicted proteins | sample IncBWC7OmetaG_FD_160108 | JGI IMG/M metagenome (GOLD analysis project Ga0210387, IMG submission 160108) | Forest soil microbial communities from Barre Woods Harvard Forest LTER site, Petersham, Massachusetts, United States - Inc-BW-C-7-O ...
CATCAACGTCGAAATCACTGCGATTTGTGACGCTCGCTGCATCCATTGCCCGCGCGAGGCGATGGATCGTTCGCAGCGCCCGATGGACATGGCGCTTTTCAAAAAACTCATCGATCAAGCGGCCGAGCTCGGCGTGCCCGATCTGTGCCCGAATGGCTTCGGGGAAATCCTGACCATGCGCAGTTTCGACGAGCACTTCGCTTACGCCAGGTCGAAGTCGCATCGCTTTCGCATCTTGGTCAACAGCAACGGCTTTCGCATGGACGATGACAAAATCGAAAGCTTCCTGCGCCACGAGGTGGACTTTCTAAATATCACCTTGGATGGAGCGACCGCTGAGACATTCGAGAAGATCCGCGTGCGGCTCAAGCTCGATCAGATCGAGGACAATATCGCCCGCTTGATTCGGGCGCGAGATGCTCGCGGCCTCAAATTCCCAAAGGTTCGGGTGGGCATGATCGCAATCCCGCAGAATGCGCACGAGGTTCAGGCACTCCTGAACAAGTGGAAGGACGTCGTTGATTTCGTCGGTGTGGGAGGTTTCACCAACCGCGCCGGAAGTTTGGACGAAAAAGGCATATTTGCCGGGGCGCACCCCGAGCCGGTCGCCACGACGCAAGCGATCGAGGCAGCTCCAGCCCGGCGGCATTGTGTGCTGCCTTTTCGGGACATGAACATCTGGGCCGACGGGCGAGCGGTGCTCTGCTGCGACGATTGGAACGAGGAGCACGTGGTGGGTGACCTCAATACGCAGTCGCTCACTGAGATCTGGAACGGTGAGGCGCTCCACTATGCCAGATCGCGGCATATGGCTGGTTGCGGTCACGAGCTCGAAATCTGCGCAAAATGCAACATGTGGAGAGAGTCTTCGGGGGCGCGGCTCTGGTCGTGAAACGGGATCCGGGCCGAGGATCCCCCTCCCAGGCGTGAGCGCGCGTGACTGTTCTGCAGAGCGATAGTCCAGTCGTCGCGACCAACACGAGTGTCGCCCGAGTCCGTGAGCTCAAGCACATCACAGAGCTCGATGGTGTGCGCGGGCTGGCAATAGCGCTCGTCCTCGTATTGCATTTCGTTTCAGGGGCGCTTGGGCCGTTCAGACGGTTTGCGGCAACGGGCTGGGTTGGCGTGGATCTGTTTTTCGTCCTGTCCGGCTTTCTGATCACGCGCATTCTGCGTGGTGCGCTCGGTTCTGCCAGTTTCTTCGGCAACTTTTATGCGCGGCGCGCGCTCAGGATCTGGCCGCTATACTATGTCATCGTAGCCTTTGCGTTCATCGGCACGCGCCTCTTGCCGGAGGGAATGCGGATTGGCCCAGCGCTGTTTCCGTTCTACGCGACATTCACTCAGAATCTGTTGGGGTCGAAAGGCTTTGGGCCGTGGGCGGTCGCCGTCACCTGGTCATTGGCAATCGAGGAGCAATTCTACTTTTTGTGGCCGCTTTGCGTGCGTTTCCTCGACTCGCGTCGCTTGCTCTCGCTTCTCGTGGCCCTCCTACTGATTGTGCCCGTTGGCAGATTCATCGGATTGACGTGCGGGGTGGCGCCGACCACGGTCTACATGACGACCTACTTTAGGGTCGACACGCTAGCCGCAGGCGCGCTGACCGCTCTGCTCGTCGACTCACCCGCGCGAGCGGCCGTCGAACGCTTGAGTCTACCGGTGTCGGTGATTGCGCTCAGCGTCGGCGGAGTTCTAGCTGTGACGGTGTTTGGCGGCGACCACCTGATCCTGCAGCAGACTGCAATTGGCGGCCTTCTCGCGCTCGGATATGCGTTGACGTTTTCGATCCTCGCGCTGGGGTTTTCGGCGCTAGTCGTGCTTGCCGCGTCGGAGCGCCCGTCATCGTTGAAACGAGCCTTTCGTAACCGGGGCCTTCGCTATCTCGGCAAGATCAGCTTCGGCGTGTACCTGATTCACGGCATGACGATTCCACTGGCGCAAACGTTCGTCAGGTCGTGGCTGCATGGAGCCGGTCTTTCCGGCAAGCGATTGAGTGTGCTCGTGGTGGGTTTGGGGCTTGCTGCCACCTTCTTTTTGGCAGAGATTTCCTGGCGCTTTTTGGAGACCCCCGCGCTTCGCTTTCGGAGGTTTTTCCTCGTTCGCTCGCGAGAGTCGCTGACGACACCCGGATCCTCGGAAGGCGCGAGCTCTCGCTAACACAATGCTACGACTCGTCGAAGCGCGACGAGTATTGAAGCGCTACGAGGAACCAGCAGCCAAGTCCCGTTTCCCGGACGGATTTCATTCATTGGCTCGCCGTGGTAGCAGGCGCTCGCGTGAGCACTGCAAGGTCCGGCGGACAAGGTGGGCGCTTCGAGCTAGTCGATGCGCTTCGCGGGCTCGCGGCCTTAGCCGTCGTGCTGCCACACGCAGTTGGCCTGTTCATCTATCCAGATGCGAGCTGGCTGTCGCGCTGCTTTCTCCGACTCGCGGACTACGGCAGGGGCAGCGTCCAGGTGTTTTTCGTCGTGAGTGGCTTCGCGATCGCTTACTCTTTGCGTGACGCCGTGCATGACGGTTTCAGCCTCGGACGTTTCCTGGTGCGTCGCGCGGCGCGCCTCGATCCGCCGTACTGGGTGGGCTTGCTGTTGACCGGTTTGGTTACAGTGATACGTGCAGCTGCCACACACCAGCCAGTCATGCTTGCAGCTCCCGCGAAAGTGCTGGCGCACCTTTTCTATCTGCAAGACATCTTGCACTTCGGCCAGTTCAACGTCGTATTCTGGACGTTATGTCTAGAATTCCAGCTCTACCTGGTGTTCGCAGCCATGATGCGCGTGATGTCTTTTTTGGTAGATCCGCAGAGCGAATCGAGACCAGGGGCTTGGGCTGATTCGTACGGCTGGCTCATGGTGGCGACGTTTTTTCTGTTCCTCATCGTCAGCCACGCGGTTTGGCCGATGGCTCCGGGGTGGTTCATTCCGTTCTTTTATTTGTTCTTATCGGGAGCTCTGGCGGCCTGGCGAACACTCGGCCGCGTTTCTGACGGGCTCTTTCAGTTGTGCCTCTTGGCTATGGGCCTCGCGCTCGTTTTCAAGCCGGAGTTGCCGCGCGTGCTGGGCTTTCTCACCGCGCTCGTGATCTACGCGGCGATTCGCAGCGATGCTCTGCATCGTTGGCTGTCGGCGCGCCTAGCGCAGTGGCTCGGTCGCATCTCCTACTCGATTTATTTGGTTCATGCCTCGGTGGTAATGCTCTTTCTGGGTTTGCGAACGCGGGTAGCACCCGATTCGAAACTGGCCTCGTTCATTTGTCTAGCGGCTGCTTACGGAGTCACCCTGACGTTGGCATCCCTGCTTCACGTCACCATTGAAGTGCCTTGCCTGCGCCTCTCACAGCGCTTGAAACGAGCGCCCAGTGCTCGGGCGTCTCGGGTTGGGCAAGCTCCCCTAGCGTAGCTCGAGTTTACTCATGCAAGCCGATCTCTCGGTTCCGGATTCACTGATTCACCGTGGTGCTGGTCGGCGAGTGGCGTGGGTCACAGCGGACTATCCCCCGGACCGTGGCGGGGTAAGCGATCATTCGAGCGCCATGGCGAGCGCACTGCGCTCCGCGGGGCATGACGTGCTGGTTTGCGCGAGACCTCACGAACGAGGCTTCGGTCTTCTGGACGCCGAGCTACGTTCGTATCGTCCGGAGCTGGTGGTCGTCGCCTACACTCCGCTCGCTTACGCGCCGCACAGCGGTGGGATTGCGCCCGCCTTTACGCGTTGGTTTGCAGGTCTGCGAAGCCGACTTCGGTGTCGGGTGATACTGCTCGCTCACGAGGCAAGCCTGCCCGTTTTCTACTTTTTCAAAAAAGGTGAATTGAAGCTGGCCGCGCTCGGCGCGATACAAGTCGCGCAGTTCCTGCTTTTGAGCCGCAGCTGCGATACTGTTTTGTTTTCGAACGAAGGCACGCGCCTTTCGTGGGCTCAAGGCATGCCACGTTCTGCACCCCGCTTTCACACGATCCGCATTTGCTCGAATATTCCCTTACATCCCAGCCCGGATCCCGCCGCGGAACTGACCGCGGACGGCAACTCGGTGCCCGCGCCGACGATTCTGTTCTTCGGAACCGGCCACGATTCGGTGCTCTTCGATTACGTAGAAGAGGCGTTCGTCGAGCTGCTAAAAATCGCGCCAGACGCGGGGCTGGTCGTCGTGGGGATGGATTCAGAGAGGCTTCGGCGACTTCGTCCCTCGCTCGCGCGACTCGGTGCTCGCGTTCAAGCGCTCGGCTACGTTGCCGCGCCGCAGGTCTCGCTCTGGCTTCAAGTCGCGAAACTAGTTTTGGCCCCGCTCATAGAGGGCGTGAGCGCGCGGAAGGGCACGGTGATGGCGGCCTTGCAGCACGGCCGAGCCGTCGTCACGACGCAGGGAGTTCAAACACGCGACGACATCGCATGGAGCGAGATCTGCGTTTTAGCGCCGCTCGACCGGAGGGCGTTTGCCGCGGCTGCCGTCAGGGCACTCCAGAACCCCGAATTGCGGGCGGATGTTGGCCGTGCTGCTCGAGCCGAATACGATGCACATGCGTCGGCTTCGGTGACAGCATCGCGAATCCTGAACTACGGAACTGGATGACTTAGGAACGCCGGGGGGAAGGTGGCTCCGGTCAATCGATCAAGGACTGGACGTCCTGGGCCATCGTGGTCCAGGTTCGCTGCCGAAGCTGCGCTCCGAGATGGCGTGTGGCGTCGAGCAATCGCTCATGGTGATGCCGCCAGTTCCTCAAACTCGCCTCGAGGGCAGCGGCGTTGCTCGGGTCGTCCAGCAACAACTCCGACAGCGCCGAGGGATAGCGCTCGGCGACTCCCGCGCTGGCGCTGACGAGTGCGGGGATCCCGGTACAGAGCGCTTCTTGCACGCCCAACCCGTACGCCTCATAGCGTGTTGGGGCGACGAGCGCGTCGCACGCGGCGAGTACGTCCGGCACATCGTTGCGAAAGCCCAGAAATCGGACGCGCGTCTGAATTCCATCGGCGCGCGCCCGCTCTCGCCAAAGGTCCAGCTCCGCACCTCGCCCAACGACTACGAGGTCACACTCCCAACTTGGATCTCGACACAGGGACGACCATGCAGCAAACAACGTGTCGAAGCCCTTTCGGCGATCGCCGAGCGCTCCCACGAATGCGACTTGCGGCCGGTCGGGCAAACCAAATTGCTCACGCAACGATCGTCGGCGCTGCTCACTGGGCGGCGAAAACCGCTCAGGATCGATGCCGTAGTAGATGGTGCGAATGCGCGAGTCATCAATGCCGAGCTTGTCCGTGAGGTCACGCCGGGTGCGTTCCGAATTGGCGATGATGGTTCGCGCCTTGAGCAAGGCGGACCGTTCCTGCTCGACGCTGAGCCGATGACTAAGCGCGGCTTGTGCGCGCCGAACCAATGATACGCGAGCGGTCGCCTCGTAAGCGGCGTGAACGTAGTGCACCCAGTTCACGTCGCCGATCTGGCAGTTGCCACCGTTGACAATGACGCGACCGCCGCGAGCCATACTCTTTCGGGCCACGCTTCGCCCTACGCGATCGAGTAGCGGCAAGCCGAGAAAATACGATCGCAGCGGTTTGGGGACCTTGTGCCACTGAACGTTCGAATGTTTCGTGAGCTCGTCAGCGACGCGGAAGGCAACCAATTGCACAGAGACGCCACACTCAGCGAGCTGCTGCGCAACCGCGAAATTAGGCATATCCATGCCGCCAGTGCGCACGAAGTCGCCGGAAACCAGCACCACGCGTTGCATTGCTGTCGCATATACAAGCGTGAGGGATTCTAGTCACGCATTCAGTGTGGCCGGAATCAGGGCGGCTGGACGCTCTTTTGCACTTGAGATAATGTCGCCGCGCCCGAACGTTCACGCTCCTCGCTGCAACGAACGTCACGGTCTGGGAACCATTGGCCATGAAAAGTTACGTCGTAGCCTGTCTGGTGGCGCTCTTTTTGAGCGTGCTCGTGACACCGCTGGTTCGTCGCTTTGCATTGCGCATCGGCGCGGTCAGCACGCCAGGTGGCCGGCACGTCCATGGCCGAACGGTTCCTCGTCTCGGCGGGATTGCCCTGGCATTCGCTTGGGCAGTTCCGGTCGTCTCGTTGGCTCTACGCGATCCGATGGTGACGCGGGCGCTTCACGGTAACTTGTTGCAGATCGTAACGGTGGTAGTCGGCGGCGCCGTCATCTGCACAGTCGGTGCATTGGACGACGCGCGTGGCATGCGGTCGCTTTACAAGTTGGCCGCGCAGATTGTGGTCGCTGCCTTCGCCTTTGCGTGCGGCTTTGAGATTCAGGCCATTCAGTTGCCGCTGTTCGGTACGCTCCAAATGGGCGCGTTCGCGCTGCCCGTGACCGTCCTCTGGATCGTCGGCGTCACCAACGCGGTGAACTTAATCGACGGGCTCGATGGGCTTGCTGCCGGTGTCTCGTTCTTTGCAGCGTTCACCAGTTTCGTCATCGCTAGCATCTCGGGCTCCGTATTCGTAGCGTTGACCATGGCTGCGCTGATGGGAGCGCTAGTCGGGTTTCTGTTCTTCAATTTCAACCCGGCGCGGATCTTCATGGGCGATTCGGGGAGTTACTTCCTCGGCTTCGTGCTGGCCACCACTGCGCTCGCGGGGGGCGGCGGTGGGCTGCAGCAGAAGGCTTCGACCGCGGTGTCTTTGCTCGTGCCGGTACTCGCCTTGGGTGTGCCCATCTTCGATACGTTGTTTTCGATGTTCCGCCGGCTGCTCGAGCGGCGTCCGATTTTCTCGGCCGACCGCGGGCACGTGCACCACCGGCTGCTGGATCTCGGGCTGACTCATCGGCGTGCGGTCATGTTCTTGTACGGGATTTCGATCCTGCTCGCGGCAGGAGCTATCGCCGTGTCCCTGGGACGAAGCTGGCACGTTGGCGTGGCGTTGCTTTCGGTGTCGCTCGTGTTCGTGGGTTTCGTTCGATTTCTGGGGTACTTCGAATACCTTCATTTTCGCAAGCGCCAGAAGTCTCGCCTGCGCGATCCGTTCACGGAGAACCTCAGGCGAGTCATTCCGCGCCTGATCGTCGCGCTGTCGAAGGCCTCTGGCGAAGATGGCGCGTTGAACGTTCTCGAGCGGCTCACGAACGAGACGAGCATCCTGTGCGTGGAGGTACTCGCATCTGGTAAGGCTGGTGAGCACGCGCACTGCTGGAGCAAGTCCGGCGCGGATTGCGCCTCGCGGGATCTAGTCGAGATGGTGTTTCCCATCGGGCGGGGCTCTGCCTCGATCGCGAGTCTGCGGTTCCGCTGGAACAGCGATCTGGAAGACCCCGCGCCGCAGGTCGACGTGCTGCTGCAGATCTTGGTCGACGAGCTGTCCCGCGCGCTGCTCACATTTGGAAGTGAGCTGCTGCCCGTTGCGTTGCTCGACGAAGCCGAGATGCCGTCATCGCCGATTGCAGTTCCAAGCTAAAGCAAAAATCTCATGATTCCATCACAATTTCCGGCGTCGGGAGCATCCGCCGAGGCTGAACAGGCGTTTTCGCCGGCGCTTTTCCTTCGAGCCGTGCGCAAGCACTGGCCGATCATGGTGTGCATCTTCGTGGCCTCCGTCGTCGTTGCCTCGGTTTACACGTCGAATCAGGTTAGGATTTACGAGGCCGCCGCGACTGTACAGCTCGACCCGCAGCCCTTGACCCCCTTGGGTCACCAACAAAGCACAGAGTCGGGCTCGGACAGCTACTGGAGCAATCAGGAGTATTTCGCCACTCAATATCAGGTGATCACGTCGCGGCGCGTCGCGGAGCTAGTCGCGAAGAAGCTCGGCCTCACGATGGACAGCGCGTTCTTGACGAATCAAGTCGGATCGGCATCGGCCTCGGTGCATGTATCACTGGAGGACGCCGCGGAGACGCTACGCGCTCGGCTGAAGGTCGAGCCGATTCAAGACAGCCGCCTCGCGCGAGTGAAGTACACTGATGCGGATCCGGCGCGCGCCCAGCGCGTGTTGTCCGCCGTAGTCGACACCTACGTCGAGCAGAACCTCGACACGAGCATGGATGCCACCAACAAGACGGTGGAATGGCTCGACACTCAGCTCACTCGGCTGAAAACGGATCTCGAGTCTCAGGAGATGAGTCTCCATGACTTCAAGATCAAGTACAACCTGCTCTCGGTCTCGTATGATGACCAAGCCAATATGGTGCGCGCAGAGATCCAGCAGCTCAATAGCAACCTGACCGAACTGAAGTCTAAGAAGGAGGCGGTTGCGGCGCGTCTAGCGGTGCTGAAGAGCGTTGACCCGCAAGATCCCTCGGAGATACCCGCGACTGAGCTAGTAGCAAATGAGACTCTCGGCCAGCTTCGCAGCGCGTACGTCACCGCGAAGCAAGAGGCGGCCATGCTCAAAGCGGGAGGTAAGGGCGACAACCATCCGGATGTGCAACGGATCAACGCTCAAGTGGGGTCCACCCGTGCCGCTATCATTCAGGAGATCCAGAACATCAAGAACGGCGCTCAGATGGAGCTCGTCACCGTCAATCACCAGCTGAGCGGCCTGACGTCATTGTACGAGGCGGCGCGGCAAGAGGCGTTGCAGTTGAATCTCAAGGAGCTCGAATACAGCCGGTTGCAGCGCTCGAAAGAGAACACCGAAAAGCTCTTCAGCATGGTGCTCGAGCGGTCCACCGAGAGCGGTCTGGCGAAGATGGCGCCGTTCAATAACGTGCGTGTCTTGGACCGTCCGTTGAAGCCGGTAGCGCCGGTATTCCCGCGGACTTCGACCAATCTCGCGGTGGGCATCGCGATGGGTCTGCTGCTCGGTTTCGCCGGCGCCGCGGGTCGCGAAATGATGGACCGCACGGTGCGCAACTCGGAGGACATCGAGCGGGAGCTCGGTCTCGCGGTGCTGGGTTCGCTTCCCGACGTCACGCGTGAAGGGAGTGCGCTGAACCTCGGCTACTACTACGGTCGTCGGCGCGCGCGCAAAAAGCAGGAGGACGATCCAGTTGCAGCTGCAGCCAATACGGCTCAGGCAAGTCCCGAGTTGCTCGTGCACACCCACCCCAAGAGTGTCGTGGCCGAGGCGGCTCGCGCGATTCGCACGAATCTCATGTTCATGTCTCCCGACAACCCCTACCGCTGTCTATTGGTGACCAGCGCTGGGCCAGCGGAAGGTAAAACTACGGTCGCCGCGAGCATTGCGATCGCGATCGCGCAGACCGGTCAGCGCGTCTGCCTGGTCGACTGCGATCTGCGAAAGCCGCGCGTGCACAAGGTGTTCAACGAGCTGAACGACAAAGGGGTCACGACTGCACTGTTGGAACCCGGCCAGCTGCCGTCGCTCGTCGTCGAAACTCAAGTATCGAACCTTTGGATTCTCCGCGCAGGACCGACTCCGCCCAACCCTGCTGATCTGATGCATAGCGAAGCATTTGGTCGGGTGCTGCAAGAGCTGCGCGCCGAATTCGACCGAGTTGTCATCGACAGCCCGCCAATCGGTTTGGTGACTGATGGCGTGATTCTATCGACGCGGGTGGACGCAACGGTGCTCGTAGTAAGAGCGCTGACCACTCGCCGCGACGCGGCGAAGCGAGCCGTGCGCTCGTTGCGCGATGTCGGAGCCAATTGTGCTGGCTTCGTACTGAACGCCGTGTCGTCGAGCGAGCGCTACTACTATTCGGGTTACTACGCGCCCTACACAGCGCAGACCGAAACTCCGGCCAGCTAGAGAGTTCCCGCGCCGGTTGCTCGCGCTACGCGCTGCATCAGCTGCTGGGTGTGAGCTCGGGTGTTCGGCGTGGCATCCGGACTTCGGTCGGCTCGGTCCAGTGCGGCATTGGCAACACTGTAGAGGTGACCTTGTGCAGCACGATCAGCCACTTTGAGCCATCGACCGGCTGAGGCATCGGTTTCGGCAGCCTTCGTATAAAAGGTGACGGCGAGCGCAAGCCTGCCATCCGCATCGAGGGTGCTTCCGAGCCAATCCAAGGCATCAGCGCACGACGTGCTGCTGTCGCATGCACGCGCTGCATACCCCTTGACCGCCGTCGAAATGGCATCGTTCAAGCCGCTCTTGATGGCAGTCTTGACTGCTTCGCGCGCGCACTCATCGCCCTCTGTGCTGGATGGACACACCCGCGCCAGTAGCTGGGCCGCGCCTTTGGCATCCCCGCGCGCGAGGAGTAGCTCGGCCATGAAGTAGCCTGGGCGCCAGGACCTAGGCTCGATTTTCGCCATCACCCCTATCGCGCGCTGGGCCTCTACGGAACAGCCTTCGCTTAGAGCAGCGTTACACGGCCATTGCGCTGAGCTGAGCGCGAATATCAGAGACTCCGCGAGCCGCCCCTGAGCTTCAGGAGCAGCCGGATCGCGCAGGGTTGCTCGACGGAAGCAGTCGATTTTGAAATCGATATGTTGCTCTCTGGCGCAAGCGTCGACCAGCATTCGCTCCCCTGGGGGACCGTCTGGGATCGCTTGCATCAGCGCGTCTATGGAATGAGCCCAGCTCACTGCGTGAGCGCCCGCCGCGCTTTCAAGCGTACGATCGTATTGGGCAGCGAAACGCAGATGCAGCATGGCTTGGCTGGTTGCACCGTGCGCTTCCAGGAGCTCGGCGAGCACGAGGTGCACGCGACCGTTTGCGGGTGCGAGCTCTAGTGAGCGCGCGATCCAAGGCAGTGGCTTGCCGTCGCCGGTTCGCGCCGCCACGAGCGAGCCCAGCAGTGGGAAAAATGACTCTCCCGGGTGGCGCAGCGTGGCTTCACGAAGCTGGCTGCGGAATTGAGTGCGTTCATCCGCGTTGTTGACTGGGAGCTCGCGGTAGGCGAGCGACATCTCACGACGCTCTTGCTCGACTGGCGAGGTCGACCAGACGATGGCGGCCAACCATATGGCTGCGGCAGGAACAGATGCTGCCAAAGCGGTCAACCCGAGCCTCGCGGATTGAGCAGGAGGCCGAAGGGCGGGGCGCTCGCCCGCCGTCAGTGCCACGACAGCAGCGATGGCTACGGCAGGGATTTCCAGTCCCAAGTCGGCAAGATTTTGCACGAGTAGAGCGCCGAGCCCGGTCATCAACATGAAGCGCAGTCGATCGCTCCTGTTGCCGTGCCACTCGCGCAACACGTGACCAACGACAACGACGACCGCAACAAGCCCGACGGGAACTCCCCACTCCGCGATCCACTGCACGACGAAGTTCTCCGCGTGCGAGAAAACGACCGTCCAATCGTAGTCGAGGGCCTGGCGATACGGCGAAAACGCAGTTTCGAACGCGCCGCGTCCCACTCCGAACAGTGCGTGCTCGCGGATCATCGGCATGGACCAAATCCAGACCACGACTTTCCGCCGCGCGTCGAGCGTTGCAAGCTCGCCCAGGTCTTTGGCCGTGCCGAGCCCGATGGCCACCACGATTCCAACCAGAAAAGGTGCCGCTCCCCAGACCAAATGCCGAGCAGAGAAGCGGAACCGTTGCACTGTGATCAGCCAAACGAGGGTCACGCCGCCAGCCATGAGCACGCTCAGAACGGCCGCGCGCGATCCGGACAGACAGAGCGCCGTGGAGATGATGCCGAGCCCGATCGTCACTGGCAAACGAGGCAGGGCGGAATGGCCACTGAGCAAGAGTCCCGCACCCGAAAACAGCCCCAGGATGGCGTATCCTGCCAGGTTGTTCGAGTTCAAGAGCGGCCCCATGCCCCAGCGGCCGACCGTGAAATCAGGTCGGTACACTCCGTACAGCGTGTCGAGATCGGCGACGCCGTGCATCAAGGTGATGAGCGTTACCAGCGTGGCAGAACCGAGCAGCAAAGCCGCGAGCCACGCAGAGTTGCGACGCGAGCGCACCCGACTCGCCATGATATAGACGGAGGCGTAAGTGAGCCACTTCAGCGCCTCGGCGATGGAAGCGCCGGCGTCGAGCGAAAGCGGAAAGCTGCCGAGCGTCGGTTCACCGAATGGGACTAAACAGCGCGACCAGACGTCCGCGGAGACAGGCGACCAGCGGTGCACCAAGCCAGCGGGAAGAGGGATCGCCTGCAAGGCGGAGAACAGCCCCAGCGCGGCGAGTACGAGCGCTGGCTTCGGCACTCGCCGAAGAGCCATCGCTCCAAGCGTGCCACCAACCAAAGCAAGTGCAGAGATGGCTAGCAATGCGGGAATGTGCACGGTGCCGATCGCCAGCGCTGAACCGATGACGACGATCACGAGCAGGACTTCGCAAATCGAATCCCCCCACTCTGTCTGGCGTCGCTTCTCGAGGCGCCGTCTGCGTCGGCGGGCTGCGCTCGGCCTGGTTGCTATCGGGTCCATCGCGTTGCAGCGCAGAGCTTATCTTGCCGAATTAGTCGCGGAATCAAAATCGACGAGCCGCCGCCGTCCAGTGGTTATCGAAGCTCGATCTCGCTGGTGTGAAAGTTACGGAAGTAGTTGCTCCAGGGCAAATACCGGAGCTTGGTTACCCGCTGCAGGTCTAGCGCATAGGTCGCGACTGGGCCGCGCAGAAATACGCCGCGTTTTGCGGTTTTCCAACGTTGCGTTGCTTCGTCCCAGACCTGAATCAATGACTCCGTTGGCCATGAGTCGGGGAACTCGGGGTTTTCATAGACTGTGAGGGAGTGGATGCTCGTGGGCTGCTTGAAGTTCATTTCGGCCCAGACCTTTCGGGCATAAGTACCGTCCATGAACACTTCATCGGCCGGTATCCAGGCCGCGACGGCGTCGTTGATCGCTCCGTTCGTCAGCGCGCTTGCTTCGATTGCAACTTTGCCTGTCGATTTCCAGCCTAGCGTGCCGCCCACGCTCAACGTTGCCTGACCCGAACGCAATAAATTGATGCCTTTGGGGACGATGCTCGAAGCGGAGTTTGGGCGCTGCGGCTCGTGGATATTCGACGCGCCCGCGCTGAGCGGGCCGATCGCTGCACTCGCCATCGAGCTCGTGAGGTCCAGCTTCCAGCGTTCTTTTCCATCCGCTGTGAAGGCGCGCAGCCGGCCGTCCCAGCCCGCGGCGTACAGCCGCGCGTCATCCTGCGTTAGCTCGGCGCTGCACCCGAGCTGGGTCCGCCAAACCAGCTCACCGTGCGCATCGACCCGGCTGAGCGCGCCTTCGTCATCGCTGACGTAAACACTGGCGCCATCTTCCGCGAAGGCGATTGCGAGGGGCTGAGAGTGCCAAGTTTTGCTGAAGGCGACGGTGCCGTCCATCATCCTGACCTCCAGCAATCTGCTACCGCCCCCATAGGCCGTCGCGATGCGCTTCGTGCGCGTGGAGAGATCGAAGCCGAGCGGCGCGCTTTGGCTGTCCCAGGTTCCAGCCAACCGCCCGTTGTCGAGGGCGAAATAGCGAAGCCCTCCGGAAGCGCCGAGCTGAGCTTGCAAGACGACTAGCGCACCGTCGTTGTCTGCGTAGATTTTGGGGAATACCAGCGTGCCAGTGATGGGTGCCGAGAAAGACCAGCGCACGCCTCCATCCTTCATGGAACGAGCGCTCACCTCGGTGTGCGAAGCTTTCTGATCCGACAGCACCTTGTTGTCGGTGAACTCGCCGAACGCAATCAGCGCGATATCGCCGTCCCTGGGCACGAGGGTGTCGAAGCTCGGGACGCGCGTTCCGTCGTCGGAGAGTGACCAATCCAGCGAATCGAACTTCTTCCAATAGTCGACCGCCCAGGCTTCCCGCCAACTGGTAGCCGTACGCTGCCACGCGACGACGCCGTATGGGCCGGGGGCCAGCACGGTTCTCGCATCGCTCGAGGCCGAAAATACCTGCTGAAATGCGCCCATGTCACCGAAACTCGTGAAGGCTTCCGTCGTCGGCGAGCTTGAGCTGAACAAGAAAAACGCCTCGCCAAAGCGCTGAGTCGTGCGCGCGGCGAGACCGAACGCCGTTCCGTCGCTGCTCAGGAACAAGCTAGTCGTCGTGGGCGACTCACCGACGCGCGTCGTGGCGACGACTCGTCCATGGTCTCCTTCATCGTCGACTCGCGCGAGGTTTGCGACGTAACCATCGGCGGCCACGGCCAATTTCCCGTGCGACGCCCGGAGCGCGGATAGCCGAACCCCGACCCGCTCGCTGAGCTTGGGAATGCTCAGCTGCGCCGTGGCCGCACCGACCACGACGAGTGGCGCTGCGGCTCCGGCCTTTGCAGCGCCGTGAACTGCGGGAGCCTCCTGCTTTAGGAGCTCGATGAAGCGCTCGATCGCAAGTTCGAGCCCGCGCTGATCGCCGCCGACGATCGCAACACAATTCTCGCCGTACGTTCGGGGGGCGAAGGCGGCGCTCACAAATCCTCGACCTGTGCCGGGATAGCGAGCACTGAGCTTTCGCCCAAATAGCCCGGCCGAGTTCGCCGCTTGGACGATGTCGCCAGGCCCTTTGCCCGCCATTGTCGCGAGCACGACGAGCGTTTCGGGGCCAGAGGTCACGGGCGCTGCGGATCCGGCATGGAGCGTAACGCGCAGCCCCTTCGCTTTCAGGGTCTGCACGAGCGAAGCGACGAGCTCCTTGGGTAGCGCGTCGAAGTCGCCGACCAAGTGAATGCCAGGCTGGCCCTTACTCACGAGCGCCCGAATTTGCGACTCGCGTTCCGCTTCCACTTTGAGAAGCGGGGTGACCCAAGGCTCCGAGACATCGCCCGGCGGGACGGTGAGTGAGCTGCTCGCGCCGCCGAGGAGCTCACTCACCTCGAGCCGCCACGGGCCTGGTCCGACGGGTCGCCCGACTGTATGCACGAGCTCGCCACGCAGGTTGGTGCCGCGGAACAGCGTCGACACCGAGCCGTCTGCATCACTGAGCACGATGCGGAGCGGCACACGCGCTGGCAGCCCCACGTTGACCGAGTACGTCATGCTCTCGTGATCGAGAGTCACGCTGAGTTTGGGAGCATCGAGGACACGCGGCGCGAGAGCATATAGTTTCCCCGGAAAGGTCGTCAGATCTGCTCGAACTGCGACGGTTTTTCCGGCGCCGCTCGCGGGCACGGTCTGTCGTTCGAACACGTCGTAGATCACCGGGACGCGTGGAACACTGAGCTCGACGCGCTTGGGCCAATAGCTCTTGCTGTAACGCGCGCCAAGTGCCCACACGCTCGGAGCGCTCCATGGATAGGGACTAGTCTCTGAGGCGATCAGAACGTACTTGATCGCGCCTCCATCGAAGTGGCTCTTCGAAACCCAGGGGTCGTCTGTGTCGACGGGAAGGCGTCGAGACCGTCCGAATTGTTGGTTCAACGCTCCGGCTATCGCCGTGTACGCGGGCTGCGAGTCTGGAAATAATGCATCGACGTCGGTTGCACCGTGAGCCGCTCGAGATGGGCCCAAGGTGCTAACGGGGAAACGCGTGGTCTCCGGTAGAGCTCGCGAATCTGCATCGATCACGACGGTGCCGCCGGCTGCACGGAAAACGCGCAGGGCTCGCTTCACGCTATCGGGTAGCTCTGCGGTCTGACCTACCAGAAACAACAGATTCACCTTTGGCTTGCCGTTGTCGATGAGCGAGCCGCTCGCTATGTCTTCCTCATACGCGATACTCATCGGCAGCCCTGCCATCAACCCGGCGCCGTACAATGCCAAGACACGCTCCCAGTGCGGCGTGCCAAGTATGTCGCGCTTCTCGGTCACGTCTTGAGCGTATGAATAAAGCACTGCTGCTTCATTCCCCGGCTCGGCTTCAGCGAAAATCGGGCCGTATGC